>OGCM01000468.1_pt1 | contig 63643 bp, 56 predicted proteins | sample 1570151 | NCBI WGS metagenome assembly OGCM01 (sample SAMEA4370582, study PRJEB24528) | human gut metagenome
GACTGGATGCAAGCAAGCAGATGAGATATGGTATTCCATTCGTAATTGTAAGAGCACTGCTTGCAATTATCCTTGGTTATATCTTCCTGAAATTCTGGCCAATGTTCGGACACCTGTCATACATGTAAGATATTAAAATCAGAGACAATGCATCATGTAGTTCTAAATGAACAATAAGCAATTAAAATAGTCTCCGGAAATCCCCGGTCTTTCGAAAGAAAGGTCGGGGATTTCTCTGTCTGAAGATAGAGCGTATCAACGTGCGGCATGGTATAATAAAAAATAATTGTGATGAAAAAGGGGATGGCTTATGAAGCAGTTATATACCAGATGGGGAAAGAAGATAGATCCGGAACATGTACTTTCAGAGTATCCGCGACCGTTGCTTGTCAGAGATTCATATATCAATCTGAACGGATATTGGGAGTATGCATTTACGGATGCTTTTCAGAAGCCGGAGAAATACGATGGAAAGATATTGGTGCCATTTTCACCGGAAGCAGTACTGTCAGGAGTGAATCGTCAATTGCAGCCGGAGGAATATCTGTGGTACAAGCGTACCATAGATGTGAATGAAGTACAGTTGAAGAAGCATCGTCTGATTCTTCACTTTGGAGCAGTGGACCAGGCATGTGTTGTGTATGTGAATGGACATCAGACTGGCAGACATACGGGAGGATATCTTCCGTTTGAACTGGATATTACCGATGCTGTGCATGATGGGGCAAATGAACTTACAGTAGCTGTGAAAGATCGCAGTGATACATCTTATCACGCCAAAGGAAAGCAAAAATTAAAAGCAGGTGGCATGTTTTATACGGCTCAGAGCGGTATCTGGCAGACCGTATGGATGGAATACGTACCGGAAGTATATATAACAGAACTGGAAGGAATACCAGATATAGATCGGAACGTGGTAAGAATCTGTGTTCACGCGTCTGAACCAGAGCAGAAGTGTCGGATTACAGTGCATAAAGCGGCGATTTATCCAGAGGCAATGAAATGTGCAGAAGATGTTTCCAGCCTGTTTGAAATACCTGAGACGGTGATAACAGAAACTAAAGGGAACACAAGTGCATGGATTGAGATACCTGTTCCGGATGTCAGATTATGGACATGTGAAGAACCGTATCTGTATTATTACAAAGTAACAATGGGTGAAGATCAGATAATCAGTTATTTCGCTATGCAGAAGTTTTCACTGGAGCCGGATGCAGAGACAGAAGGGTTTCCACGTATCTGTCTGAATGGAAAAGAACAGTTTCAGAATGGTGTGCTGGATCAGGGATATTGGCCGGAGGGATTGTATACACCACCGTGTGATGAGGCATTTATCTTTGATATTACAGAAATGAAAAAGACTGGATTTAACATGGTACGCAAGCATATTAAGATCGAACCGCAGAGATGGTATTATCATTGTGACCGCCTTGGCATTGTAGTATGGCAGGATATGGTAAATGGCGGGGAACGATATAAGCACTGGTTTGTGACTTACCTGGCAACGGTAATGTCGTGGCTTAAGATTCCGATGAGAGACATTTATCCGAGTCTGCTTTCCAGAAAGAATAAGGCCGGACGTCTGGAGTTTGTCCGGGAAATGCGTGAGACGGTGTATGTACTGAAAGGACATCCGAGCATCGCATCCTGGGTAATCTTTAATGAAGGCTGGGGACAGTTCCAGACGGAGGATATGACAAGGCTTCTGCGTGAAATGGATCCGGATCGTCTGATTGATCAGGCGAGCGGGTGGTTTGATCAGGGTGGCGGAGATTTCTCAAGCCTGCATAATTATTTCTTTGGGCTATTTATTCGTCCGGAAAGAAAGCGCGCATCAGCATTATCGGAATACGGAGGATACAGTTATCCGGTAAGCGGACATACGGCGTGTGAAAAACAATACGGATATGGAGCATGTAAGACCAGAGAAGAGCTAAATAAACGCTGTACAGAACGGGCAGATAAGATGCGGGAACTGATTCCAGAAGGACTTTGTGCCAGCGTTTATACGCAGTGGTCAGATATCGAAGAAGAAGTGAATGGAGTCTATACCTATGACAGGAAAATAAGGAAGATTGATCGGGTATAAAATTTCGGATATCAGATTTTAGAAAAATCAAATAAATTTATATTTGCTGTAACGAAATGCCGTGTGCGGAGTCTTATTGGCAAAGGGGGTGAGGAGATGCAATTTGAAGAAATATATGCGCGATATTATAAAGAAGTGTATTATTATCTGCTGTCATTGGATGGAAACAGAGAAACTGCGGAAGAACTGACGCAGGAAACATTCTTTCGTGCAATGAAAGCCATTCATAAGTTTAAAGGGGAATGCCAGTTGGGAACATGGCTGTGTCAGATTGCAAAACATACTTACTTTTCCTGGAAGAAAAAACATAGGCGTGAAGTCATAAGCGATAGTCCGAAAGAGCTGGAAGAGGACAGGCTTAGGAGTAATCAGTTAGAGAGAGCGTTGGTTGAGCAGGTGGGGAGACGGCAGGAATCCATGGAAATCTACCGGATACTGCACGACCTGGAAGAGCCATATAAAGAAGTGTTTACTCTGCGGGTATTAGGAGAATTGTCATACCGTGAAATCGGTGAGGTGTTCGGACGAAAAGAAGGCTGGGCGAGGGTGACATTTCACAGGGCAAAGACTAAGATTCAGCAGGTGATGCAGAAAGGCGGACGGTGAATATGAAGAAGGAATGTGCGATTGTACAGGATCTGTTGGCGTTATATGAAGATGACTGCCTGCAGGAAGAGAGCAGAAAAATGGTGGAGGATCATATTGCAGAGTGCCAGGAGTGCAGATGGGTCTATGAAGCGTGTGAAAAAATGCAGGATATACAGGTGCAGGCCCAGACAGAATCAGATCTTCAGATACAGAAAAGTGCGTCTCAAATTATGAAAAAAATAAAAAGACGAACAACATTGAAAGCAGTTATCGGTATCGTATTGATTGTGGCAGTTATAATCGGTGGACATGTTTTTTGCAACCATATAACGGATAGCGAGTGGGGGTATTCAGAAATGCTCTATGGTATTGCGTCCGACGATGTAGAAGTAGCACAATTGTATCAGCTTGCAGGTGGTGATATATATTGTGTATTAAAGAGCAGTAAGAGTATTGGAATACAATCCATGACAGGGCTTCAGGATCCGTCAGAGTTAAGCGATCAGAATGAAGAACAGACGCTGGAATATCGGATGCGAGGAAGAACTTTCTGGGAGACTGTCTCTGTACCGGAGATTAAGCAGAGTACCATCATATTTCCGGTCAGATTAGAAGGAATATCAGAAGAAACCAAGCAGGAGTATACCTGTTATGCTAAACAGGTTGCATTTTATGGTAAGACAATGTCGGATAAAAAGGTGATCTGGAATGAAGGCCAGGATATTGCAAAAGCACCGGATGAAATTGAATACCGTGCAATTCGTGCATATCTGGAGAATGGCAATGTGGAAAAGGCATATGCAGAATGCGAGAGCCTGGGCTGGGACAGTGCCAAAATTATCGCAGAAATCGGGAAACAGACATCACAGGATGGAATATACGAGGACGCAGGTGTACCGATACTGGTGAATGAAGAATAGATTTGAAAGAAGCAGTCCGCAGGTGAAATAAAGAAGATTCACCTGCGGACTCTTCCGATTATTCTAAAATCTCTGTCACGCGTTCGACAGAAAGATCCAGAAGATCTGCTACCTGATCGACACTGTGAAGCTTATGGTATAACTTGCGGACAGTGTCTGCAAGATCTTGAGCATGTGTTTCAGCAGAAACTTTATTTGTAATTTGTTCAGTCAATTCTCCGGTAAGCTGTTCGGTTAATTCTTTGGTTAGCTTTTTAGTGATATCTCGCTCCCAAATGTCACAATCTAAGACAAGACCATCTTCCATCATATCGTTCAGACCTCCTTCCTGGAATTCTGGATAATGAGCATATAAATGTTGATATAACTTGTAGAGCAAACGCTGGAGACGTATGGCATCGGCAGATGTGATATTTCCAGATAAACGATTGCTTTCAATTAAGCTAAGTATATCATTTAAAATCAGATTATGCAAGGCTTCTGTATTCTCTTTGATGCGTTTCTCTCTGATAGAATCCCGCAGAGAAAGCATCATAAAGGGAGCCAGAACGATCATTTTGTTATCATTGAGGTATGCGAGGTCGTGTTCAAGCAGTTTAAACACAGGGACAGTGTAGAGAAACGTACCCTGATTTCCAAAATCAAGAGTGATTGACTTGGAGTCTGGGAGTCCTTTGTGGGCATAAAGCTGTAAAATACGCGGAGAGGGGAATATCAGGTGATCAGGATCTCTGCGGTTGTCCAGAGCATATTTGTAGCCATAATCAAAAACACGGAATTCAATCTCGTCATCCTGATACATTTGTGCTTCTATATGATAGATATAAATGTGATCGATGGTGAGTATGGTATCAGCAATTGTGCGGTTCAGGTCATCATCGGTGTGTTCGGTCCAGTGGTAGAGAACAGGAGCGTTAGTAGAAACCATAAAACGGTAAACTTTTTTCTTTAAAATTGATACGCGCGTTATGTTGCCAGTATAGCACTAAAAAACAAAAAGTCAATAGAAAATGTAAACTAAAATTCATTGTCTCAATCAGGGACATGTGTTAAAATAAGGCTAGCATTATAAGATTATAGCTTAATCATTTTGACAGAAGAGCAGGAGGTCAGTATGGAATTTCAGAAAGTTATAGAATCAAGGCGCAGCATTAGAAAGTATGACGCAGAAAAGAAAGTGTCAGAGGAACAGATCAGGGAAATGATTCAGGCAGCAATTTATGCGCCATCATGGAAGAACAGCCAGACAGCAAGATATTATTGTGTACTTTCTCAGGATATGTTTGAAAAGGTACGTACTGAGTGCCTGCCGGAATTTAATGCCAATAATGTGGAGGGAGCTTCTGCGTTGATTGTTACAGCAGTGGTTAAGAATCGCTCCGGTTATGAAAGAAGTGGAGAGCCAACGAATGAACTTGGCAATGGCTGGGGCGTCTATGATCTTGGCCTGGCGAATGAAAATCTGCTGTTGAAAGCGGCTGAGATGGGAATTGGAACGCTGGTTATGGGAATCCGCGATGAGAAGAAGCTGCATGAAATTTTGAGTATCCCGGAGGAGCAGATGGTAGTATCTGTGATCGGTGTTGGATATGGAACTGTATCACCAGATATGCCAAAGAGAAAGTCTGTGGAAGATGTGGCGGTGATTTGCTAATGAAGGAGAATAAGAACATGGCTATGTTGAAGGGGAAAACAGTAGTTCTTGGTGTAACAGGAGGTATTGCAGCATATAAGAGTGCAGCACTTACAAGCCTTCTTGTAAAAGCAGGAGCGCAGGTACAGGTAATTATGACAGAACACGCCAGACAGTTTATTGCTCCGCTGACGTTTGAGTCACTTACAGGGAGAAGATGTTTGACGGATACATTTGACAGGAATCACGAATATAGTACGGAGCATGTAGAATTGGCTAAAGAGGCTGATGTAGTGATGATCGCGCCGGCTACGGCGAATATTATTGCGAAGATTGCACATGGTATGGCTGACGATATGCTGACTACAACTATTCTTGCCTGTGATTGTCCTAAGATTGTAGCACCGGCTATGAATACTCGCATGTATGAGAATCCGGTGACGCAGGATAATATACGTAAACTGGAAGAATATGGTATGACGATTGCATATCCGACAAGCGGACATCTTGCTTGCGGAGACATCGGTAAGGGAAAGATGCTGGAGCCAGAAGAATTATTTCAGTATATTCTGATGGCCTGTGCGTTTGAAAAAGATATGGCAGGGAAGCGTGTGCTGGTAACAGCTGGCGCAACACAGGAAGCATTGGATCCGGTACGCTATATCACCAATCATTCATCCGGTAAGATGGGATATAGTCTTGCAAAGATCAGTGCACTCAGAGGTGCGGAGGTTGTGTTGGTCAGTGGACATACGGCTCTTGCGGCACCGCTTTTTGCGGAACGGGTTAGCGTGACCAGTGCAGAAGATATGTTTCAGGCAGTTACAGAGAGAAGCGAGTGGGCAGATATTATTATCAAGGCAGCGGCGGTAGCGGATTACAGACCTGCAACTGTCAGCTCGGAAAAGATCAAGAAGTCGGATGATCAGATGTCTATCGGATTGGAACGGACACAGGATATACTTGGGTATCTCGGGGCGCACAAGAGGGATGGACAGTTTTTGTGTGGTTTTGCTATGGAAACGCAGGATCTGTTGGAGAATGCATCCCAAAAGTTAAAGAAGAAAAATGCAGATATGATCGTGGCCAATAATCTGAAGGTGACAGGAGCCGGATTTGCGGGAGATACGAATGTGGTAACGCTGATAACTGAGAATGGCGCAGAAGAGCAGGAACTCATGTCAAAAGAAGAAGTGGCAGGCGTGATACTTGATAAGATTATGGAAAAGATAGGATAGACGGGCGGCAGCGGAGCTGCTGCCGGATGGGAAGATATTCAGTCCCGCCCAGACTATTCGTAAAATCTGCCATCTAATGATGTCAGACGCAGCTACTAGCTGAATAACTGTCTGTTGAACTAAAAAAGGCTGCGTGGTTACGCAGTCTTTTAGCAATCTGGAGATTGAATGTGAACACGATTCGGGGGATGCATGAATATCATGCATTTGTGTTCATGAACAATATATCATGATATATGGTAATGGTATATATCCTTTTGCTACAGAAAATATCATTTTAATTGTGCCTCGAGCACAATTTTGATAAAATAGAAGCGATAGGATAAAAAGTGTATGATTTTATGGCGGTAAAATTGAATTTATTGACAGAAAGGGTAAGATATGGCGGTTGCATTGGAAGAACTGTATCGGGAAGTTGAGCCGATGTATGATATGCACCTGGTTACAAAGAGCTGTTTCCATAAGGTGATTGGATGGACGCACATTGTAGAAAATCCGGAGTTTATCGAATTGCTGCATGGCGATGAACTGATATTCAGTGCGGGGATTCAGTATACGTCTGAGGAATGGCTGATGGATTTTGTGCAGAGATTGATTGAGGCCGGGACAGGAGGACTGGTATTGTCGCTTCATGAAGGCAGCTGCTATCCGCAGAGGATTGTGGATTATTGTAATAGGAAAAAGTTTCCATTATTTTCAAGTGGATGGAAGACACCCTATCTTGATGTAATGCGCATATTTGCATCTATTCTTCTGGAGAATGAACAGCGGGATACGAATTTGAATGAGGCACTTAAGAATGCAATCTATTATCCTGAGCATGAGGCGGCATATTTGCATCATTTTGAGCATAATGGATTTTATCGTAATATGCATTACATTATGGCAATCCTGAGCTGTCATGCTTACCGGGAGGGGGAAGAGAATAAGCGCCTTCAGGAACTGGCAAAGCAGCTTCAGTATTCGGATTTCCGAGGCGTTGTCGTGACAGATGAGGACAGGCTTCTGATCATGGTAGCAGATAAGACAGTAAAGCAGGTTCGGCGTATATTCCAGAAGATCTGTAAGCAGGATATGCAGGTCTATGTGGGAATTGGCGATGTGGTAATGCGCCTGCAGGATCTGGAAGACAGCTACGAACATGCGATGGTGGCATATCAGCTGACAAAGACAGCGATTGCGACAAATCTGCTGGTATACGATGAACTGGGCGTATATAAAGTACTGTCAGATCTGAGACATGAAGACACCGGAGAAGCATTTATCAGAGAGGTGCTGGGTGAGCTGATAGACTATGATGAAAAAGAAAGCACAGATTATCTGGATATATTAAAAGCATTTTTTGAAAATGAATGCAGCATTGTGCATACGGCACAGGCAATGTACTGCCATAAGAATACGATGAATTATAAAATGAATAAAGTGAAATTCTGGGATACGATATAATGAGCAACGAGAATCGTACGAGGATTATGGTGGCATTGTATTTTATGAAAATGCGAGGATAGGAGGACATTATGAATAAAATGGTATCAGAGAGAAACAGAAAACTTGCTGAGAAGGTCATCAGGGGACTGGAATCCAGAAATATGGAAGGTTACTATGCGGAGACGAAGGAAGAAGCGCTTAAGATTGCACTTGCGCTGATCCCGGCTGGCAGCGGCGTTGGCTGGGGAGGATCTGTATCGATAGCAGATATCGGGCTGAAGGATGCGGTCTGTTCCGGCGATTATACGGTGTATAACAGAGATGCATGTAGTACGCCGGAAGAGAAAAGAAGCGTAGAACTTCAGTGCCTTGGGTGCGATTATTTTCTCAGCAGTACAAACGCTATTACAGAAGATGGAATACTGGTTAATATCGATGGTAAAGGCAATCGTGTGGCAGCGATTACCTGGGGGCCGGAACATGTGCTGATGATTGTTGGGATGAATAAAGTAGTTAAGGATTTGGATGATGCATGGGCGAGAGCGCGTAACCTGGCGGCACCAGTCAACGCACAGCGATTTGATATTCAGACACCGTGTAAGAAGACAGGTTCCTGCGCAGACTGCAAATCACCGGATACAATTTGCAGCCAGTTTCTGGTAACCCGTTATTCCAAGGCACCGAAACGAATCAAGGTGATTCTGGTGAATGATAATCTGGGATATTGATCAGAAGATGTATACAGGTGGTATGTAAGAATATAGAACTATGTGAAAAATACTGTATGAAAGGAAAAGACGATGGAAAAGAAATATGATGTAGCGGCCATGGGTGAGCTGTTGATAGATTTTGCAATGAATGGACAGAGTGAACAGGGAAATAACTGTTTTGAGGCATGCCCGGGAGGGGCGCCGTGTAATGTGCTTGCCATGCTTGGAAAGCTTGGCAGAAAGACAGCATTCCTTGGTAAAGTCGGAGAAGATCAGTTTGGAAAATTACTGAAAGAAACAATAGAAGAGGTGGGAGTAGATACGACAGGACTTCGGATGGATCAAGAGATTCCGACCACGCTTGCATTTGTACATACTTTCCCGGATGGAGATCGCGATTTTTCTTTCTACAGAAAGCCGGGAGCGGATATGATGCTCCGGGAAGAAGAAGTCGATTATGATGTGATCCGTCAGGCAAAGATTTTTCATTTTGGAACATTATCGATGACAGATGAGCCGGTCAGGAGCGCAACAAAAAAAGCATTAGAAGTGGCAAAAGAGGCTGGATGCTTGATTTCACTGGATCCGAATCTCAGACCACCGCTGTGGAAGTCTCTGGATGAAGCAAAGAAGATGATGGAATATGGGTTCCGATATTGTGATATATTGAAGATTTCCGATAATGAGATTCAGTTTGTGTCCGGGAAAGAAGATTATGATGAAGGAATCCAGTATCTGCAGGAGAAGTATCATATCCCGCTTATTTTCCTTACAATGGGTAAAGATGGAAGCCGTGCATACTATAAGGGTATGCGTGTAGAAAAGGCAGGATACCGGGTGGATACCGTGGAAACGACAGGTGCCGGAGATACATTCTGTGGAAGTGCATTGAATGGTGTGCTGGAAAGAGGCATTGATAATCTGACCGAGAAGGATCTGACCGAAATCCTTGATTTTGCGAATGCTGCAGCAGCGATCGTAACTACTAAAAAAGGTGCAATCCGATCCATGCCGGAGCAAGAAGAGGTCGAAGAAATGTTGACGAAATAGAAAAAGAATGGTATAATATATGAGTGTCTCGGGAAGAGCACTCATATATTGTATGGCGCCATAGCCAAGTGGTAAGGCAAAGGTCTGCAACACCTCTATCACCAGTTCAAATCTGGTTGGCGCCTTTTGAAAAAAGCTTCAGGAAGTACCTGAGGCTTTTTTTTGTGCGCCGGGCGGTTAAGTTCTTGATTTTCTCATTAAATAAAACCGACTGCAGATTGCTCTGCAGTCGGTTCATATAAGGAATGAATTAATTTCTTATTTGTCTTTTTTCGGTGGATATTCCAGACCAATACGTTTTGCCTGATTTTCCGGATCCCAGAAGAAGTTCCACTCTACGAAGTTTTTGATTCTTGCTGTATCTGCAGGTGTCCATGTTACCAGATCTCCCTTATCATACATAGCATCAATCTCTTCTTTTGTATATCCGAAGCTTTCGAGTACTTCGCGGTTGTGCTCACCGAAGCAAGGAGCAGCAGCAACGATCTGTGAAGGATGTTTCTTGAAGATGTTGGTAAGTCCGATACCTTTCATCTTACCGAAGCACTGATCTTCCCATTCAACGATGTTCTCACGTGCTTCGTACTGAGGATCGTTCTCGATATCAGCCGGTCCATATGCTCTCTGGCATGGGATAGCAGCTTTGTTGAAGATTTCTTCCAGTTCATCACATGTACGCTCAGCACAGAATTTTGCACACAGCTCATCTGCCTGTTTTCCACGTGGGTCAAACAGAGGGAATCCGGTACAGTTCTTCGGAATTCCTTTTGTGATACCAGGTTTGCCCATTCCGATGATCGGGTATCCACGTTTTACAGGTCCCTGTCCAACGATAGCTACGAACATAGCACCGCCGTCCTTGGTGTCGTAGAATGAGAAGCATGAAGCCATATCACTCTTGTTACCTGTACGATATGGAACCGGCTCGCCCTGTTTCGGGTAACCTTTGTTGAACCAGTTTGCCGGGTAGTTGTCCAGCAGACGGAACATGGTATCGTACTGAGCTACGTCACAAGAATCTCCTTCGCCTGTATTCTGTGCTCCGATATATCCTGCCATAGCTGCAATACAAGCATTGTAAGCTGTAATGTAGTCAGAAAGGTAAGGATTAACTTTCAACGGTCCTGATGTAGGGGATACACCGTTCATGTACATATATCCACCCATTGCCTGTCCGGATACGTCGTAAGACGGTTTGTCTTTCGATGGTCCGAACTGTCCGTAACCAGATACGTGAACGATAGACAATTTCTTGTTGTGCTCCCAGCAAACTTTGTCTGTCAGACCACGTTTAGCATAGGAACCCGGACGTCCGGCTTCAATCCAGATATCTGCCCATTCGATACATTTCAGGAAGATTTTCTGTCCTGATTTTTTAGCCATGTTGATTGTGATAGAATACTCATTACGATGATTCTGAGACCATGCAAGAGTACCTCTTGTCTGGCATGCAATAGAAGGTGCCTCTGCCTGAAGTACTTTAGCACCCATTTCAGCCATCAGAGAACCGGCAAAAGGTCCGGCGATATTAGTACCGGTAACGAATACCTTTACGCCCTGAAGAACACCAAATGTTGGGTATTCGTCAAATTTCTGAGTTAATTTGTTGTTAATCTCTTTCATGTTATTCATCCTTTCTTAAATTAATTGCATTAAGTGCATAATTAATTCTTAGTTATCTCCCTGAGGATACTTAGCCTGCAGTTTCTCGCCGCCCTTGATTGCGCCAGATACGCACAGGAACAGGGCGATAGCAACAAACATGTAAACGATCCATGTGATGCCGTATCCAACGATTCCCTGAATAATAGATGTCAGTACGGAACCGAATGCAGCACCGATCAGGAAGAACAGGTTAGCAAATGCATAGATAGCACCGTAGTCTTTGGTTCCGAATACTTTAGACATAAGTACTGACGGAAGTACCTTAGGCAGGAACATTGCAATTGCGAAGAAGATAGAATATCCAAATGCGATTGCTGTAGTACCGGTTACAGAATATGCATATAAGCTTGCAAGTCCGATGATTACCAGAACAGCTGCGCCAAGAACTGTCTTGCGGATACCGATCTTATCCATCAGTGCACCACCTGCTACCATACCGATGATAGATACGATAGAGTATACAGAGAGGATTGTTCCCTGAAGTGATCCGCCGTCCTGAGCAACTGAAGTTACAAAGTTAGGTACATGTGTAGTTACACCGGCTGAAAGGATACCAGTGAACATTACAACACCGATAATGCAGCGCCATGCACCAGATTTGGTAGCAGTCTTTTTAGATACACCAATCCATGAGTTGGAATTCTGTGTAGCTTCTTTTTCCTTTTCTTTGCTGTCACCTGTACGATATGGCTCTGTTCCGTACTCTGCCGGTGAACGTTTTACCAGGAAGAGAGCGGTAAGAATCATAACTACAGCAACAACACCGGCGGAGAACAGCATAGCTGTCTTCCAGCCTGTACCGCTTGCAGAGATGAAGCGGGAAATTACAGGAGCCCATACAGCTCCGCCGAGTCCGCCGCCTGCGTAAGCGATAGACATCATAGTAGCACGCTTGTCTTCGAACCATGCTGTAACCAGCATAGAGATCGGAAGCTGTGTAAGACCGGCCATAAAGATGTTAGACAGCGCAAATACCAGATAGAACTGCCAGATGGCTGTGCAGAGTGTTGCTACAAACCAACAGATACATGTACCGGCTGTAACGATAACCATAGTAATTTTCATATTTTTCTTCTGATACATACCTGCGATGATCATAGCACCAATGGCGCTTGCAAAGGATGCAATCAGGTTAACCATTGACCAGCTGGTTGTGCTGAATCCAAGGTTTTCACATACCGGAGCCATATACAGTGAGAAACAGTTGCTCATGATTCCGGTAGGTATAAATGACATAATAAAGGCTGCAGCTAAGACTCCCCAGCCTTTGAATTTTTTATTCTCCATGTTTTTCCCCTTTCGTACTTGAAGAAGAACACGTGTCCGCATGTCGTTTCAAATAGTCCTCGACCATTTGACTGCGGACGACCTTACCACTCTCATTCCGTGGAATGTGGTCAATGTGTTCAAATGATTTTGGTATTTTATATGGAGGCAGATAATTCAGTGCAAATTTGATCAGCGTTTTATCACCGACGAGCTCTGTTGTTTCGACAAAGGCATGAATGCGATGTCCCCATTCTTTGTCAGGAAGTCCGACGACAACAGCGTCATTTACTTTTTTATGTTTTTTCAGGACAGCTTCAATCTCAGCAGCGAAGACATTCTCGCCACCAGTGACGATCATATCACTGCGTCTGTCTTTGAAATAAAGATACCCTTCATTATCTACGTATCCGATGTCACCCACACTGCGAAAGCCATATTCATCACTTTCCAGAGGGGTTATATTCTTATATATAACTTTTGGCTTGTTCGGTCCCCAGGACATGAAAATCTCCCCGGTTTCGCCGATTGGAAGATTGTGACCTTCGCTGTCGCGGATCGCAATTTCTCCGCATGGCATTCGACCTACACTACCCTCGTGAGCCAGCCACTCATCGCCTCGGATAGATGTCATACCGACACATTCTGTCATAGAGTAAATCTCATAGATCTTTTCCGGGGGAAGAATGTCAAACCACTTCCGTTTTAAGTCTGCGGAACAGACGCCACCGGTGTGACAGAATACTTCGAGGCTCTGCAGATCCTCCGGATTGAAATCCGGAAGACGGATAATTCTCTGCATGAGAGTAGGAACCATCTGTACATATTCGATTTTATATTTTTTGATCAATGCTACAATTGCTTTTGCGTCAAAGCAGGAAGGAATATATAATGTATTGCCACAATATAATCCGTTAAATGCTACAGAATGCGGTGCACCATGAAATAATGGACCGGCAAGTAACTGGCGCATTTCAAAACGCATACCGGAGATTGCAAACCAGGTTTTGAGACCTTCATCGCTTTCACCGGCTGCCATATCCTGCTCAATAACTTTTGTCTTGCCAGAAGTACCACCTGAGCAGTTAGCAAGATTTGGAACCGCCATAATGTCCGGAGGCATATGCTCCGGGTAATCTTCGCTGATCGTCTTGAGTTCGGAAGAACTGAGACTTAAGCATCCTTCTGGTTTCCAACGATTGGTGATAACCAGTGATGGAGATACACATTCGCATATTTCTATCATATTTTTGCGGGGTACTCGCGGAGAAACCGGTACATAGCATCCACCTGCCTTCCAGATTCCAAAAGCAAGAGCAATGTGGGTGGGAATGTTGGGCAGAGCGACAATGACGCTCTTGCCCGGCTTGATTCCCTGTTCCAGCAGATACCACGCGATACGATTGGAGAGCACTTCGAGAGAATGCCAGGTCATGACAGACTCTTTGTTCTCCGGATTAATATATACGATGGCCGGAGCATCCGGTTTGACTCTTGCTATATTAGCTAATTGTACTCCCGGTGTAAAAAAACTGCTTTCGCCAGTATTAAATATATTAAAGTGCTTGGTACTCACAATGACGTCTCCTTTGTGTATCTGCTTAAATTCAAATTTGGCTTAATTCAGCTTAGCCTGCTGTGTTGTGTGGAACATATCCACCGTCTACCTGCAGTGTAACACCTGTGATATACTGTGCTGCGCTTGAAGACAGGAACAGGATCGCATTTGCAATTTCCTGTGGTGCTCCAATATATCCAAGAGGAATCTGTTTTGCAAGGTTCTTCTTAGCGAATGGAGGAACTGTTGCAAGCAGGTTGGTATCGATAACACCAGGAGCTACTGCGTTGCAGCGGATTCCGGCGTATGCCTGCTCCCAAGCCATAGACTTAGTGAAAGCAATAACACCACCCTTAGAAACTGGGTATGGGCATCCGCATCCTGCACCGTAGATACCGGCAACGGATGCTGTGTTAACGATACATCCTTTTGTCTTCTTAAGGTACTTGATAGCGTATTTTGTAAGGTTGAACATTCCCTTAAGGTTAACGTTCATGACGTAATCCCACTGAGACTGTTTCATCTTGTGGATCGGTAAACTGCTGTCTACACCAGCGTTGTTAACCAGAACATCCAGACGACCCCATTTTTCTTCAATCTCAGCGTAGAGTGCCTGAGCTGCTTTGTAATCGCAAAGGTCGATTGTGTTTGACGCAAAGTCGTAATCAGGATTGATGGCTTTCAGCTCTTCTGTCTGTTTTGTTAAATCCTCACCTGGTTTTCCTAAGAAGTATACTTTAGCTCCGGTTGCAAGGAATGATTTAACGGTTGCATAACCAATACCTGTGCTTCCGCCTGTTACTAATACAACTTTTCCTTCGAATTCTTTTTCAAACATTTGAATGAATCCCCTTTCTTTTTCTTGATATTCTCTTTGGTTTTTTGTTGTTTTCCGAAAGTTTCCCGTTCCTTCGAAAATTTACTACCGATACGTCATATCAATGACTGATAATATTTTAACAGCAAAACCAGGCTTTAAACGGTATCAGAGTGTAAATTTTATTCAGAACAAACGGACAAAAAATTAACATTTATAATCAAAGCGGGTGACAAAGTGAAAAAAGATAAATCTATCTGTAGAAAATGGTTAAAATATCGGAAATAAAAGAGAAAGGCTTGGTTATAATTAACAAATAACGAAAACCTTTCTCAAATAATTGACTTTGTTAAAGAAATTACTTTTTTTCTTTATTATGTGTCGTGCTTGATGCAAAATATGCTTTTGGCATCTGATCTGTGATGATTCCGAGAAAATTCATCATATAACAGAAGCAGAGCTGGATACGGTCTGCCGAATCATTCATGGCTTCGTGCAGCAGTCCGTCCATAGATTCATTGGCAATTTCAGCCGACAGACCTTTAAGATATACAACCGGAGGCTGAGACGGAACAGTCAGCTGCTCACATTTCATGTAAGGATTAGCGATCATATATACATAAGTGGAACTGTTCATACGTGCTTCTGCAATTTCCAGGGGAGTCCCTTTGGATGGCAGAAAACGGTAACGGTGAAATGGACCGAGATTGATCAGCGTATTGGGTCTCAAGTTATATTCCAGACCGTTGATCAATGCTTTTCCCTTGCCGGAGCGGACAAGAATAAATGTCTGATCCCGGTTGTTGGCATAAGAGGTGGGAGTCTGATAACGGCTCACATGTGCCTGAATCGTATCAGGCAGGACATTATTTACAAAGTAGTCATGGGCGCCGGAAAAAACGGCGCGCCCGGGAGTCTTTGGCTCATCAGGGTCAACAGACTGTGGTGTATCTTTCTGCATAGTTTATCGCCTTCCTGTGTATAGTTTGAGTGTAATCTTATAGGTCAGACGCAGATGCTGGCTATTTACCGGCTTTTTGAGGGAGCTTTCTGGCTTTGCGGAATTCTCCCGGAGATATGCCGTTTATATTATAAAATACCCGCGCCATAGTGCGGTCTGAGCCGAAGCCGGATTCGATAGCAATATCTACTGTCGGCAGTGAAGTTGTAGTGAGCAGTGCTTCAGCATAACGCACGCGGAACTGGGACAGCACCTGTTTGTAACTGGAATTCAGACGGTTCTTAAACTGGACACGCAGAATATTCTCTGAAGTGTACAGCTCTTTAGTAAGAGTTTCGGCGTCAATAGGATCTGTCATGTTCTCGTACAGATAGCTGATCGCGGAGATCAGAGTTTCGTTCATAATAGTAGTGCGGTATACAGGGTGATGCTTTCCGTCGCTGAGCGTCCTTTTCATATAAGTCTGCGGTGTCATACCGATCAGAGATTTGAAACGGCGGAAGAATGTAATCTCCATATTAAATCCTGATATCGAGGATATGTAATCAAACGGAAGACTGTCATAGAGAAAATACGACATTGCATGCGCAATCCGCAGCCGGTTCAGATATTGATTAAAATTCAGACCTGTTGCAACAAGGAGTGCATGATTCAGGGCTGATTCGCTGATAGATGGCGCAATTGCTTTCACTACATCTGCACAGGTCAGTGCAGTTGTGCTGTGCACTGCAATATACAGACTGACCTTGCGGCTCAGCGGCAGGTTGCTGAATTTGTAATGGGACTTCATACTTTTGGCAAACCGGTTATATAAAAGTTCAATTCTGCGAAGATAGGAACTTCGAATAATTGCAGAGCCGTGAGAATGTCTTTTGGAAAGCTTCCGATATTGATGGAATAAGTGGACAATCTCTTTTACCTCATCACCATCAGGACCGATTACCGGAAGATTATTGACGATCTCAAGTTCTCTGGTTGGAGCAATATTGCTAAATGAGTAATAGCTCAGAAGCTGGTAGTCGTAAGGACAGATCCAAAGTACGAGATTATTTCCAAAATCAGGACAGACAGTGAGTACCTGAGAGCACTGGATCCAGGATACGCAACCAGGTTCGATGGAAAATTCTTCTCCGTTGATCACAAAATTACCATGTCCTTCTTTTACCAATATAAAGTAACTGTCGTATTCCATCACCGGAAACATCTCGCTGGTTATGGTGTGCTCCTGTAATGTGAGATATTTGTCAGGACCGCAGAATATGCCGTCGCGCGGTGTCTCACATAAAGGGCGGATTCTGTTTTTCAATATGGCTCACTCCCTCGAAAATTGTACAAAAAATACAAACATTTATACAAACATTTGATTTAAGACTATCACATAATAAAATCGAAGTCAACGGAGAATGTCAAAACTTTGACAGGACAAAAAATGAAAATTTACAACATGTCGAAAAAGAGGTAAAAAAAGATTGCAGACACTGAAAAAAGCATCTGCAATCTTAATAAAAGTATGAGGGAAATATGTTTTATTAAATCTCGTATCCGGCGAAGTATCCTTCATGAAGAGCTTTACTTGCAAGACCTGTTCTTACAGCATCTCCGATAACTCTTACTTCCGGTACGAACTTCTTCAGTTCTTCAGAGAATGGATCGTAATTTCTGGAGCCCATTCCGACTACGATATGGTCGAAACCTCTCAGCCATTCTTCTCTTCCGTCTGTTGTGTACTGGATCTTAACATCGTGATCAGTAACTTCCAGAACCTTAGCGTTAACATAGCTCTTAACACCTGATCTGTGAAGGCTGTCCATCAGTACATTACGGTTCGGCAGACATACATTTGTCATAAGCTGTGGCATCATTTCTACCAGAGTTACTTCTACATCACCGATGCTTCCTGTTTTTACAAAGGAAGCCGGACGAGCGTCTGTCATCAGCATTTCAGCTGTCTCGCAGGCAACTTCTCCACCACCGAGGATACATACAGTTCCCTTCGGTACAGTCACCTTACGGCTCAGGATATCATGAGTAGTAGTTACAGGGTAATCGGTCAAACCTTTGATGAATGGTGGAACAAACGGTCTTGCACCGGTAGCTACGATAACTGCATCAGGAGCAAATTCCTTAATATCATCTACAGTAGCTTCTTTGTTGAATTCAAATGTAACACCTGCTTTGTTAGCACGGTATGTAAGGTGTGATAACCATTTACACATTTCCTGCTTACCAGGAGTAACAACAGCCAGTGCAAGCTGTCCGCCGACCTGACAATTCTTCTCCCATACAGTTACGTGATGTCCACGCTCTGCTGCGATTACGGCTGCGTACATTCCGCCAGGACCTGCTCCGACAACCAGTACGTTCTTCGGAGTATCAACCGGGTTAAATGGATAATCGTATTCGTGACCAACCAATGGGTTGATGTGACACTGACATACCGGATGCTGTGGATCCTTAGGAGTTACACAACGTCCGCCGCATGAAGCACATGGTGTGATGTCATCAAAACGGTTCTCACGGGCTTTGTTCGGAAGATCAGGATCTGCAAGTAACGGACGTCCGAGAGAAACACCGTCTACCAGTCCACGCTCTACGATATCTGCAGCATAGCGGATGTCGTTGATCTTACCAACAACGAATACAGGGATATTAACAACTTTCTTAATCTCAGAAGCTTCGTATACGTTACGTCCGATCTTCTTGCTGTGTGATGGGATGATATCCTGCATATCTTCGTACTGAACACCACCGGATACTTCTAACATATTAACGCCGGCTGCCTCGAACTTCGGAGCAAGGTATAACATTTCTTCCAGACTGTTACCACCTTCGATACGCTCTGAACCAGAGATACGAAGGATGATCGGGAAGTCTTCGCTTACGTTTTTACGACATTCTTCAATGATCTCAAGGATCAGACGAGCACGGTTATCGATTGTTCCGCCGTATTCATCCATACGTTTGTTACGCAGTGGAGAAAGGAATGCACCTGGAAGCATGTAAGCATGTGCTGCGTGTAATGCGATACCGCCGCATCCTGCTTCTTCTGCACGGCGTGCAGCTTTTCCATACTGTTTGATGATCTTCTGGATCTCTTTAATAGTAGCCGGTCTTGAAACATCACCATTTGCATTTGTATTTATAGATGGTCCGATCGGAGTAATACCTTTCATAGCGCAGATAGATTCCGGACCCGGGTGAATGATCTGTGGGATCAGTTCGCTTCCTGCATCTTTTACACGAGTTGCGAATCTCTTGAACTGAGGAACCAGAGAGTCCTTATCAAGAGCAGTAGTCTTTCCAATATACCAATATTTGTGGTCAACAGTTACAGCGTCGATTACTACGTATCCTGCGCCGCCTTCTGCACGACGGACGAAGATGTCTGCCAACTGTTTTGGTACAGTTCCGTTAGTTGCTTCATAATGCATGCTCATTGGAGCCATTGCAATACGGTTTTTTAAAGTTGTTCTTCCAAGCTGAAGAGGCTGGAAGATCTTTGCATCTTTCATATCTGTGATCATTTTGTTCCCTCCTGAACATATCGAAAATTTATCTGTTGAGCATAGTATAAACGAATCTCGAAGACGGTGTTTCACATTTTTTTGTTAAATAATCTACATTTTTCGAAAAAATCATGACAATTCACTTCTGCAAATGCAGACAAAAAATGCAAAAACACTACAAGCATAAAAAAGAAAAAATGATTAATTAGAAAAATGTGATAGGAAAAATTGATTTTTTGTACATTGCTTGTGCACTATATTTGGGAATTTGTTCCGACACATAGTATGTGCTCGTGTTAAAATTTAGACAAGCTTTTAAAGGGAAGGTAAAGCTAGAGATACTATTTACTACCGTATAACGAACAGCTTCCGATTATATATTCAGACAAGTGATTCCCGTACCGGTCTGGATTGTATGGCGGAACGATGACTCCTGTTAACCTATTTAATAATGAAAGAAAAGAGGACGATTTCAAAATGAGTTATGATGCATTGTTTTCTCCAATTAAATTGAGAGGTCTTGAACTGAAGAACAGAATTGTACTTCCTGGTATGAATACCAAGATGGTTAAGGACAAACATCACGTAGCAGATGATATGATTCAGTACCACGCAGCACGTGCAGCAGGTGGATGCGGACTGAACATTGTAGAGCTGGTATCTATTTGTAAAGAATGTCATGCATATTTATATTTCGGACTGTATAGTGAAGCAGACAGAGATGAACTGAAGAAAGTAACTGAAGCAATCCATGAAAATGGTGGTAAGGCAGCTGTTCAGATCTGGCACGGAGGATTCGTACCGGCTGACTTCTTTGACAAGACAAACGTAGAAGAGACACCGGATACAGTTACAGTAGAGCGTATCCATGAGATCATTAAGCAGTTCGGAGAGTCTGCTAAACTGGCTGTAGAAGCTGGATTTGATGCACTGGAGTTCCATGGAGCACATACATATCTTCCACACGAATTTATGAATCCGTCTCTGAACAACCGTACAGATGAGTATGGTAACCAGAGCCTGGAGAATCGTTGCCGCTTCAATCTGGAAGTTATTCGCGAGATGCGTGCTAACATGCCAGAGGATATGCCACTGCTTATGCGTCTGGATGCAGTAGATGAGTTACTTCCTAAGAATACAACTGTAGAAGAGACTATCCAGTTCGTTAACTGGGCAGAAGAAGCAGGTGTAGATGCAATCGACCTTTCAAGAGGTAATGCACGAAGCCTTGCAACAGTATACGAAGTACCGCCATATAACCTTGAACCAGGTTTCAATATGGAAAACATCGCTAAGATCAAGAAAGCAGTTAACATCCCGGTAATCGGTGTTGGACGTGTTAACATGCCAGCACTTGCTAACAAGCTGATCGAAGACGGCGAGATCGACATGATCTCTATTGGACGTGCACAGCTGGCTGATCCAGAGTGGTGTAATAAAGCAAGAGAAGGTCGTGAGGATGAGATCCGTCGTTGTATCGGATGTACAGAAGGATGCTACGACAAGGTTATCGATCCAAAGGCTACACATATCACATGTACACGTAACCCAATGCTCTGCCTGGAATACAAAGGTATGCCAAAGGCTGAAAAGGCTAAGAATGTTATGGTCATCGGTGGAGGTATCGGTGGTCTGGTAACAGCAGAGATCCTGAAGAAACGTGGACACAATCCGACAATCTACGAAGCATCTGAGAGAGCAGGTGGAAGATTCAGATTAGCTGGTAAAGCTCCTAAGAAACAGGAATTTGAAGCAGCTGTTGACTGGGAGATCAAAGAATGTGAAAGACTTGGCATCGAGATCAAGACAAATACAACTGTTACACCAGAGATGATCGCTGAGATCAAACCGGATCATGTAGTAGTAGCTATCGGTTCTGAGTTCGCTACACCGGATCTTCCGGGCGTAGATGGAGCTGACATTGTTACAGCAGAGGATGTTCTGGCTGGTAAGGCAGAAGCCAAAGGTGAGATCCTGATCCTTGGTGGTGGTCTGGTAGGATGCGAGACAGCAACATACCTGATCAACAAGGGTGAGAAGAATGTTCGTATCATGGACAGCAGACGTGTTGGTAAAGCAATGGGTATGCTTCGTAGCATGTTCCTTGATATCGAATATCCTGGAAAGACAATCCAGAAGAGCAACCGCAGCAAGGTTACAGCAATTGGTGATCACACAGTAGATTACAAGTTCACAGATAAATTCAAGAAGACAAGCAATAAGTCACGTAGCTTCGATACATTAGTACTTGCTACAGGAGCTAAGTCTCGTCCGACAGCAGACCTGACAGCTAAATGTGATGAGCTTGGAATCGCTTACAATGTAATCGGCGATGCTAAGAAAGTACGTATGGGTATTGACGCAACAGCTGATGCATATAAAGTAGGTATGGAGGTATAAAAATGACAGTAGAAGAACGCCTTGAGGCTTTGGAAAAAGAATTACAGCAGATTAAAGATGTACAGGCAATTAAAGAACTGAAGAGTAAATATTTCCAGGCTCTTGATACAAAGAACTGGGATGAACTTGAGACTACAATGGCACCGGATATCGAGACAGCATATTCTAATGGTAAGCTGGTATTCCACGGACCAAAGGAAATCACAGATTACTTCAAGAAATCTATGCCTAAGACAGAGATTACACTTCATCAGGGACATAACCCACAGGTATGGTTTGAGAGCGACGCAGTTGCTTACGGAAAATGGTATCTGGAAGACAGACTGATCTTCGCTAAGGGTGATCCATATGAAGGACTTCAGGTAGAAGGATCTGCAATCTACACAGATAAATATGTTAAAATCGATGGTGAATGGCTGATCCAGGATACAGGATATATCCGTATCTATGAAGAGCAGTTCATGCGTGATGAGACACATCGTATCCGTAAGAACATGTTCGCACCAAAGAAAAAGAAAGTCGTTAAGAAAAAGAAGACAGCTGCTGTAAAGAAAGAGCAGTAAAGTAAAGCGAGAGATGCCGCTGTGCCAGTCTGGCATGGCGGCATTTATCATGCCAGGAGGAAAGTAAAGTGCTGCGCAAATATCTTAGAAAATTTCATTATAAATACCGTTTCGTACCGTGGTACCGCAAAGCGTACTATTATAAATGTAAAAAGGATAAAATGGATGAGATCATTGCTAAATATAAGGAGCCGGAGGAACTTGCCGATCCGAAATATGTGAAAAAATTAAAGAGGGATATGATCCGCTGTCTGTTTAAATATGGTTCTTATTACAGTGAGTATTTTACATTTGGATATGAGGGACAGGACGCAGAGTATCGTAATTCATTCATTACAGAGGGCATCCGTCTGAGTTATTATCCGCGCATGAATCAGCGAAAGAATACCGATCTCCTGGAGAACAAGTACCGGACCTACAAGAAATTCAAAGATATGTATAAGCGGGAAGTTATCCGCATTTTGAAAAATGAAAAACCGACCGAAGAGAATCTGGCAAAACTTCGCGAATTTGCGGAGCGGCATGAGAACTATGTGGTGAAACCGGTGTATGCAGCTTTTGGCAACGGTGTTAGAGTAGAGAATCTTGGTATGTATGATTCTGTAGAAGAGGCACATCAGGAGTACAGTAAGAGTGGCGCGGTTATCGAAGAAGTGATCGTACAGGGTGAAGCGCTGTCGAAGATTCATGCAGGATCCGTGAATACTCTGCGTATTCCAACCGCCATCATTAAGAATGAAGAGGGCGAACCGGAGATAAAATTATTCCATCCATCGATCCGAATGGGCCGGGGAGACAGCTTTGTGGATAATTTTAGTGCGGGAGGAGTCAGTGCACTCATTGACGCAGAGACAGGAGTCATTTATACTGATGGAGCGGACAAAAAAGGACACACGTATGAGTGTCATCCGGACAGTGGTATCAGAGTTAAGGGATTCCAGATTCCGAAGTGGGATGAGGCAGTCTCTATGGTCAAAGAAGCAGCTATGATGATCCCGGACAATCATTATTGCGGATGGGATCTGGCTTACAGCAGAGACCACGGCTGGTGCATGGTGGAAGCTAACTGTACGGCACAGATGGGTGCAATGCAGATGGTGACAAAGACCGGAAGAAAGTACGAACTGGAAGAGCTGATAAAGCAAATGTAACGATGAATTAGAAAGAGGATACATATGGGACAGACAAATAGTTTTACAAGATTTATCAATTCGAGAAAGCATATCAGATTATATGCCAGAGAATATGCCGAAGAGCATGGACTGAATGCATCTGAAGTAGAGAAGGATATTATACAGGCAAAGAAATACAATCACATTTCTTTTGGCGAATATGCATGGACCGGATTCTATGATCTGACACAGGAACAGAAGAAGACGGTATCTACACTCTGGTCCCGTATGGAATTTCGTAAGAAATTTACAGACCGACGTTATATCGGTATGTTGATGAATAAATATATATTTTCCAAAGTATTTGATGAATTTTATGGAAGAAAATGTGTGCAGGCTTCCGATGTGACGGAGGATGTACTGAAAGAGCTAGCGGAAGGAACCGGCAAGGTTGTATATAAGCCAAACTGCAAGGGGATGGGCAAGGGTGTCCGTGTCCTGCCGGTAACCTGTGCAGAAGATATAAAAGATGCACTTGCCCACATTCGGAATGGCGGCAACGGAATCATAGAAGAATACATCTGCCAGGATAATGTGCTGAGTGAACTGAATCCAAGTGCAGTGAGTGTGGTGCGATTTTATTCGGTAACGTCTCCATACGGAACCCATTTGTTTGCGCCGGTGCTGACTTCGGCACTGCACAAAGATATCGCCAATGGCTGCCAGGATGCGCTGACTGCGGTAGTGGATATCCGTACGGGAAAAGTGCTCACAGATGCTGTGGATCAGAACAAGATGGAAGAATATACGGTGCACCCGATGACAGGCGTGGCTTTCAAGGGGTTGCAGCTAAATCATTGGGATAAAACGCTGGAAATGCTGAAGCGGGCTGTGCCGCTTGGTAACAAGATCTCTAATATCGGCTGGGATGTGGCAATCACAAAGGATGGACCGGTATTGATCGAGGCCAATACCATTCCGGGATTTAATACCGCTCAGTATGCGGGATATGGATGGATCACAGATGGTTATGGATATCAGCCGCTGTTTGATGCGGTCAATGACATTCCGTTTGCAGATGACGGAAGATATGAACGAGTAGTTATGAGATTGGAATAGAAAGATAGTAGAGGAATTACAGATGCCGGACAAGATTAAGATGTATTATTCGAAATTGCGGAATATGGGAGACTGTCTGAATGAGCTGATCGTAAAGGAATGCTTTGGATATGAGGCAGAACGCCATTCTTTTCTGGATGGGGAGATCTGCGGGATCGGAAGCTGTCTGGGACAGTATACGCTGCATGGTTCGGCAATGATGCGTCTGCAGCAGCGGATCAACGGGATCCGTAAGCCCCATGTGTATGTGTGGGGGACCGGTTTTATCAATTATTCGGATGCGGATGGGAAGTTTTTTAAGCGGAATATGGAATTCTGCGCCGTCAGAGGAGAGCTTACCAGAAAGAATGTAGAGCGCATGACGGGAAAGAAAATGGACATTCCAATGGCAGATGCCGGAATTCTGGCGTCAGAGTTATTGAAAGAACGGCCGGAGGTATGTTATGATGTGGGCGTTGTACCTCATCTGTGTGATCTGAAGGACCCGGCGGTGGAGAAGCTGCTGACATCCTATGATAACGCAAAGTTTATTAATGTAAAAGATGATCCTTTACAGGTAGTGAAGGAGATTGCAGAGTGCAGATACATTATTTCCAGCAGCCTGCATGGACTGATCGTTGCAGACAGTCTGGGAATCCCGAATATGTATCTGGTATTTGGAGACCGTCTGTTAGGAGACGGTTATAAATTTGAAGATTATTATTCGGCGTACGGTGTGGAAGCGCAGCCAAGAGATCTGCGCACAGAAAAAGCGCCGGAGTTAACAGAGATAAAAGAACAGTATCAGATCTTACCGGAGATGGTGGAGGAGAAGAAACGGCAGATGAAGGCAGCATTTCCATATCCGGTAAAGAACAGGTAATAGTAATGAAGAAGATTTCGGTAATTATTCCTACATATAATAGAAAAGAAAAGCTGCCGGCCTGCGTGGACAGTGTGCTTGCGCAGACCTATCAGAATATCGAAGTGCTGGTAGTGGATGATGCTTCGACGGATGGGACAGAAGAATTATTCCGTGAGATCAGCGATCCGAGAGTGAAGTATCTGAGATATGAAGAGAATCATGGCGCGTGTTATGCGAGAAATTATGGCGCGGAACGCTCGGATGGTGAACTGATCGCATTTCAGGACAGTGACGACACCTGGCATCCGGACAAGCTGGAGAAGCAGGTGCGCTTTCTGGAAGAGACACAGGTGGATATGTGTTTCTGCGGAATGAACCGGATAGCGACAAATGGCAACCATTTCCATTTTCCGGTGCATCCATTTCACAAGGAGCATGCGGTAGAGGAGTTTCTGGCGGAGAACAGAGCCAGTACACAGACCATGCTGATGAAGCGGGAGGTCTGGGAGACACTGCGCTTTGATGAGAATATCAAGCGGTATCAGGATTGGGATTTTGGTATCCGTGCGGCGAATACATTTGACCTGGGGTATATGCCAGAGGCATTGGTAGAATCGGAAGTGGGTGCAGACAGTATCTCAGCGCGAGTTGCGTCTTATCAGCATCTGCTGCATTTATATAAGAAGCATCTGGATCTGTACGAACAGTATCCGAAGAGTATGGCAGTGATGAACCGGAGAATGGGTAAGCGTGTGCATCCGACAGATCCGGCACTTGCTGCAAAGCATTTTAAAAAGAGCCTGAAATTAAGTAAGAATCCATATGATCTGAAATATTGGATCATGGACAGCATAAGAAGCAGTGTGAACGGAAGAGAAAGGAAGGTTTCGGAATGATAGCATTTGTAATCCTGCACTATCGTGCAGCGGATATGACCAGAAAATGCGTGGAACGAATCAAGGCACTGGAAGGCGACAAGAAGATCGTGATCGTGGACAATGCGTCGCCGAATGGAACAGGACAGGAACTGTTAGACGAATATACAGAAGATTCAGAGATTAAAGTCATTCTGAATCCGGAAAATTCCGGCTTTGCAAAAGGTAATAATATGGGAGTGCGCTGGGTACAGGAGAATGTGCCGGCGGATTTCGTGGTGGTACTTAACAATGACGTGGAGATCTTGCAGAAAGATTTCTGCCCGAAGGTGGAAGCAATCTATCGCAGACATTCGTTTGATGTGCTGGGACCGGATATTATCTCAGTGTTTTCCGGTATTCACCAGAATCCGAAGAGCCTTCACGGATATTCACTGGAATCCGTAAGAAAGAAACGGGAAAAGGTAGCGCGTACAAAGAACCCGATCCTGCTGTTACTCAGCAGCGGAGAAAAGAACAGCCCGGCAATCTGGAAGAGAGTACAGCGCAGAAGAAGAGCAAAACAGTGTATCGACAGCAGTATCCCTACGGAGGGAAGTGTACTGCATGGTTCCTGCGTGATTTTTTCCAAACGCTATCTGAAAAAGCATCCGGAGCCATTTTATCCGAAGACCTATATGTATTTTGAGATGGAGATTCTGGACTGGCTGTGTAGAAAAGATAAAAGTGTGGTGCGTTACGATCCTTCAATTGAAGTGCTGCACTACCAGTATGTGTCCTCCAAACAGGAATACCGTTCGATTGTAAAACGGTCAAAGTTTGTGATCGACTGTCTGCTTGATTCTCTGACGGCAGCAGAAGAACTGATCCTGGAAAGTGAGGCAGAGGCATGAAAAAGAAGAAGATAAGCAAAGCGTCCAAGGCTTTTTACATAGCGCTTTCCTATCTGTCTCCGAGATTGAATACGAAGTTATTATTTCTGAAAAAATTCGGACGTTTTCCGGATCTGAAGGATCCAAAGACATTAAATGAAAAAATCCTGAAGCTAAAGCTTGAGACATATGGCAGGGATCCACTGGTCAGACAGTGCGCAGACAAATACTGCGTCCGGGAATACATTGATAACTGTGGACTGGAGCATTGTCTGAACAAGCTGATCGCAGTCTATGACACACCGGAAGAGATCGAATGGGACAAACTTCCGGAGCAGTTTGCCATGAAATGGAACTTTGGATGTGGATATAACATCATCTGTCAGTCTAAGAAGGATCTGGATATCCCGGCGACGGTGGAGAAACTCCGCAAATGGGGCAAAGAACCGTTCTGGGCTTATTTTTCAGAGCTTCAGTATCGGAAGATTGAGAAGAAGATCATCGTAGAAGAATATATCGGCGGAGCAGACGGATCACTTCCGGAGGATTACAAATTCTACTGCTTTCATGGAAAAGCGTACTGCGTGATGGTATGCGCAGGCAGAGAAGAAGGCTGGCCGAAATTCTATTTCTTTGATCGTGATTTTAAGTTGATGCGTATTAACAGAGATTCGAAAAATGCACCGGAAGGCTTTGCGCTTCCCAGACCTGCGGGACTGGAAGAAGCCTTTCAGACAGCGGACCGGCTGAGTGAAGGATTTCCATTTGTCAGAGTGGATCTGTACCTGACAGAGCAGGGAGTCCGATTTGGGGAAATGACATTCACGCCGGCTGCAGCATTGGATAATAAACGACTTCCGGAGACAGATCTTCTCTTTGGAAGCATGATGTAGGAGAGGGATATGAGAGTAGCAATTGTAGGAGCGGGCAATGCCGGATGTGCGATTGGAGCAGACTATGCCGGTAAAGGTCATGAGGTGACGCTGATCAAGACATCGCATGCCATGCATGATGATAATTTCCAGTATCTGTCTGAGAATCAGGGCAGGATGGTGCTGGATGAATTTGGGGAAGAAAAAGTAAGTCACATTGCCCATGTGACGAGAGAGATAGAAACAGTAAAAGGACAGGATGTGGTCTTTGTCTGCGTGCAGACAGGCTATCATCAGGATGTGTTGGCAAAGATACTCCCGCATCTGGAAGCGGGGCAGATTGTGGTAGTGAATCCTGGATATCTGTCAACGGCCTATGCCATTGGAATTGGCATTCCGGAAGGCGTGATCATCGCAGAGGCAGAGAGCAGTTTCATCGATGGACGGATCATGGAACCGGGAAGATTTAAGGTGGGATTTCGCAATGTAAGGAATCCGATCGGTATCTATCCGGTGCACCAGAAAGATTATGCTGTTTCCAAATTAGATCAGCTCGGCACGCCGTTTGCCTATGCAGACAGCGTGATCGAGACGGCGCTTCACAATCCGAACATGATTGTTCACACAGTTGGGGCAGTCATGAGTATTCCGCGGATTGAAGCGACTGGTGGTGAGTATTGCATGTACCATGAAGTATTTACTCCGTCAGCGTGGAAGATACTGGAAGCACTGGATCAGGAGAAAATGAACATCTTAGAACATCTTGGACTGAAGCCGGTTCCATATGTGGAAATGTGCAAATACCGCAACAGTCTGGACGATGAGAGTGATGCGAAGGAAGTATTCTTTGCGTATGCGGCAATGCCGGAGCGTGCGAAGGGACCAACATCCGTGAATTCCAGATATATTACGGAAGACATTCCACAGGGACTGGTGTTGATGGAATCACTGGGACATGTGCTGGATATTCCGGTTCCGGTGTGTACATCATTGATCGAGATCGCATCGGCAGCACTGGGTACGGATTTCCGTGCCGGTGGCCGTACCCTGGAACGTCTGGGAGAAGAGAATGTGCAGCAGATATTGAAGGAACGGAAAGGCGAGTAACGGACATGTCACAGTGGAATGCTGTTAAGAAAACATGGAAGATGGCAGAGAGTCTCCGCAGACAGCGGGGAGGGCTTGTGATGCGGTATTTTCTGGATGCCATAGGCTGTGGCTACCGGCACGGCGCATCGCCTGAGAATTACCTGGTACTGCGCTTCTATGAGCTGAAAGATGCAGAGCGTTATCAGTATCTGACTTCTGGCAGGTCATCCAAGGCAGACCGGGAGCTGAACCGGCGGCTGTCAAAGGAAGATGCCAGGATCATGGCACAGAAGCATCTGTTTTACCGACAGTTTGAAGGACTGGTAAAGCGGGAATATCGATATGTGCCAGATACGGAACCGGCAGACTTTGAGGCATTTCTGAAGGGTCATGAATGCATTATATGCAAGCCGAGCCGGGGAATCATGGGGCATGGGATCCGTAAGATCCATACAAAAGAAATAGAAGATATTCCGTCATTCTATGAGGAATGCAGGAAAAATAATATGCTGGTCGAAGAATGTATCGTGCAGCATGAAGTACTGGAACACGTCCGTCCGGGATGTGTGAATTCCATTCGGATCAACGCAGCCAGAGACCAGAAAGGCCAGATACATCTGATCGGTGCCTGTCTGAAATGTGGCGGTGCAGGAGCAGTGGCGGATAATTTTCACTCCGGCGGTATCGCATATCCGCTGGATCTTGATAGAGGATGTGTATCGGGATCTGGAAGAAATAATACAGAGATCCGGGATTACGACAGACATCCGGGAACCGATTATTATATGCCTGGACTGCAGATTCCACACTGGGAGCAGATCAGGGCATTGGTAAATGAAGCAATGGAAAGAATGCCGGGAATTGGCTACGTGGGATGGGACATTGCAGTGACACCGGATGGTTGTGAACTGATCGAAGGGAACTGTCACTGGCCTGGCGGCAATATTATACAGTTAGATGGGATTGGAAAATATCCACAGATACAAAAGTGTTTAGAGGGAGCAGCAGAGGAAGATGGAAAAGAAGAAAAACATATTATTGGATAATTATCTTGTGAAGAATCTCAGAGCATATCCGGTTCTGAAGAAGAAATTCATGCATTATATAGAAGGGACAAAGGAACTGCCGGAAGGATTTACCAAGCGTAAGTTATTCCATGATTATCTGAAGGTGCGCAGAAACAATCCGGAAAAACGAGTGTCTCAGTCAGAGTATATGATCTTCGGCTTCTATGGCTTAAGTCCGGAAGAACAGAAAAGATATCTGACAGATATCGAGGCGACCAGACTGATGCGTCCATATAATAACGAATCTGAAAAATATCTGAAAGACAAATTAAGCTTTTTGAAGAATTTTACACAGTTTGTCAGCAGGGGATGGCTCTATGTGCCGGAAGCAAGCTATGAAGAGTTCGATGCATTTGTGCACAAGTATCATGTGGTTGCGCTGAAGCCACAGTATTCTAGCTGGGGAATCGGATTTATCCGTCTGACAGAGGCAGAGTTTGACGCGAAAGAAGATAAAGAAGAATTCTATCAGAAGATGATCAAGGGAAGATATCTGGCAGAAGAGTTTGTGGAGTCTCATGAATCACTGGCAGTATTCCATCCATCATCACTGAACACGCTGCGCGTGATCACATTCCGTAACGAGGATCGGTTTGAAGTATTCGGATGTGGATTACGTGTGGGCAATAACGGACTCCATGTGGATAACGCTCACGGAGGCGGAATTTTCTGCGAGATCGATCCGAAGACCGGTATTATCAACACAGATGGAATCGATGAATGTGCCAATATCTATATCGCACATCCAATGACCGGTATGCAATTCCGAGGTGTGCAGATTCCATTCTGGGAGGAAATCTGTGCGCTGTGTAAGGAAGCGTCACAGGCACTTCCGTGTCTGCGTGTGGTAGGCTGGGATGTGGCAATCCTTTCCGATGGAAGACTGGAGCTGATCGAGGGCAATCACAGTCCGGGAATGAATATCGTACAGGCACCGGCAAAGCACGGTGTGCATGATAAATTTGAATCTATGCTTTTGGATTACTATGGTGATCCGGAACAGTATATATAAGATACAAGGGAGGATTCCGTCTGGTGGCGGGATCCTTTTGCTTGCACAGAAATCAACTATGGAAAGTTCTGCTATGAGTTCATAGAGTATATTGTATGAATAATACTGGCTGTGGTAAAATGGTTAAAAATAAAATGTATTAATCTCTATTTGGAAAGGAAAGCATATGGCATTAGAAAATAAGCTTAATATTACAGATTCCACAGAACTTGCGAGAATGGAAGAAAAGATAAGCAAGAAAAAAGCAGTAGAGCTATTTGAAAATGGATATTTGGATAACTATAAAGCAGGAAGTTTTGAGATGCTTGCGGCCATTCATAAATATCTATTTGGAGAAATATACGATTTTGCGGGAGAGGTGAGATGTGTAAATATTTCGAAAGGAAACTTTCGATTTGCTCCTGTTATGTATTTGCAAGCTGCAATTGATAATATTGAGAAGATGCCGCAGTCAACATTTGATGAAATTATTGAAAAATATGTTGAAATGAATATAGCTCATCCGTTTCGTGAAGGGAACGGCCGAAGCACCAGAATATGGCTGGATATAATTATGAAAAGAGACTTGAACAAAGTTATTGACTGGAGTGTTGTGGATAAAGAAGATTATCTGTTGGCGATGGAAAGAAGTCCGATCAAAGATATCGAGATAAAATATATTTTAAAACAGGCTTTGACAGAAAAGATTAACGATAGAGAAGTTTATATGAAAGGTATAGACTATAGCTATTACTATGAGGGCTATGTGGTGTACAAGGCGGAAGAACTGTAGCTATGTCATATTCCAATTATTACAGAACCGTAAAGCTATTTCTGCTGAAAGATCCAGGCAAGTCCAGAGTATATGATTATACGGAATCTGTTCCGGTACACATATATCAGGAAGACTGCCGGATCTCACTTGATGAGCTGTTTCGTTAAAAGTATCGTCCGCCACCAGTTCCCGGACCACCACAGCAGACGCTTCCGCCGCAACAGAGGTTGCATACCAGATTGGCAATGCAAAGCTTCATGCAGTAATCGCTGCCGCTCATCGAGTAAGGACGATAAGGATTCTGCCTGGTCTGATACCAGCTGCCGCCACTCTGCAGACGCTGTAAGAGTACCTGATACTGCATGTTATTCGGGTCCATCTGATAAGCAGTCTTGGCGTGCTCCAGTGCGGCTACATTATTACCAAGTCCGGAATTCGCCATAGCGCTGTAGTAGTACCACTGTGCACTGCGGTCTTTCATATCATTCAGCACATTCAGTGCTTCCTGATAGTGACCGCTGCCTATAAAGTTGGCAGCAGCACGCAGATGTAAGACATCTTCGTTATCCGTAGCTTCGGGACCGGCCTGTTGTCTGTAGCCACCGCCGAAGTCTCCCCAGAATCCACCGAAACCGCCAAAGCCTCCGAATGGATCCCCACTCTGACCGCTACCGTAGCTTCCGTATCCGCCGGAAGTACCGTAACCGCCTGTTCCATATCCTCCGGCTCCATAGCTGCCGGAAGAACCGTATTCACGTTCTTTCATAATCTGCTGGTAAGCCTGCTGTACTTCTTTGAATTTGGCTTCTGCCTGGTCTTTGTTAGGGTTATTGATATTCGCATCCGGGTGGTACTTGCGGCTCAGCGTACGATAAGCCTTCTTGATCTCGTCGTCACTGGCATCTCTGGATACCCCCAGAATCTGATATGGATCGGTCATGATTTGTTCTCCTGATTATTAACTGATTGGCGCTTTTCACAGATTGCCTCAAATCGGCACCATACGCCGGAATAGAGAATATTGCGAAGAATCTCAGCATGAGTGAGGATCGGTAACTTCTCAAACTCACGGGAACATTCAGCAATCATCATCGTAAGGATCTGCTTACAGTAATCATCAAAATCTTCGCGTTCTCTGAATTGCATAAAAGGATTATAACACGCATTTGTAATATCGTCATCTATATCCTCATAAGCATCCATCAGATAAATGAATTTGCCCAGGAAAAATCCCATTCGGTGAAGGGAGTCTTTCCATATATCTTGCTTCCAGACGAAGATTTCAGCCATGATCTCACCGAACAGACCGGCCATCTTGTCCAGATCCTGCTCATTCGCTTTTTCGCAGGAAGAGATTTGGGCGAGCATATCGCAGATGAGCTTAACTTTTTCCGGGTAAGTCTTTTCAATCTGCTTCACCTTGGAACGAAGAAGCCTGGAATTGATCCAGGCTTTTTTCTTATGTTCGTCTGTCCAGTCGTCAAGACATTTATAATAAGAGAGAACAATATTCATATCTGCGGCGTACTGCGTGATCTCATTGGTGCGTGCGGCATGCTTCTGAAATGGATGTGCCACACAGTTACGGATCGAATCTTCTGCCGGCGGCTCGTATAAGCCGGAAAGCAGGATAATGAGAAATGTCATATCATAGGATAATGTAATCTGACCGCTTCGTCCGTAACGTTCCTTTAAGTCTTTGCAGAGTCCACAGTAATAAGCATGATAAATGTCAAAATCGCGGAATTTCATTTCCGCTTTATTAATTGCAATGTATCCGAACATGGGATGACTCCTTAGCTCTTTTTGATAAATGTGGTGTTACACTTTGGACAGCGGATTTCAATCTTGCCCTTGCCTCTTGGTACACGGATCTTCTGTTTGCAGGATGGACAACGGTAAATATGGTGTGTCTTTCTCTGACCAAACAGGATTTTCTGGGTGTAGAACCAGTGACGGATCTTATATGTCTTGTTCAGAAACACCTGATTCTCGGAAGATCTCTTATATACATTGCGGGAGAACATCCGGTAATATGCCAGAATCAGAAGAATCCACACCAGTAGATTAATAATCCGGCTGGTAAAAATGTAGTTGATAACAACTAAAAAAAGTGCCAGTCCGATGGTAAAACGTCCCATGGTATCCATACCATATCGACCAGCCATGAAGCGTGCAAACTTTTCACGCATGATCTCACGTCCTTTCGTAGAGACTCTTTTAAGAGTCTGCCCTCATATAAATTTTCTATTTTAAAATGATACGCTGAATCTGCGGAAAGTCAATAAACTTCCTCTTAAAAATCTATAAAAAAAGAAGCAGATGTGTTATTCTAAAAGAACACTGAGAGCGTAAGGAGGGGTGTGTATGGAAGAACTGACCAGACTGATCCGTGAGGACATGAAACCGGCATTGGGAGTAACGGAACCGGGTGCGATCGCATTTGCGGCAGCACGGGCGAAAGCAGAGACCGAGGGAGAAGTGCTGCGTGTGGATGTGGCATTGAATTCCGGCATGTATAAGAATGCATATACCTGTGGTATACCAGGCTCAGATGCGTATGGGAATCTCCAGGCGGCAGCCCTGGGTGTAGTGGCGGCAGACCCGGCGAAGGGGCTGGAATCATTGGACGGTATTACAGATGCAGATAATGAAGCTGCGGCGAAGATGGTTCGGGATGGCAGGGTGCATGTTGCACTGGATCATATGGGATCAGAGATCACCATTGATGCGACGGTGTGCACAGAGACCGATACCTGCAGTGTCCATATCAGGGGAACACACACGCATATCCAGTGGATAGAGAAGAATGGCGAGATCGTATTTGGAGAAAAGACAGAGCAGCAGGAAGAATCAGAGGAAGCAGAGACACCGGTCATTCACCGTTATACTCTGCGACAGATTCTGGAATACGTGAAACAGGTGCCGGCGAAGGAGATCAGCTTCATCAGAGAAGCATTTTCCATGAATATCGAGCTTCTGGAAGAAGGAATCCATTCTAAGAAAACGACGATCGGTCCGATGCTTCTTCGTGCCAATGATGGTAAGATCATATCCGAAGATGCCCGCAAGACAGCACAGCTGATGTGTAATGGTGCGATCGAGGCGCGGGTACTGGGGTTATCCAGTCCTGCTATGAGCATTACCGGAAGCGGAGCACATGGTATTATCGCAACCATGCCATTATTTGCCTATTACGAGGTGAATTATGAAGTGATCGATGATGATATTCTTCTTCGGGCAACGGCACTCAGTTACCTTATTACCATGTACATTAAGGAATATTCCGGAAGACTGTCTGCCTTTTGTGGATGTGGCATCGCAGCGGGAACCGGGATGGCATGTGGACTGGGATATCTGCGCGGTGCATCGGAAGCACAGCAGACGATGATCATCCAGAATATGGCATCGGGACTCACCGGTATGATCTGTGACGGCGGTAATCAGGGATGCGCGATGAAAGGCATGGTGGCTGTGGACGCGGCATTTCGTTCAGTGGATATGGCAATGCAGAATGTCTGTATTGATGCGATTCATGGCATTAACGGCCGGACGCCGGAAGATACTATGCGTAATATGGGCAGGATCGCGTCACCTGGAATGGTAAAGACAGAAGAAGTAATTGTAGATATCATGAAGAATAAGTGAGATTCTGAAAAACAGCAGAAATAAAGGGAGAACTGACATGGGGGAGAGAAAGAAGTATCACCGCGGACGCAGGAAAAAGAAAAAGGGCGGCATCATAAGTACACTGATATTGATCATTGCGATTGCTGTGTTCTGCGTGTCAGGTTATCAGCTATATAAGATATTCGGTGGATATCATCAGGGTAAATCCGAATACGACAAGGTTCGGGAAGTGGCGGTACATGGCGATGACAAGGATGAAGATGAATTCGTGGTAGATTTTGATGAATTGAAGAAGATCAATGCAGATACAGTGGGATGGATCCGCTTCTATCCGGAGCCGTCGCAGATCAGTTATCCGCTGGTGCAGACAACGGACAACGATCTGTATCTGAATCGGACATTTTCAGCGAATGAGAATACAGTAGGCGCGATCTTTGTAAATTGTGACAACGCATCGGATTTCAGTGACCGTAATACGATCATTTACGGACACCGTATGATGGATCATTCCATGTTTCATGATCTGGAGAAATACAAGGATGAATCTTTCTGGAAAGAGAATCCGTATTTCTACATTTATACACCGGATGGGCGTAAGCTGTCCTGCCATATCTATTCGGCAGGGATTGTGAAGGATACATCCAGTACGTACCTGACGCAGTTTGCATCTGATGAAGAATATCAGGCATTTCTGGATGATACGAAGCGCGCTGGAGCGTATCATACAGGTGTGGAGGTTACGACCGATCAGCGCGTGGTCACATTGTCTACCTGTACGGCGGCAAGCGATGATAACCGTATGGTGGTAAGAGGCGTGATCGAATCTGAAGATGTGGTAAAAAAGTAATGAAGAAAAGATGGAAATGAGGAATATTCATGGCATATACATATGAAGTCGGAGATATTGTAAAACTGAAAAAGAAGCATCCGTGTGGCAGTTTCGAGTGGGAGATCCTGCGTGTGGGCGCAGATTTTCGTCTGAAATGCACCGGATGCGGACATCAGATTATGACACCGCGTAAGATGGTGGAGAAGAATACGAAGGGACTTCGCAAACCAGAGTAAAAAAGGTAAGGTAAAAAAGAAGAAAGTGCTTGCATTATAGCTGGTTATATGGTATCATTCTAACTCGTGATATATTGTTTTGCCCAATTACAGGGCTATCCTTGCTCCTGGGAAGAAACAGGGGCCAAAAGACCAGAAGGAGGTGCACACTACATGAATAAGTATGAATTAACTGTTGTAGTCAATGCAAAAATCGAAGATGACGAAAGAGCACAGGTAATCGAAAAGGTAAAAGATTTAGTTACTCGTTTCGGTGGTAATGTGACAGACGTTGATGAATGGGGTAAGAGAAGACTCGCTTACGAAATTCAGAAGATGAAAGAAGCATATTATTACTTCATCCACTTCGAATCTGAAGCTGATGTTCCAGGCGAGATCGAACAGAGAATCCGCATTATGGACAACGTACTCAGATATTTATGCGTAAAAGACGAGGCATAGAAGAAGAGAGGTAAAAGAATGAATAAAGTAATTTTGATGGGACGCCTGACCAGAGATCCAGAGGTACGCTACTCAGCAGGTGAGAGTTCAACGGCAGTTGCAAGATACACACTTGCAGTTGACAGAAGATTCAGAAGAAATAATGACGGTGAGCAGACAGCAGACTTCATCGGATGCGTAGCATTCGGCAGAAGCGCAGAGTTCGCAGAGAAGTATTTCCGCCAGGGTCTTAAGGTGATCGTTACAGGTCGTATTCAGACCGGAAGTTATACGAACAAAGATGGTCAGAGAGTTTACACAACAGACGTTGTAGTAGAAGATCAGGAATTCGCGGAGAGCAAAGCAGCAAGCGAGTCTCACATGAACGGCGGTTTCCAGGCGGCTCCAGCACCGGCACCTAGCGCACCGGCTGGTGACGGCTTCATGAACATTCCAGACGGAATTGATGAAGAATTACCGTTTAACTAGGCTGAATATATTTTCGGCAAATTATTTTTCAGGAGGTAATAATCATGGCTTACGATAAAAGCAATCGTCCAGAAGGCGGCTTCAAGAGAAGAGGCGGCGGACGCAGAAGAAAAAAAGTATGTGTATTCTGTGGTAAAGAGAATAACGAAATCGATTACAAGGATGTAGCAAAACTGAGAAAGTACATCTCTGAGAGAGGTAAAATTCTTCCTAGAAGAATCACAGGAAACTGTGCAAAGCATCAGAGAGCACTTACAGTTGCAGTTAAGAGAGCAAGACACATTGCACTGATGCCATACGTTCAGGACTAATTGAGATGATGAGAGGAAACCGGAGACGGTTTCCTTTTTTTGTTAAGGCGTCAGAACCTATTTCCTGCATTCGTAAAATCTGTCATCTGCGATGCCAGGCGCAGCAAAGCTGCTGATTATTTTACTCATGAAGGAAGGGCAGCTCTAGTCAGAGCTGTTATGGAATAAAACATACATTTGTTTATGTGCAAGCACAACACAATGTAGTTTTATTCCATAAGTTCTGACTGGCAGTCCGATTGTGCAAAGTTTTAGACAAATGTGTCATTGCGGGGGATATGTGGTCGTGCTATACTTGGAATAGCAGGGTTGAAAGGAGATATGACATGAACTCTATTGACATTCAGAACAAAGACGGTAAATATATTGCAAATACATACAAGCGTTTTCCGGTCACTCTGACAGAGGGATGCGGAGCGATCGCGAAAGACCCGGAAGGAAAGGAGTACATTGATTTCACAAGTGGAATCGGTGTGAACTGCCTGGGCTACGCAGATAAGGGGTGGGCAGATGCAGTGTCTGAACAGGCACACAAGCTGCAGCACACATCGAATCTGTACAGTACACAGCCGGATGTAGAGGTGGCTGAGAAGCTGTGCGAGTACACAGGATTTTCCAAAGTATTCTTTGGCAACTCTGGCGCAGAGGCGAATGAAGGTGCTGTAAAGGTGGCTAGAAAGTACGGTATGGAGAAGCATGGAAGCCAGTGTAATACGATCATTTCACTGAATAATTCTTTCCACGGACGTACGATCACTACACTTTCAGCGACAGGACAGGATGTGTTTCATCAGTTCTTCTTCCCATTTACAGAGGGATTCCGTTTTGTAGATGCAGGAGATATCGAAGGATTGAAGAAAGCTGTTGATGATACGGTCTGTGGTATTATGATCGAGCTGATCCAGGGAGAAGGCGGAGTAGTTCCGGTAGATTCTGAGTTTGTGAAAGAGATCGCACACATCTGTGAAGAGAAGGATCTGGTATTTGTAGTAGACGAGATCCAGACAGGCGTGAGCCGTACAGGTACATTTTTCTGCTATGAGCAGTTTGGAGTACATCCAGATGTAGTAACTATGGCAAAAGGTATCGGTGGCGGACTTCCGATGGGCGCAGTACTGATGAATGAGAAGACATCCGGAGTGCTGGGATTTGGTCAGCATGGTTCTACATTTGGCGGTAATCCGGTAGCATGTGCAGGTGCCAAATATGTGCTGGATCATGTTATGGATGAGACATTTTTAAAAGCAGTTAATGAAAAGTCTGCATACATGATTGAGAAGCTGAATGCGATGCCTCAGATCAAGTCAGTGACAGGTCTGGGTCTGATGCTTGGCGCAGAACTTCCGGAGGATATGACGGCCGGAGAAGTAGCAGCGAAATGTGCAGAGAAGGGACTGTTGGTACTGACAGCGAAGACAAAGCTCAGATTCCTTCCGCCGCTTACCATCGGCAAAGAGGAAATTGACCGCGGTATGGTGATCCTTGCAGAAGTGCTGCGCGGTTAAATGGATAGATATAAGAATAAAAGGATATGGAGGAAGCAACTATGGACAAACCAGTATTGGTAATTATGGCAGCGGGTATGGGAAGCCGTTACGGTGGCCTGAAACAGATCGACCCGGTGGATGCAGAAGGACACATTATTGTGGATTTCTCACTGTATGATGCAAAAAGAGCGGGATTCGAGAAAGCAATTTTTATTATTAAAGAGGAAAATGAGCAGGCATTTCGTGAAGCAATCGGAGACCGTGTGTCGGAATACATGGAAGTATCTTATGCTTATCAGAAGCTTGATAATCTTCCGGACGGATACAGCGTGCCGGAGGGCAGAGTGAAGCCATGGGGAACGGCACATGCAGTACTTAGCTGCATCGATCAGGTGAATGGACCATTTGCAGTCATCAATGCGGATGATTATTACGGGGTAGAGGCATTCCAGCTGATCTATGATTACCTGACAACACATCAGGATGATGATAAATTCCGCTATACCATGGTAGGCTATATTCTTGGTAATACCGTTACCGACAATGGTCATGTATCTCGTGGTGTATGTACGACTAACGATCAGCATGAACTGGTAGAGGTTACTGAGCGTACCAAGATCGAGAAGAGAAATGGCGGTATCGCATTTACAGAGGATGACGGTGAGACCTGGACAGAGCTTCCGGCAGATACGATTGTATCTATGAATATGTGGGGATTCACCCGCAGCATTCTGGATGAGATCAAGGCAGGATTCCCGGCTTTCCTTGACAAGGGCATCAAAGAGAATTCAATGAAGTGCGAGTATTTCCTTCCGGCGGTAGTCAGCAGACTGTTAGAGGAAGACCGTGCAACCGTATCGGTACTTAAGTCTCATGATAAATGGTATGGAATTACCTACAAAGAGGATAAGCCGGTTGTAGTAGAAGCAATGCAGAAGATGAAAGATAACGGAGTATATCCGCAGCATTTGTGGAAGTAAGATAAGGAGGATCAAACCTATGAGTATATTAATTACAGGAGGCGCAGGTTACATCGGAAGCCATACGGCTCTGGAACTGTTAAATGACGGCTATTCCGTAGTGGTATATGATAATCTGTGCAACTCTTCCAGAGAGTCACTGAAGAGAGTGGAAGAACTGACAGGCAAGAAGATTACATTTTATGAAGGGGATATCCTGGATGAAGAAGCATTGAAAGCGATGTTTGCAGCAGAGGAAATTGAGGCAGTTATCCACTGTGCGGCATTGAAGGCGGTTGGAGAATCGGTAAAGAAGCCGCTGGAATATTACCAGAATAATATTACAGGAACATTGACACTTTTGAAGGTTATGGACGAAGTAGGAGTCAAGAATATCGTATTCAGTTCGTCTGCTACCGTATATGGTGATCCGGAAGTGATTCCGATCACAGAGTCTTGCCAGAAGGGACAGTGTACCAATCCGTATGGCTGGACCAAGTCTATGATGGAACAGATTATGACAGACCTGCAGAAAGCACATCCGGAATGGAACGTGATCCTGCTTCGCTATTTTAATCCGGTAGGCGCACACGAGAGCGGACGCATAGGTGAGGATCCGAAGGGTATTCCGAACAATCTGATGCCTTATATTTCACAGGTGGCGGTCGGCAAGCGTGAGAAACTTGGTGTGTTTGGCAATGACTATGACACACCGGACGGAACCGGCGTGCGTGATTACATCCATGTAGTGGATCTGGCAATCGGTCATGTAAAGGCAATTCATTATATCTTTACCAAACCGGGACTGGACATCATCAATCTGGGAACAGGAAGAGGATATTCCGTACTTGAGATGGCAAAGGCATTTGGCGAAGCCTGCGGCAAAGAGATTCCATATGAGATCCAGCCGAGAAGAGAAGGCGATATCGCAACATGCTATGCAGATCCTGCCAAGGCATGGAAGGTGCTTGGATGGAAGGCAGAGCGTGGTCTGAAGGAGATGTGTGAGGATGCCTGGAGATGGCAGTCTCAGAATCCGGACGGATACAATGCATAATCTATATTGTTAAGAATTTAAAGACGCTGTGAAAGCTTGATCATAAGACTTTCACAGCGCCTTTTTTGGAGGGATAGAAGATATCAATATCCTTGATTTATTTATTCTGTGCTGACAGCTTCAGCCGGTCAGCAGCCGTTTCTCTATAGAATTTCATCAATGACGTTTCCAGTAACAGGGTGAAACGTTCGTCATCATCTTCCCTTAATGCTTTCAGAAGTTCCGGTTGTTCCATAAGAGCGCCGATGATCTCACTGACGATCGGAGCCGATACCTGATCCGGGTCATTTTCCGGAATAAAGGTTACGATTGCGCCAAGAATAATCCGCGCATTCTCATAAATTGGTGGTTCCAGGTGAACATAGCCAAAACATGGATGCATGATATCCGGACTTTTGCCATGCAGGAGCAGAGCATGGAACGGCTTCATATATGTGTCGGCAATCTGATCTCGTTTTTTCATAATCTCATAAAAATGCGATTCCATTTCCGGAGTATCAGAAAACAGTGATGCGGCATATGCAAGTATCTCCTGACGTTCCTGAAGCACCGGTGCGCGCCCGATCCGTATGTGATCCAACAGATACTCAATCTCTGCACCTGTACGGGAGACGAAATGAATATCCTTGCGTGTAAAAGAGGTCTCCGGTACTTTCTTCTCTGCATGTGGTCTGCGATCACTTTTCTGTGACAGGATTAACTGGAACTTGGAGTCTAACAGCATCCGGTCCTGACGGTTCAGCAGTGGGCTGACATAGATATAGCGATAAGTAGTATCTAATCTGACCGTAGAAATAATCAGATCAATGTCGTTTTGCGCCAGTTCTTCCGGATCGATATGGAACGCTGATGTGGTGCCGCGGATATCCAGATCCGGGTAAGCCTTGTGCAGATTCTCGGCAAGCAGTCTGGAGCTTCCGATACCGGTCGGGCATACGATGATAACCGAGATGCGTCTGGCAAGCTTCGCCCGTCTGTCCAGTGCCATGGAGAAATATATGGATATGAATCCGACTTCGCTTGGCGGAAAAGACGGCAGCCCATAGCTTGCGGAAAGCGAGATACATCCGGCGGTACATGCCTGATATATTTCATCGTAACGGTTCTGTATATCCTCTAACAGTGGATTCTCGATCGGAATGCCGGCACGGATACGTCCGATAGCCGGCTGGATGTGCATGCCAAGTTCTCTGGCGAGCTGCGGATCACTGCCAAAATCAATATCCAGAATCTCGCTGACATTTTGGATAAGGGCAAGGGTAATCTGGTGTACGTCAAAGTCGCGCTTGCTGGTCAGATCTCGTTGCTCCGCTGACCAGATCCGGATTCCGGTAAGGAAGATGGCAAGATATCTGGTCTCGCTCTCGATGATCGGCAGCCGAAACGTCTGTCGTAGCTTCTGCATCAGATATTCTGCCACAGCAAATTCCGGTTCCATAGTCAGGTCTTCAAAAGCAGCTTCCTCTGCGGTAATATATTCTCCCTGACGGATCCGGCAGACACTGTAGGACAGATAAATGTTGAGCCGAAGATAGCCGTTGTCAGACAGATTCAGATGCAATGTGCGTGCTCCGTCGCTGACGATTTGAGCCACGCTGTCAGTAATGGATTCGGAAATCTCAGCTTCCGGAATCGCTTTCTGATCTTTTAAATGTGAAGTAACGGCCTGGCGTCTGGCAGTCTCGCTGCCTGTAAGAAAGATGCCAAGACCCTGCCTGCGTACCAGTCGCAGATGATATTTGTCAAACCATTTTTCGATCTGATTCAGGTCGCTGGTAAGTGTGCCTTCGGAGATGCCGAACTGATCCATAAAAGTCAGAGACTTGACCGGTTCTCTGGCAAATAACAGGGCGTGCAGTAATTGTCGCTGACGGTTGTGTCTGTCGTCAGCGGATGGAATATCAGTGCCCGTGGCATCCAGCAGAGTAAGAAGCTCTCTCCTTCGGTCGTCTGGTTCGTCTAAAAACAGGCCTACACTGCGCTTACGGACAAAACGGAAACCCTTAGCGGTGAGCCATTTTTCCACAGTGGGGAGTTCCCTCTGGATGGAACGGCTGCTGATATGAAGTTCATCGGAGATGATCGCGGTTGTGATCGGCTTGTCCTGTGGAAAGCGGATCAGTACCCGGATGATATCCCCGGAACGCTTGGTGAGCAGCATAACGAAAGTCCTCCTCATTTCATTCCTTAGTTTTGTTCTTTCATTCGTTACATATAGTATAACCTATAACCGACATAATGACAAAGCAAAAAAGGCAGTTTGTCACAAAGTGTTTGCGCCAAAGTTGCAATATCATTTGTTTGAAAATAACGCAGAGGTATTTTAATATAAAAGCATAGAAACAAGATGTTATCTGTTTATGGAATGAAAGGAGACTGTAACTATGAAAAACAAAATCCAACGTTTTGGAAAATTCCTGAGCGCAATGGTAATGCCGAATATCGGAGCATTCATCGCATGGGGATTTATCACAGCACTTTTTATTGAAGCTGGATGGCTGCCGAATGCAAAGCTGGCAGCACTGAACGGACCAATGTTAAATTACCTTCTGCCGATCCTGGTAGCTTATCAGGGTGGTAAGCTGGTCGGAGGAGACCGTGGTGGTGTTATCGGCGGCATCGCTGTTATTGGTGTTATCGTAGGTGCACCGGATTATCCGATGCTGATGGGTGCTATGGTAATGGGACCTGTTGGCGGATGGGTGATCAAGAAATTCGACAAAGCAATGGAAGGCCATATGCCTGCAGGATTTGAGATGCTGATCAATAACTTCTCAATCGGTATACTTGGTATGATCCTTGCAATCATCGGTTCTTATGTGATCGGACCATTCATGGCTGGTGTGCTGGTTGTACTGACAGCCGGAGTTGACGTACTGGTTAATCACGGATTACTTCCGTTAGCAGCAATCTTTATTGAACCTGCAAAGGTTCTGTTCCTGAACAATGCGATCAACCATGGTATCTTTACACCAATCGCAACACTTCAGGCAGAACAGGCCGGAAAGTCAATCATGTATATGCTGGAAGCTAATCCGGGACCGGGACTTGGAGTTCTGCTTGCATACTGGGCATTCAGCAAAGATAAAGCAACAAAAGATTCCGCACCGGGAGCAATCATCATTCACTTCCTGGGTGGTATCCACGAAATTTACTTCCCATACATCCTGATGAATCCGGTTGTGATCATCGCACCAATCGTAGGTAATATCTGTGCCATTACATTCTACACAATTACAGGTGCCGGACTGGTTGGACCTGCATCACCGGGATCCATCATTGCATTCATGTCAATGGCTCCAAAGGGAATGGGCATGGTTATCACATTCCTCGGAGTAGCAATTGCAACAGCAGTATCTTTCCTGATCGCATCACCAATCGTTAAGATGGCAGATCACAAGAGTCTGGAAGATGCACAGGCAAAGAAGGACAGCATGAAAGCAGAAGCGAAGGGACTTACAACAGTATCCGGAGCTGATGTACAGGCAAAAGATATCAAGAAAATCGTATTTGCATGTGATGCAGGTATGGGATCATCCGCAATGGGAGCTACCAAGTTCAGAAACAGAATTAAAGATCTGAATCTTGGCATTACCGTAACTAACACATCTGTAGACAATGTACCGGCAGACGCTAACGTAGTTGTATGCCAGGAGATCCTCAAGGATCGTGCAGCTAAGAGTGCACCGCAGGCAAGACTGATCACTCTGGAGAACTTCCTTGCAGATCCACATCTGGATGCATTGTATGCAGAACTGGAAACACTGACAACAGGTAAGACAGCAGAAGCAGATAAGACAGAAGCACCTGCTGAAGAAAAGAAAGAGACAAAAGCAGGAATCCTTGTTCCGGAAGGAATCAAGACAGGATGTGCAAGCGTAGATAAAGAAACAGCAATCCGTGCAGCAGGACAGCTCCTGTGTGACCTGGGATATGTAGATGCTAATTATATCGATGCAATGGTAGAGCGTGAGAAGATCGTTACTACATACATGGGAATGGGCGTAGCAATTCCACATGGTACATCTGATGCAAAAGAGACCGTTAAGAAATCTGGTATCGTAGTTATGCAGTATCCGGATGGAGTATCTTTCGGAGATGAAAAGGCTAACCTGATCATTGGTATCGCAGGTGTAGGCGACGAACATCTGGAAATCCTTGCAAATATCGCAGGAAGTCTGGAAGATGAAGCACTTCTTGAGAACCTGAAGAAGAACGCAGACGCAGACACAATTATGAAAACATTTGGCTAATGCCACAATCGGGGGCTTTTGCCCCCAGCATCATATATAAAAAGAAGGAGAGAGCATCATGAAAAAAGCAGTACAGTTTGGTGCCGGCAATATCGGACGTGGATTTATCGGAGCATTACTCAGCCAGTCAGGATATCAGGTAGTATTTGCCGACGTAGCAGAAGCAATCATTGACAAGATCAACGAGGATAAGACTTATACCGTTCATGTTATGGACGTAGATTGTAAAGATCAGAAAATCGAAAATATCAGCGGTGTGAATTCTACAAAGCCAGAGGCGATTGATGAGATCGCATCCGCAGATCTGGTAACTACGGCAGTAGGTCTTGTGATTCTTCCGCGCATCGCACCGACGATCGCGCAGGCTATTGAGAAACGTATGGAAAATGGCGTGAAAGAGCCTATGAACATGATCGCCTGCGAGAATGCCATTCGTGGAACCTCTCAGCTGAAAAAAGCAGTATATGAGAATCTTAGCGATGCCGGAAAAGCATACGCTGATGAGTATGTAGGATTCGCTGACTGTGCAGTAGACCGTATTGTGCCGCCGGTTAAGAGTGAGAACTTTATCGACGTAGTAGTAGAAGAATACTTTGAGTGGGACGTAGAAAAGTCAGGGTTGAAGGGAGAATTTCCGCAGATCAAAGGTATGACACTGGTCGATGACCTGATGGCATACATTGAGCGTAAGCTTTTCACACTGAATACAGGACACTGCATCACCGCATATCTTGGAAATCTGCGTGGAATTCCGACCATCGATAAAGCAATCGCAGATGAAGAAATCTTCGGAATCGTGTCAGCAGCTATGAAAGAAAGCGGAGACGGACTGATCAAGAAGTACGGATTCGATCCAGAGAAGCATGCAGCATATATTAAGAAGATTATCAGCAGATTCAAGAATCCATATCTGCAGGATGATGTAACAAGAGTAGGTCGTGAGCCGCTTCGTAAGCTGAGCCCGACAGACCGTCTGATCAAGCCTATGATGACAGCAGCAGGATACGGACTTCCGGTAGATCATCTGGTAATCGGTGCAGGTGCAGCATTGCACTATGATAATCCGAACGACAAGCAGAGCGTAGAACTTCAGGAGAAGATAGGGGCACAGGGCGTACGTGCCGCTGCGGCAGAGATCACAGGACTGACAGATGAAGGACTGCTTGACGCAATTGTAGCAGAATACGAAAAACTGAATTAATAAAAGGATGGAAGAATAGTCCTTGACCAGAAATCGCCAGTAATCGGCTTAGCCGATGCTGGCGATTTTTTTCGCCATTGACAAATGACTGGAAGTAATGGTACGGTTATATAGTTACAAGAAAAGTATGGAGACATTTTTGTTGTCTCTGAATGATTAAAAAGTTTAATACCGAGGTGCGAAAGATGAGTGTACAGGAAATGAAACCGATCAAAGAAGGAAAAGTCAGAGAGATCTATGATAATGGTGATACTATGATTATGGTTGCTACAGACCGAATCAGCTGCTTTGATGTAATTCTTCACAATACCGTAACCCAAAAAGGAACCGTACTTACTCAGATGTCCAAATTCTGGTTTGATCTGACACAGGACATTCTGCCAAATCACATGATTTCTGTAGATGTTAAGGATATGCCTGAATATTTCCAGCAGGAGAGATTCGATGGTAACAGCATGCTTTGTAAGAAGCTGAATATGTTGCCGGTAGAGTGTATCGTGCGTGGTTACATTACAGGAAGCGGATGGGCGAGCTACAAAGAGACTGGAAAGGTATGTGGTATCGAGCTGCCAGAAGGACTGAAAGAGTCTGACAAGCTGCCGGAGCCAATCTACACACCATCTACAAAAGCAGAACTCGGTGATCACGATGAGAATATATCATTTGAAGAGAGTATCGAGTATCTGGAGAAACGCTTCCCTGGCAAAGGTGAAGAATACGCAACCAAGTTAAAAGAGTATACCATTGCGCTGTATAAGAAGTGTGCAGAGTATGCACTGAGTCGTGGAATCATTATCGCAGATACCAAGTTTGAATTTGGTCTGGATGAGGATGGCAATATCATCATCGGCGATGAGATGCTTACACCGGACAGCTCAAGATTCTGGCCATTAGAAGGGTATGAGCCGGGACACGGTCAGCCATCATTTGACAAGCAGTTCGCAAGAGACTGGCTCAAGTCTAATCCACATGATGACTGGACACTGCCACAGGATATCGTAGATAAGACCATTGGCAAATATCTTCAGGCATATGAATTGCTGACCGGCAAATCCCTCGCATAAGGAGAACTCTATGGAGAAAAAATCAATTGAAGAAATGGCTGCGGACATCAAGGTGATCCGTGAACTTGCATCCAGTGGAACGATGCTTCAGGATATTAAGAATCAGCTGGGTGTATCAGAAGAATATGTAAGTGCTATCATGCTCTGCCTGCAGGGTTATCAGGAAGATGATGACATGGCTGTAGCAAGACTGGTAGAAATGAGCTTATAAGAATATTGAAATGAGACTCCCCTGTGGACTGAAAAGTCTGCAGGGGATTTTTGAACCTTTGGGTACTTCGCCTGATTGTGCAACAAGCATAAAAATATTGAAAACCTAATAATCTCCGTCGGATACTGTTGACATATAATTAAAGTAATGATAATATCATATGTAATCTATACAAGCGTTTGTAATCGCTCGTTCGAGCAAAATATAATGGTCAAAGACGTCAAATGGTAAAGTCGCCAATAATCAAAAACAAAGTGAATAAAATGGTAAAGTGTTAAAGCGACAGGCTTCTTGAAAGTTTGTATGCTTAAAACGGTTGCAGAAAAGAATTATTTGTAGTATATTGATTGTAGAAGTATCACAAACGAACCTCTTTTCTGCGAGAAAGGGAGGAATATGATACATTTATGGATATGATTCAGACTAAAGAAAACCGAGAGGTAAAGAACAGTGTATTTATTGACTTGTTTTGTTATGACCGGACAGCAGAAGATAATGTGATTTCTTTATATAATGCACTTCATGAAGAAACACTGCCAGAAGGGACGAGAGTCGAATGGATGCAGTTAGATAATGTTATATACATGACTTTGCGCAATGATGTGGCTTTTCAGGTGGATGGGAAAACGATGATATTTGCAGAACATCAATCGACGATTAATGAGAATATGCCATTGAGGAGCTTCTTGTATGCAGGAAGAGCATATGAACAGTTGGTGCCAGACAGAGGACGTTATAGGAAAAAACGGATTGCACTTCCATATTCAGAGTTTTATACATTTTATAACGGTAAGGAAAAATATATAAAAGAAACAATACTTCGCTTATCAGATTCGTATAAACAGGATCGGAATTCAGAAGCTATGCTGGAACTCATAGTTCGTGTTATTAATATTAATCTGGAAGAGCAGCATGAAATTTTGGAAAAATGTCCAATACTTAAAGAATATAGTCAATTAATGGCAATGATACGTGATAACCAGTGTCAAGGGAAGAAAGATGCATACAAAATAGCAATTCAGGAATGTATCAGTCAAGGAATACTAAAAGAGTACTTACAAAGAAAAGGAAGTGAGGTATGCAATATGTTAATAGCAGACTACAATTATGAATTAGATATGGAAGTTCAGAGAGAAGAAGCGAGAGAAGAGGGATTCGAGGAAGGTAGAATGGCAGGTATGGAGAAAGGAATGGCAGAGGGAAGAGTAGAAGGTATACGAGAAGGCATACGAGAAGGCAGGCAAGAAGGACGTAAGGAGATGATACTAAAGGTATACAGCGATGGCAAAACAATAGCAGAGATCGCGAATTTTCTTGGTGAGCCTGTAGAAGAGATAGAAAAGATTATCAATAGTTGCGAGTGGAGACGATAATATAAATCCCGAGCCCCTTTAATCTTGTATTAGAGGGCTCATATCTTACATCTCAAAGTACCGCTTTGCTTCGTCAAGTCTTCCGTGGAATGCTTCATAGAAGTCTTCGCAAGGCGCGAGGTAGAACTGTTGCAGTACATACATACAGATGGAACGTATCTGCGCCTGATCCTCCATTCCGGCAATCCGTTCCTGGAGTGCTTTGAGGAAATAGTGCCAGTCACTGATGAACTGCTCGTAGGTGCGTATATCATCGGTATCCAGCCATTTATAGACTTTGATCTTGGCTTTGGACGGCTTCGGACATTCATGCACCTGCAGGAAATACCGGAAGCTGTCATTTTCGTAGAAGCGTCCCAGAGGGAAGAGTCTGCAGATGCCGGGCCGGTATGCGTGGATGCTGCAACGACCCTGCTCGTTTAAGAATGGACAGGCATCAGCGCTTTCGGTCATCTTGAGGTTGGGGAGGATTAATCCGTCTACGACATTCAGTTCTATATGCTGGGATAAAAGTGCTTCAAACGGAACACCAAGCCCTGTGGTAAGACGGTGAACATCCAGCGGATCGAGGACGATAGACTTACCCATGCCCCGGCAGCAGGCGGAACATCCATCGCAGCCCTTGCAGTCAGCCTTTACCATATCATTCGCGTCATATAATTTGCCGTCGGAGATCTCCGACAGATCTACATTTCTTAACATAGTACTCCTTTACATGAATACAGACCTCAGACGAACACTGAGGCCTGTTTTTCTTCTTTGAAATTGCAATGCCCATATCGCATTAAAACCGGCATTGCTTAATGTTTTTACAAATGATCGCCGCGCTTCACATAACCCGGATTCTCCGGTGTGCCTTTCACTTCTTTGATGTGATTGATACGTACATGCTTATCTACGACTACATTCTCCAGAACGGTATCCTCGCCGATGACTACATCCGGAAGGATTACGCAGTTCTTCACTACGGCACCTTTCTTGATGATACATCCACGGCTCAGAATGGAGTGGTCAATCGTGCCTTCGATGCGGCATCCGTTGGAAATAACAGATGCTTTGACGTCTGCGCCCTCCAGATACTGTGTCGGGCAGCTGTCGCTCGTACGTGTGTAAATTGGCCAATCCGGATCGAACAGGCTGCGGGCAGTCTTCAGATCGATCAGAGACATACTGGTGTCATAGTAACTTTTGAAATTAGTAATAGATCCAAAGTAACCACGATGAGCCACGCCACGGATATCCATCTCACTGCACATGAGATTCACCCAATCCATCAGAGAGTACATAGCAGATGTGTTATGAGCCTTCTTGATCATATCGATGAACAGGTCACGTCTCATGACATAGGTTCCTGCAAAAATCTGGCGATTCTTCGCTGTTCCGCGGTTTGGTGTAATGGAAAGTACACCTTTTTGGCGATTCAACTCCAGTGTCTGACAGGTTAAGAATTGTTCCTTTGCATTATCGGTAGAGTGATACAGCAGAGTAATGTCTGCGCCGGACTCGATATGCTGGTCAAGCAGTTCTTTGAAATCCTGCTTAAAGATCATACAGCTGGAGGTAACGATCACATAATCATGGCAGGAATTCTCGATGACTTCGATATTATCCATGTAAGCAGAGATATCATTGCTATACAGACTGTCCAGTTCATCCTCTGCAAAAAGCAGATGCAGTCTGCCACGCTTGGAGTTGATATTATATTGACGTCCGGTTCCCAGATGCTCGGCAAGTGAACGCGGTTTCCAGCGTGTGTATACGTGGATGTTTTCCATGCCGCTGTTACTGAAGTTAGAGATTGGAAAATCGATCACACGGTATCTGCCTAGGAAAGAGATTGCTCCGACAGACCGATAATCCTGCAGACCGGCTACTTTTGTAAGATTGCTGGCAAAATTAATAATACCCAGTGCACTGCTCATATTATTCTTCCCCCTTTACACGTTTTGATATTAATTCGATGTGTTCGCTGTCAGGAGAACCTACGACTGCACCGGCACCGATCCGCACGCCGTCAGCAATCAGAGCGCGGGTGACTACGGCACCTTCCTCTACGATAACATTCGGCATCAGAACCGAATCAATGATCTTAGCTTCCGGGGCAATGCGTGCGCCTGTAAAGAGCACGGAATTCTTGACCTCTCCCTCGATCACGCAGCCCTGGTTGATATACGCATGGCTGATCTTGGCATCCTCACCGATATACTGTGGCAGAGAATTAGTATCCTCTGTGTAGATCTTCCAGGTCGGATCACTCAGATCCAGCGGACTTGGAGTCTCCATGAGATCCATGTTGGCTTCCCAGAGAGAATCGATCGTACCAACATCCTTCCAATATCCTTTGAACTTATAAGCCATCAGCTTACGCTCGTCTGTCAGAAGTGCCGGAATGATATCCTTACCAAAATCATGGTTAGATTCGGCATTCTTCATATCAGCTACCAGCATCTTGCGAAGCTGCTTCCAGTTGAATATGTAGATACCCATCGAAGCCAGATTACTCTTCGGCTGCGGCGGCTTCTCTTCAAACTCAACAATGCGTCCATCTTCATCCGTATTCATAATACCGAAACGGCTGGCTTCCTTCATAGGAACTTCAATAACCGCGATGGTCGCATCGGCATTATGCTCTTTGTGATAAGAAAGCATCTTGTCATAATCCATCTTGTAAATGTGGTCGCCTGAGAGCACTAGCAGATATTCCGGACCGAAACCGTCGATGAAGTCGATGTTCTGGGAAATCGCGTCGGCCGTACCTCTGTATACATCCAGGTTGGCATCCGCTTTCTCGCGTGGCGGCAATACGAAGACGCCGCTGTCCTTGGCATCCAGTCCCCAACGACCGCCTGCAGCCACATAACTGTTCAGGATAACGGATTCATACTGTGTTAACACTCCCACTACATCAATACCGCTGTTGGCACAATTACTAATCGGGAAATCAATGATTCTATACTTTCCTCCGTAGCCTACTGCGGGTTTGGCAACTTTATTCGTAAGTTCGTGCAAGCGAGAACCACGGCCGCCGGCTAGGATCATCGCTAACATTTCGTTGTGCTTCATAAAAAAACCCCCTTTCCTTTCAATAATATTATAGAAATATTATACAACTTTCTGAGCTTTATTTCTATAGAAATTGTGAAATAAAACCATTAAATTTAAGGGGGGAATATTTACATATCAAAAAATGACAAAGAATATATAAAGATCGTGTTAAATGGTAAAAAAAGTCGGCCTGATATTGCCTCTATATTTGATGCTAGCTTATTGTCAGTGCAACAATGGATTCGTAATTATGAATCTATGCCAGTACCCCTGGCATTGAACTTTGAAAAGTAAATATTATTGTTGAATGCAAAAATGATTGCAAGAAATAAACATAACTGTTGCTGTGCTTCAAAAAATGGAATATAATAATCTACAAGGTTATGCTACATCCAAAATCAACTTTTTCATGCTTGTTAGAGCGTTCGGCAGAAGTTCTTGCATTGTATTCCGGTTTCCAGTCATTACTGCTTTTTAGTGGATTATTAAATAACCTTGGATTATCTTCAGAATCAGAGGGATTGAGAAAGTTCGCAGAGTGATATAAGGAGTTTTATCAGGTATAGATAAAGGTAAAGGCTTGAGAAAAGAGGTATTCTAATGAAAATTGCAGTAGCCGGAACCGGTTATGTGGGATTATCAATAGCGACGTTACTAGCGCAGCATCACGAGGTAATGGCAGTTGATATCGTTCCAGAGAAAGTAGAGAAGATTAATAATAAGATCAGTCCGATACAGGACGAATATATTGAGCAATATCTGGCAGAAAAGGATTTGAATCTGACAGCAACACTGGATGCAGAAGCAGCATATAAGGATGCGGATTTTGTAGTAATTGCTGCACCGACGAACTATGACAGTAAGAAGAATTTCTTCGATACATCAGCGGTAGAGTCTGTGATTGAGCTGGTTATCAAGTACAATCCGGATGCAGTCATGGTGATTAAGTCTACAATTCCGGTTGGTTACACCGCAAGTGTTCGTGCAAAATTCCACTGTGACAATATTATTTTCAGTCCGGAGTTTCTGCGAGAGTCCAAAGCGTTGTATGATAATCTGTATCCGTCCAGAATTATCGTGGGAACAGATGTAGAGAATGCACGTCTGGTGAAAGCGGCTCACACATTTGCCGGGCTGTTGCAGGAAGGTGCGATCAAAGAAGATATCGATACGTTGATCATGGGATTCACCGAGGCAGAGGCTGTGAAGTTATTTGCCAATACATATCTGGCACTTCGCGTGTCCTATTTCAATGAGCTGGATACGTATGCGGAGATGAAAGGTCTGAATACACAGCAGATTATCAATGGTGTATGTCTGGATCCGCGTATTGGAACACATTATAATAATCCATCATTTGGTTATGGTGGATATTGCTTGCCGAAGGATACCAAGCAGCTGTTGGCCAATTATGAAGACGTGCCACAGAATATGATTAATGCAATCGTGGAGTCCAATCGGACAAGAAAAGATTTTATTGCGGATCGAGTGTTGCAGAAAGCTGGATACTATGCATATGGCGATGAAAATACATATGATGCATCTATGGAGAAGAATGTAGTGATTGGCGTATATCGCCTGACCATGAAGTCCAACTCCGATAACTTCCGTCAGTCATCGATTCAGGGAGTAATGAAGCGTATCAAAGCCAAAGGTGCAACAGTGATCATTTACGAACCGACATTGGAAGATGGCAGTACATTTTTTGGCAGTGAGGTAGTGAATGATCTGGATAAGTTCAAAGAACAGAGCCAGGCGATCATTGCCAATCGATACGATAGCTGTCTGGATGATGTGAAGGATAGGGTATATACAAGAGATTTGTATGGTAGAGATTAGAAGATAGAAAGCAGATCTGTTTTCGGATTTGTGAAGGAAGCTACGGGAGACCGTGGCTTCTGTGTTTATTTATATAGAATGTTCACGATTCCACTGGCGGATAAATTGTAGTTGTTCCTCGTCACTTGTGTACAGATCATAGAGGGTATTCGTCTTTATGGCACAATATAATAGGAAAAGAAATGATATAGGATTGTATAAAAACAGTTAGTGCCTTTTCAAATTATGACGGCACTATAAGATAACGGAGGATTAAAATTATGTTATTTATCGTATATGGAGCGACTCTCGATCTGGGATATGAGACGCGGGAAATTTTCCGAAAAAAAGGATTTTCCATTATCTCAAAATACAATTATGTGCGGGATGATGCTAAAGTAGACAAGAAGAATTATGAAAATACGGCTGACAGTAATGAATGGTTTCAGAAGTGGTATGACGACAAAGTTTACATTTCTGAGGAAGAACTGGAAATGCTGGATTTTACATATGGACTGGATGGCGTGTGTGTCGGGTTTAATCAGAAGCAGATTGTCGATGCGGTTAGAGGCGTGACAGATTCGTTAATCACATTAGGGGCTTCTTCGCTTGGGTTCATCGCCGAGTTGAAAGCTGCGTACGGAGATTATGTGACGGTTATTCATTTGTTTGAAGATGTGCTTACGGTGGAGCAGAGCGTTGTGAAATACGGTGTATTCTCCGAGTCGGAGAAAGTGACCAGAGTTGCAGCGAATAAGAAGATGCAGAAAATGTATCTGGATAACAAAGAAATCTTTGACGAGATTGTGTTGTATACCGGAGAGGATTCGGTATATGATCTGAAAGCTTTGGATATGCAATACGAACAGATCATCGAGAAGCGTGGGGAGATTCAGAAGCGTCTGAATAATAACAAATATGTATCGCTGCCTTATAACGGAGCAGATCCGTACATTTTCGTCAGTTATGCACATGCTGACAGAGAAGAAGTGTATAAGGTACTGTATTTTCTTCAAAGGCAGACTTACCGCATCTGGTATGATGATGGTATTACCTGGGGTGCCAATTGGTCTAAGATGTTAAAAGACAAGATCGCAAATGCGGAGTGCGTGATGTTGTTTAGTTCGGAAGCAGCGGTGAATTCTGAATTTGTGCAGGATGAACTGTTGGATGCGTGGACGAATGGAAAGCAGATTTTTAATATTCAGCTGGACGATGCCAGATTTATACCGATGTTTGAAAAGAGATTAGCGGATAATCAGAGAATCTCGATTGATAGCTATCAGGAGAAAATTGTAAGTGCATTGCCGATGTGCACGAGAAACGACAAGACAGAGATGTAATTATTATTCGGTGAAGGAGACAGGTCATGGATATTTATACAAAAGTAGCGGGAATTACACAGGAGTCGGTAAAGGATTACAAGCATCATACATTGCCCAATCATGTATTGAGCCGTCAGGAGATGAAAACAAAGCAGATTGAGAATGCCCTTCGGGGATTTGCAACAGGGTGTGCGGAGGAGGATATAGAGGCTTATTGCAATACAGGTGCATTTTCAAATAGAAAAAAAGGGTTCCTGTTTTCGAAAAAAGGGCTATATGGCAGCATGTTTGATTATTTGAGAAAGAAAAATCCAATCCCGCAGCCGATATGCTATGATGAATTGAGCGATGTATCTGTCGCAGAGGATTCGGCAGATTATATGTGCTTATGTTATAAAGGTGGACGCAGAGAGAGCGTGTGTGTGTCTATTTATACAGGATTTCTGGTGACTGCATTGAAGCTTATATTGGGAACCGGGGAGGAGAATTTATCTGCTCCAAGTACAGACGGGATGTTGACAAATGATAAAAGCAGTGAATCAGAATATTCGTATGAGACTGCCCGGAGATGTCTGAAAGAAGGATTAGATGCCTTGGAAGAGAAAAATGAATTCGCAAAGGTTCATTATTATTATCAGGCAGCTAAAGAGGGAAACCCAGTGGCTATGGAAGCGATGGCACTATGCTATGCACAGGGAAAAGAGGTGCCACAGAGTTATGAAAAGGCGCTCTACTGGATCGGAAAGGGGATGAAGGATGACCCGGAACATCTGGCGGAGACTGCGGAGCAGATTAAAAACGATGCGAAAGAGGAAGCATTTATCCGTAATAATCCGTACATTCCTGAGTTGGGAAAAGTCATTTATATACGTGACAGTGCCTTTTTAGTATTATCTCGCAAATTAGTGAAAAACGTGCCGGGGCGAAGATGGGTGGAAATGTTTGTGCGTGAACTTGAAACTAGCGAGTCTGGTATATTGACGGTCGGATGGAATCCGCAGGATGAAAAGCTGACCTTTGTTTCTTCTTATTTTTCAGGTTACTGGCCGGAGAAAGAAGACTTTGAATTCCCGGAGCAAAAAGTGATCGCAGAAAGATATGCGGATCGTCAGATAAAAGGTCCGGATCAAGCGGAGCGTTATCTTGATCTGCAGTGCACTGCGTATAATATAGCGTATACAGGCTCTGATTGCGAGTTAAGGCTGTGTTATTTCGAGAGCATTGACACATTTCAGGATTGGAAGACGTACGAGCTGTATAAGATTCCGATATTTGGGTCGAATGTGACAGAACTGGACGAGTTGCGTTCTGAAGCTCCGGTTGAGGTATGTTTATGGCAGGGGAAAGCATATTTTGCAGCAACGATGGAGCGTCGTGTCATAGAAGAATTATTGGATGATGAGATAATATTTACGAAGTGGGATCCGGAATTAGTGGATGTCTTTATAGAAGATGTGGGTAGAGCCTGGGAATTAGTGGAATTTTCATTTTTCTCAAAATATGCAAATCCGTTATATCCGGAGGAGACATGCTCACCATTGGGGATGATCGTAGGAAAATTTCATATGTAATTAAAACGCCGGATGATATTGATATGTACCCTCCTTACTGGTTGTCCAGTAAAGAGGGTACATATCATATTCCGGCGTATTTCATTGTAGCCACGGCACCTTATGCCCGACCATAATCTTTTCTATTATTTTTAAATTCTCATCGGAATGTTCGATTTCTCTGGAGTATCGATATAACAATTCGATTTTTTCTTCTTCGGAAATGACATTCCCATTTTCAATGTAGCGTGCGAGCCACAGGTCGAAGATCTGTCCGGTGCAGACGGCGGACATCTGTGCTTTGGCGAGGACTTCACCGTCATATACAGCTCCATAGAAATAGGTGGAGATGAAGTATACAAGAATCTGTTCGAGCTGGATCAGGACTTTGTTATCCAGAAATGCGCGACAGGCTTTTTTGTAATGTCCGGTTCCGTTCATGTAGAGGATGGCTTCAGTTTCTAACAGAAGATCCGGCCAGTGTTCGTTTAATACTTCTAATCGGTGAAGTGATTTTAACATACTGTGCTGGAAAGAGAATGCAGCTTCGCCAAAGTGAATGGAGGCTGCTTTTTTTGCAGCACCCGGATTCTGATAGCGGGTCAATACGTTCTGGCAGTCGAATACATTTTCCTGATCAATACGTGTCTGGATATCGTGTGTCATTCCGAGGATAAGTACGGTTCTTGTCCGGAGGGAAAGAGAACGATCCTGCAAAATGCGATACATTTCTTCGCGGCAGTCTAACAGCATGGAGTAGAGAAATGGATCGAAGTTATCGTATTCTTCCGTGCCTGGCTTCTCATAGGTGAGGAAGTGAACCGGTTCTGTTTTGGACAACAGAATCCTTGCTGCCTCCGGACAGGAAACGGACAGCGTGATCTCGCGTACATCCTCAAATTCTTCAATGTGTCTTGGATAATTCTTGCATGTCTTGCAAAGCGCAGATTCCCCAAGATTCGAATACAGATTACACAAATTGTTCTCATTTAAAAAGAAACAGCGTTTTTCCTCTTTTTGACGGAATGCACCGTGGAGAAAATCAATTCCACGAAGCAGTGTCCATCTGTATGGACTTTTCGTGTGGATATATTTCTTAAGGGATTTCTTATCGATCATAATCTGCCAGCCGGCGCAGCAGGTTTCTTCGCATTGGTCGGCGATGCAGTGAAATTCTTTATAATAATCAGGGATGCTGTATTGCATGTGTGCTCCTTTGTTGTCAGGCAAAATGGTATGCCTGATAGATGTTAGTGTTTATATGATGTGTCGATATGGAGTATAGCACTCTGGATAGTGGAGTGCAATGAAGAGATGAAAATTATAAAACATATGGATTTGCCGGATGGACAGGAAAGGATGGAATAGAAAGGATTGCGTCACCCTATGCTTTTATGGTAAATTATATTGTGAAAAAAATGTTACTGCTTCAGCGGAGAGGAGATAATATGTCAAAGAGAGAAGATATTAACAAAGTACTGATTATTGGTTCCGGCCCGATCATTATCGGTCAGGCGTGTGAGTTCGATTATTCTGGAACACAGGCTTGTAAGGCCCTTCGGAAACTGGGATATGAGATTGTGCTGGTGAATTCTAACCCGGCAACGATCATGACAGATCCGGAGATTGCGGATGTTACTTACATTGAGCCATTGAATGTGAATCGTCTGGAACAGATTATTGCAAAAGAAAGACCGGATGCGTTGCTTCCGAATCTGGGAGGCCAGTCTGGATTGAATCTCTGCTCTGAATTATACAAAGAAGGAATTCTTGACAAATATAATGTAAAGGTTATCGGTGTGCAGGTGGATGCGATCGAACGTGGGGAAGACCGCATCGAGTTTAAGAAGACGATGAATGAGCTTGGCGTGGAAATGGCGAGAAGCGAGGTTGCGTATTCTGTAGACGAAGCACTTGCGATTGCTGATAAGCTGGGCTATCCGGTGGTACTGCGTCCGGCTTATACCATGGGCGGTGCCGGTGGCGGACTTGTGTATAATAAGGAAGAACTGAAGACTGTATGTGCACGAGGACTGCAGGCAAGCCTTGTGGGACAGGTGCTTGTAGAGGAGTCTATTCTCGGATGGGAAGAGTTGGAGCTTGAGGTGGTTCGTGATGCAGAGGGAAATATGATCACGGTATGCTTTATTGAAAATATCGATCCACTGGGCGTGCATACGGGAGACTCTTTCTGTTCCGCTCCGATGCTGACGATTTCGGAAGAATGTCAGAAGAGAATGCAGGAGCAGGCGTATAAGATCGTAGATTCTGTACAGGTTATCGGTGGAACGAACGTACAGTTTGCGCATGATCCGGTATCAGACAGAATTATCGTTATCGAGATTAATCCGCGTACATCTCGTTCTTCTGCGCTGGCATCCAAGGCAACCGGATTCCCGATCGCGCTTGTATCTGCGATGCTCGCATGTGGACTGACATTGAAAGATATTGAATGTGGCAAATACGGCACTCTGGACAAATACGTCCCGGACGGCGACTATGTGGTAATCAAGTTTGCGCGCTGGGCGTTTGAGAAGTTCAAAGGTGTAGAGGACAAGCTTGGCACACAGATGCGTGCAGTCGGCGAGGTTATGAGTATCGGTAAGAACTTTAAAGAAGCATTCCAGAAGGCAATCCGAAGCCTGGAGAATGGCAATTACGGTCTGGGTCATGCGAAAGATTTTGATTCTCGCACGAAGGAAGATTTGCTGAAACAGCTGATCACTCCGTCCAGCCAGCGTTATTTTCTGATCTACGAAGCACTCAGAAAAGGTGCGACTGTAGAGGAGATTCATGAGATCACGAAAGTAAAACATTACTTCCTGGAGCAGATAAAAGAACTGGTGGAGGAAGAAAATGCATTGATGGAATCCAAAGGTTCTCTGCCATCAGATGAAGCACTGACACAGGCTAAGAAAGACGGATTCTCTGACAAATACCTCAGCCAGATCCTGGAAGTTCCGGAAGCTGATATCCGCAATAAGAGAAAAGAGCTTGGCGTCGTAGAGGCGTGGGAAGGTGTACATGTAAGCGGTACGAAGGACAGTGCATATTACTACTCTACATATAATGCAGAGGATGCCAATCCGGTATCTGATAACCGTAAGATTATGATCCTTGGCGGTGGACCGAACCGTATCGGTCAGGGTATTGAGTTTGATTATTGTTGTGTACATGCGGCAATGGCGCTGAAGAAGCTTGGATTTGAGACGATCATCGTGAACTGTAACCCGGAGACGGTTTCTACAGACTATGATACTTCTGACAAACTGTACTTCGAGCCGCTGACACTGGAAGACGTGCTGAGCATTTACGAAAAGGAAAAACCACTTGGCGTGATCGCGCAGTTCGGTGGACAGACACCGCTGAATCTGGCAGCAGATCTGGAAAAGAATGGTGTTCGTATTCTTGGAACCGCACCGTCTGTTATCGATCTTGCTGAGGACAGAGATCAGTTCCGTGCAATGATGGATAAACTGGAGATTCCGATGCCGGAAGCGGGAATGGCTACAACAGTAGAAGAGGCAGTAGAGATTGCAGGCAAGATCGGTTATCCGGTTATGGTTCGCCCATCTTACGTACTTGGCGGACGTGGAATGGAAGTGGTCTACGATGATGCGGCACTGGCTGACTACATGAAGGCAGCAGTTGGTGTGACACCTGACCGTCCAATCCTGATTGACCGTTTCCTGAATCATGCACTGGAGTGTGAGTCTGATGCGATCTGCGATGGAACCAATGCATTTGTACCGGCGGTTATGGAGCATATCGAGCTTGCAGGTGTACATTCCGGAGACTCTGCATGCGTAATCCCATCGGTACACATTTCCAGGGAAAATGTGGAGACCATTAAGGAATATACAAGAAAGATCGCAGAAGAAATGCATGTACAGGGACTGATGAATATGCAGTACGCCATTGAGAATGGCAAGGTATTTGTGCTTGAGGCGAACCCGAGAGCATCCCGTACCGTACCGCTTGTGTCAAAGGTTTGCAATGTGCGTATGGTGCCGATCGCAACGGAGATCATTACGCGTGAGCTGACCGGTAAGGAGAGCCCGGTACCTGCACTGGAAGAGAAAGTGATTCCATATTACGGAGTAAAAGAGGCAGCATTCCCATTCAATATGTTCCCGGAAGTAGACCCGCTGTTAGGACCGGAGATGAGATCTACTGGAGAAGTACTGGGACTTTCTGAATCATACGGAGAGGCATTTTATAAGGCACAGGAAGCAGTCCAGTCCAAGCTTCCGCTGTCAGGAACTGTGCTGATTTCTGTAAACCGCAAAGATAAGGCAGAAGTTGTAGAGGTTGCGAAACTGTTCCATGAGAATAATTTCCGCATCATTGCAACAGAAGGCACATGTCAGCTGATCAATGAAGCTGGCATTCCGGCTGAAAAAGTAAAGAAGCTGTGTGAGGGACGCCCGAACGTACTCGATGAGATCACGAATGGAAAAGTGGATATCATTGTGAACTCACCGGTTGGAAAAGACAGTGTATATGATGACAGCTACCTGAGAAAAGCTGCGATTAAGGGAAGAATTCCGTACTGCACGACAATGGCAGCGGCTATGGCAGCGGCAACAGGAATCCATGCAGTCAATAATCTTGACGGCGGCAAGATTGCATCACTGCAGGAGCTGCATAGCAGGATTAAATAGGAGCAAGACATATGAAGAGTTTATTAATCCTTGGAGCCGGCGGCTTTGGTCATATGATCAAGGAGACTGCACAGGTACTGGGATACGAAGAGATAGTATTTCTGGATGATATGGTAAAGGAAGACGATGTGATCGGCATGTGCTGTGACTATGTGATTAAGCACGAGGACTATCCGGTTGCGGTTGCTGCATTTGGCAATAACAAGACGCGTCTGTTCTGGACGGATAAATTGTTGGAAGAGGGATATGAAGTTCCTGCGATTGTGCATCCGTCCGCAGTGGTAAGTCCAAGTGTGACTCTGGAGCCAGGCTGTTTTATCATGCAGAGATCGGTAGTGAATACGAATACAAAGATTGAACGCGCGGCACTGGTGAACAGCGGCGCGGTTGTAGATCATAATTCCGTTGTATGTGCGGGCGCGCATGTCGGACTTGGCAGTGTGGTCAAAGCAAATTGTACGATTGAATCCGGACGCAAAGTAGAAGCAGGAGAGGTCATCTTCTCTACAAGAAGAAAGATCGAAGGTGTGGACAGCCGGAGTCTGGAAGATGCAGTGTATGCATTTGGCTTTGGACCACTGTGCAGCTATGTGAAGCCATTTGGAGAAGGACATATCAATGAGACATATGCGGTGTATATGCCGGATCAGAATGGCAACGATGTGCCGTTATACGTGCTTCAGCGTATTAATGTAAATGTATTTAAGAATCCGGATCAGGTTATGGACAATATCTTTGGCGTAACCGAATATCTGCGTAATATCATCCGTCAGGAAGGCGGAGATCTGGATCGCGAGGCATTGTCTTACATTAAGACCAAATCCGGCGAGACCTACTTTGAGGATGATAACGGACAGCCGTGGCGATGCCTGCATTATGTGGCGAATTCCATTTGCCATCAGCAGGTGGAGAGACCGGAGCAGTTCTATCAGTCAGCATTAAGCTTCGGACATTTTCTGAAGCAGTTGGGTGATTATCCGGCAGAGAGTCTGTATGAGACCATTCCACAGTTCCACGATACGGTAAAACGTCTCAGAGATTTTAAGGATGCACAGCGCAAAGATGTGAAGAACAGAGCGCGCAAGTGTAAGCCGGAGATTGAATTTGTGCTTTCACGTGAAGACGACTGCGGCGTACTGATGAAGCAGCTGGAGGAAGGAAAGCTTCCGCTTCGTGTAACGCATAACGATACCAAGCTGAATAATATTCTGTTTGATGCAGATACAGATGAAGGCTTATGCATTATTGACCTGGATACGATCATGCCGGGACTTGCAGCTAATGATTTTGGTGACTCCATTCGATTTGGTGCGTCTACAGCGGAAGAGGATGAACCGGATCTGGATAAAGTACATTTTGATATCAATCTTTACGATATTTATACCAAGGGATATCTGGAGATGGCGAAGGATGTACTGACATCGGCTGAGATCGCAAGTCTTCCGTGGGGAGCGAGACTTATGACGCTGGAATGCGGTATGCGCTTCCTTGCAGATTATCTGCAGGGAGATGTATATTTTAAGACAGCTTATCCGGAGCACAATCTGGTGCGTGCGAGAACGCAGTTCAGACTGGTGAAAGAGATGGAAGAACAGTTTGATCAGATGAACGAGATATTGAAAAAATATATTTAATACAGGAAGGCTCTCAGTGTTTAGTGAACTGCTTCCCGTCAAGTAGACAATCAAAAAAATAAAAACTATTTCTGCCACC
>OGCM01000471.1_pt1 | contig 63302 bp, 50 predicted proteins | sample 1570151 | NCBI WGS metagenome assembly OGCM01 (sample SAMEA4370582, study PRJEB24528) | human gut metagenome
CTTCTTCCGTTGCTTCTTCCGCTGCCGCTTCCTCTGAGGCTGCAAGCTCTGAGGCAGCTTCCAGCGAGGCCGAGGTCGAGCCCGCCGAGTACACTGTCTACAACACCACCGGCGAGAACGTCACCGAGCTGTACCTGTACGTTGCCGGCTCTGAGGACAAGGGCGAGAACCTGGCTGCTGACGGCCTGGCTGACGGCGACAGCGTTGTGCTGACCCTGCCCGAGGACGCTGACAAGAGCGCTGAGTATGTCCTGGAGTTCACCACCGAGGGCGGCGACACCCAGAGCTTCGACACCCTGAGCTACGAGGTTGCTCCCATCTCCCTGCTGAGCGTTGATGCTGCTGCAGGTGCTACCCCCATCAGCTTCACCGCTCCGGAGCAGTAAAAAAACGCAGGCCTGAGCCTGTAACATAAAAACTCCCCTGCACTCCATTTTACCGAAATGCAGGGGAGTTTTTTGCGTATCAAAGGTTTTGCAGCGGGCAGTTCGTTCGTACCAGCGGAGAGAGTTGCAGTCTATCTGATAATCAAAAAGTCAGTTGATAATTATTTTATTATTTGTGCAGTTTTACCCTTTCCAACCGGGTTATAATGTGGTAAGATAAAAGCACAAAAAGCAGAGACGCTTAGGAGCTTTCCGAAGCGTCTCTGCTTTTTTGTCCGCTTTTTTTCTCAGGCCTGCGGTTTGTTCAGATAACGATAAATCGTAGGAACTGAAACCGAAAGCTGGTCTGCGATCTCTGCGACCGCACCTTTCATCATCAGGATACCGTCTGCATCCAGCTTATGTACTACGCGGATCTTTTCCTGCATGGACATGTGGGCCGGGGCAGTGCCTTCCCTGCTGATGATCTCCGCAATACGGGAGTGCATCACACTTTCCAGCGGGCTGCTCAGATCCTCAGAGGGCGAATCTTCCGGCGGGGCCGAGAGATTGAACCGATCCAACAGCGCGCGCAGAGCAAGATTCAGTTCCTGTGCAGCGGCAAGTTCCTTGTTGACACAGAGCATCCCAATGAGCCGTCCCTCGTTCTTGATGAAGTATGTCGAGGACAGGAATTCCCCGCTCTTGGTCTTTCCTTTGTAGTTCAACAGGCATTCGGTATCAGCGTAAGTTCCCTTTTCCTGCAATTCCCGTGCAAGGTCGGTCATGGGGTCACCCAGCTCACGGCCAGAAATCCCGTTTCCAATGGCGATAATAGACTGTTCCGGGTTGGTCACATCATGGATGACGATCTCACACCCCGGTCCGCACACAGCCGCCAGAAACGGAACGAAATCCGTGTAGCACTTCAGCAATTCCTGATCTGTCACATCGTTGTCCTCCTGTTTCTCACCGTAATTATTCTATTATTATTTATTATATAGAATTTTGCGGCATAGCGCAAGTTAGCAATCTGCACAATTTAGAGTGATAAAATTTTACTCACGATGATAAAAATATTTGTAAAAAAGTATTTACATTTGTGATGTGGTATTGTATAATCGCATCAACAAGTGATAAATAAATTATCACAGTGATTTCTGTATTCTTAAATTCAAAGGAGTTGTTTCTATCATGGCAAAGAATCAGGTATCTACCCCCGCAGCACCCGCAGCCATTGGCCCCTACTCTCAGGGCATCACCGCCACCGGCACAGCCGTCTATGTTTCCGGTCAACTGCCCATCGACCCCGCTACCGGCGCTTTCCCCGGTGAGGACATCACCAGTCAAACTCGTCAGTCCATTGAGAACATCAAGGCTGTGCTGGCCGCTGCCGGTTACGAGCTGTCCGATGTGGTCAAGACCACCGTCCTACTCAAGGACATCGCCGATTTTGGCGCAATGAACGAAGTCTATGCTTCCTATTTTACCGGTGTGTGCCCTGCCCGCAGCGCTTTCCAGGTGGCTGCACTGCCTAAAGGTGCCCGTGTAGAGATCGAAGCCGTTGCAGTCAAGTAACATTCTGCCCCCTCCCCCTGCCGATTTTCTCACTTTTCCCATAGATCACAACGAGCACCTCAATAAACGGTGCCAAGAAAAGAGAGGTATTTCATTATGGAAGAAAAAGGCAAAAAACTAGGCCTTTGGAACATTATTGGTCTGGGCCTTGGCGGTGCCATCGGCACCGGTGTCTTCGTGCTGCTGGGCTACGGCGTTGCCTACACCGGTCGCTCCATTTCTCTGGTTGTTACCATCGGTTGCTTCTTCATGCTGCTGGCCTACTGGTATAATCTGATCATGCCTTCTATGTTCGTATTGAAGGGCGGTGATTACAGCATGAAGGCCATGCTGTTTAACCCGTTCATGAGCGGTGTCAGTGCCTGGATGATCCTGGTCAATGGTCTGGCAATGTCCAGCTATGCGGTAGCTCTGGCACAGTATTTGGCTATCGCTGTACCAGCCCTGCAAAATCATCAGACACTCGTTGCTTTCATTGCAATCACGCTATTTTTCCTTTCCACCATCAAGGGTTCCCGCTTCATCACCATTCTGGAAAACATCATTACTCTGGTTCTGGTAGCTTCTCTTGCACTGTTTATTATTTTCGGCATTCCCAAGGTTGATTTTGCCAGCACCTTTACCAGCGCTGACGGCGGCTTCTTCCACGGCGGTTTCACTGGTTTCGTCTCCGCTTTGGCCGTGATGGGTTTTGCCTGCCAGGGCACTACGATGGCTCCCGTCTCCATGGCAGCCGTCACCAAGAACCCCAAGCGCACCATTCCTCTGGGCATTATCATCATCACCCTGCTGCTGGCCGTGATCTACGGTGCCATGGGTATCGTTGCCGGTGGTGTTCTCCCCTACGCTGAGACTGCTGGCCAGAACATCAGTGTGACCGCACGGGCCATCTTCCCCAATGCACTGTATGTATTCTTCGTGGTCGGCGGCGGCATCGGTGCCATTGCAAGCTCTGCTCTAGGCGGTCTGGGCATGTTCCGTTATCCCCTGCTGCAAGTGGCCAACGATGGTTGGCTGCCTTCCGTCTTTAAGAAAACCGATAAGAACGGCTACCCCTACGCCATTTATCTGCTGTTCTACGTCATTAGTGTCTTCCCCATCGTCACCGGCCGCAGCCTGGATGCCATCGTCTCTCAGGTGATGATTCCTGCCATGCTCATCAACATCTACATGAACCTGGCCTGCCTGACACTGCCCAAGAAATACCCGGAGCAGTGGGCACAGCGCAGCATCAAGATGCCCCTGTGGTTCTACAACATCTGCTGCGTGCTGGGTGCTTTCTGCGCCGGTGTAGTTGCCTACAACCTGTTCAAGGATCTAACCTTCAACGATGCTGTGTTCGCAGTGGTCATCGTGGTCGTTCTGTGTGCGCTGAGCATCCTGCGCCTGAAGCAGGGCGCTGTCAAGGCTGAAGATCTGGCCGCCAAGAAAGAGGAGATCGTCCGTCAGGCCATTGCAGATACCACTGCTGACGAGGCAAAAGCTGCCTGAGTTTTCTGATGTTTCGATGTTTGTTAGAAAGATTCAATCCCATACACACTGTAAGAAATCGGCATTTGCCGGAAAAGGAGAATTTACTATGAAGTACGATTTCACCTCTATCATGGATCGCCATGGCAAGGACGCAACCGCTATCGATGGTCTGGGCTCGATGCCCGGCTTCACCCCCGACCTGCCCAAGGAAGGCTATGATGCTATTCCCATGTGGGTGGCAGACATGAACTTCCCCACCGTGCCCACCATCCCCGAGGCCATCATCGAGCGCGCAAAGCATCCCGCCTACGGTTACTTCCAGCCCACTGATGAATACTTTGACTCCATCATCAAGTGGCACGAGACCCGCAACGATGTCAAGGGTCTGACCAAAGAGTGCATCGGCTACGAAAACGGCGTTCTGGGAGGTGTTGTCTCTGCACTGACCTGCTATGCCGCCCCCGGTGATGCCGTGCTGCTGCACAGCCCCACCTACATCGGCTTCACCATGTGCATTGAGAACAACGGTTATAAGATCGTCCACAGCCCGCTGGTCAAGGACGAAAACGGCATCTGGCGGATGGACTACGAGGACATGGATGCCAAGATCAAGGCAAACCACATCCACGTTGCTGTGTTCTGCAGCCCCCACAATCCCTGCGGCCGTGTCTGGGAACGCTGGGAGATCGAGAAGGCCATGGAAGTCTACAAGGCCAACGATTGTATCGTGATCTCTGACGAGATCTGGTCCGACATCATTCTGGAAGGCCACAAGCACATTCCCACCCAGTCTGTCAGCGAAGATGCACGGATGCGCACTGTCGCCGTCTATGCTCCCTCCAAGACCTTCAACCTGGCCGGCCTGGTGGGCAGCTATCATATCATCTATAACCCCACCATCCGTGACCGTGTGGTCGCCAAGAGCAGCAAGCCCCACTATAACGATATGAACGTCCTGTCCATGCACGCCCTGATCGGTGCCTACAAGCCCGAGGGTTACGAGTGGGTCGATGAGCTGCGTCAGACCATTACCGGCAATGTGGATTACGCCTGCGATTACATCACAAAGCACTTTGAGGGTGTAACCGTCTCCAAGCCTGAGGGCACTTACATGCTGTTCGTGGACTGCACCGAATGGTGCGAGAAGCACGGCAAGACCATTCAGGAACTGGAAAAGGCCTGCTGGAATGTGGGCGTTGCGATCCAGGATGGCCGGATGTTCCACGGCCCCTGCTCCATCCGCATGAACCTGGCTCTGCCCCTGTCCCGCGTGAAGGAAGCCTTCGACCGTCTGGACAAGCACGTGTTCAATGGAGAGTGGGTGTGAGTTATGGCTGCTGAAACTGCTGCCCGCCTGACGGTGGGCGAGGTGATGCCCAACTTCACCTATGACACGCCTTTTGCAACTGGTCTGACACTGTCCGACACGGTGCAGAAGACCCCGAAGACCGCACTCCTCTTCCTACGCTACTACGGCTGCACCCTCTGCCAGTACGACATCCATCAGCTGGCCGAGAACTACCACCAGATCACCGATGTGGGCGGTCAGGTCATCGTTGTCCTGCAATCCGACCCCGCCGGGCTGGCGCAGGAGCTGCAGCCCGATACCTTCCCCTTCTCCATCCTGTGTGATCCGAAAGCTGACCTCTATGAACGCTTTGGCATCCAACCCGCGGCCTCTATGGCCAAGATGGCTGATGCCGGGACGATGTTGAAGATTGCCAAAGCAACTGCCTCAGGCTACAAGCACGGTGCCTATGAGGGCAACGAGCTGCAGTTGCCCGCCTGCTTTGTGGTGGACAAGGAGCGGAAGATCCTCTACGCACACTACGGTAAGAGCGCCGGAGACACCCCCGATGCCCGCACCATGGCCAGCCTCCTCAAATGACATTTCTCCCTTTTTACCAGCATAACCTCTGAGACCCTCTTCTATCAGCAAGACAAACGCCGCATGGCTTCCTCCCCGGAGCACATGCGGCGTTTGTCTTTTCTGTTATTTCAAATAGAAAGGAATTTCAAGCTTAGACCTTCTCGATGGTGATGGTCCACTCGCTGGTCATAGCCTCATCGGGCTCCAGCACCTCGTGCTTGCCCTCTTCGTTCACGCTGTTGGCCCAGCCGTTCCAGGGCTCCATGCAGACGAAGTTTTCGGCATCCTGCTGCCACAGCACACCATTGGTAAAGCTCTCATCGGCATCCACGGTGACCTTGTGGCCGTTGCCCTTATCCGTAAAGGTCATGGGGAACTCCACGCCAGTCATCAGACGGATGGAGTTGTCAGAACCTTCCTTGCGGGTCAGGGTGATCTTCTCGGGTGCGGCAGGCTGCTCGCCCTTGGCATCCTCGGAGCAGGTGGCACACTTGATGTCAAAGTCCACATTCTCCAGAGCAGAAGCCACAAAATAGGGATGATAGCCAAAGCTGAAGGGCATCGGAACATCGCCCTCATTGATCACAGTCATGCTCAGGGAAGCGGTGTTGCCCTGCAGGTTGTAGTTCATCAGGACAGTGAAATCGAAGGGGTAGAGGAACTTGGTCAGGGGACTGGACTCCAGGATCAGGGTCACGCCGTCGGGGCCGACGCTCTCCACTTCCCAGGGGCACAGGTCAGCCATGCCGTGGATCTCCATGGGGTAGGCCTGGCCGTTGAAGATGTGCACACCGTTGTCGGGCTTGCCGCAGTTGGGGAACAGCACAGGGATGCCGAAGCGGGGGCGGTTGCACTCGCTGAAGTTGGGGCGGCGGGTCCAGATGTACTCGTCGCCGTCCAGGGTAAAGCCGGTGACCATGCCGCCGCGCTCGGGGGTGATGGTCAGGGCAGTTTTTGCCACGGGGTCGGTGATGACATACTGCTCAAAGCATGCGCCGCCCTCGGTGACGTACTGGGTTGTGATCTGGTTCATAAGTTGTACCTCCATATCATTTGATACAAAAAGGCCGCCGTACGCGCAAAAAGCACGCACAGCAGCCATTTTTCAATTAAAGAACAACGCCATCCTTGAAGATGGAGATCTCGCGGAAACCGTGCTTCTCGGCTTTGGTCTGCTCACCGCCTGCAACGCGGATGACCAGATCCAGCAGGTCGCGGGCGGCCTCGTCGATGGTCTTTTCACCGTCCGCGATGACACCGGTGTTGAAGTCGATCCAGCCGGACTTCTTCTCGGCCAGCGGGGTGTTGGTAGAGATCTTCAGGGTGGGAGCCGGGGCAGAGAACGGGGTGCCGCGGCCGGTGGAGAAGAGGATCAGGTGAGCGCCTGCGGCGGTCATGGCCGTTGCGGACACCAGATCGTTGCCGGGGCCGTAGAGCATGTTCAGGCCCTTGGTCACCACGGGGTCACCGTAGCCGATGACATCCATGATGGGGGCGGTGCCGCCCTTCTGGACACAGCCGCAGCTCTTGTCCTCCAGGGTGGTGATGCCGCCCTGCTTGTTGCCCGGAGAGGGGTTGTCGTAAACCACCTCGTTGTGGCTGATGAAGTATTCCTTGAAGCCGTTGATCATGTGCTCGGCCTTGACGAATACCTCCTTGTTGATGCAGCGGTCCATCAGGAAGCCCTCGGCACCGAACATCTCGGGCACCTCGGTCAGGACAGTGGAACCGCCGCGCTGGCCCATCATGTCGGAGAAGCGGCCGATGGTAGGGTTGGCGGTGATGCCGGACAGGCCGTCCGAGCCGCCGCACTTCATGCCGACCACCAGCTCGCTCACAGGGATAGGCTCACGCTTGAACTGACCGGCGTAAGCAGCCAGCTCCTTCAGGATCTCACGGGCGGCGGTGAACTCATCGTCCACATCCTGGCAGGTCAGGAACTTGACCCGGTCATGGTCATACTCGCCCAGCTCTTCCACGAACTGATCGTGCTGCAGGTTTTCGCAGCCCAGATGCAGCACCAGAACAGCGGCGGCATTGGGGTGGCGGACCAGCGCGGCCAGCAGCTTGCGGGTCTGGGCATGGTCATGGCCGGTCTGGCTGCAGCCAAACGGATGGGTAAAGGTGTACAGGCCCTCAATGGAGCCGGTGACCAGATCCTGGTTGTCGTTCACCATCTTCTTGGCGATGTCGTTGACACAGCCGACCGTGGGAATGATCCAGATCTCGTTGCGGATGGCGGCACGGCCATCCTTGCGGCGGAAGCCCATAAAGGTCTCAGGCTCCACCTTGGGCAGGGGGGCCAGGTCGGGGGCGGGGTGATAGCTGTACTCCACCTCACCGGACAGGTTGGTGTGGACATTGTGGGTGTGCATCCAGGTGCCCGGCTCGGCATCGGCGGTCGCGTGGCCGATGGGGAAACCGTACTTGATGACATTTTCACCGTTCTTGATGGGCTTTACTGCCATCTTGTGGCCCTGAGGGATATCCTCCAGCGCGGTCACGGCAAGGCCGTCCACCTCCACCAGAGTGCCCTTGGCAATGGGGTGCAGTGCAACCACCACGTTGTCAATGGGGCTGATATGAATCGCCTGCGGCATCGTTATTCTCCTTAATGACATTTACAAAGCACAAGGAGGCCGCTGCCCAAAGCAGCAGCCCCTTGTTGTGCAGGTGATATTCCAGCTTACAGGCAGCTCTTGTAGGCAGCTTCGGCACCCTGGGTGCGGATCAGCTCCAGATCAGCCAGAACAGCGGCCTCCAGGCCCTCGATCTTGGTCAGATCCTGATCCCACATCTGGGTGTTGGTCAGAACGGCGTGCACCAGCTGAGCGTCGGTGTCGTCCTTGTGTGCATAGTAGAAGTCCAGTGCCCATGCGTCATCCTGGATCTTGTAGGTGTTGCCTGCGGGGCGCTTGCAGATCAGGCCATCGGCAGTGCGCTCCTGGATATCACTGGAGTAGAAGGCAATGTAAGCGGCCAGAGACATGGTCAGGCACTTGGGCAGCTGCTTCTGCTCCTCGATGTAAGCCAGGAAGGAAGGCATGTTGCGGGCCTTCCACTTGGAGGTGGAGTTCAGGGAGATGCTCATCAGCTCGTGGTTGACGAAGGGGTTGTTGAAGCGGTCCTCAACAGCAGAAGCAAACTCTTCCAGATCCTTCTTGTCCAGCGGCAGGGTGGGGATGATCTCCTCGTGCAGCATCTTGTTCATAAAGCCGCGGACGGTATCGTTGTGCATGCAGTCACGCACGATGTCGAAGCCAGCCAGATATGCGCCCAGAACGAAACCGGTGTGTGCACCATTCAGGATGCGGACCTTGCGCTTCTTGTAGGGGGTAACATCAGGCACGACCATGACGTTGACACCGGCCTTCTTGAACGGCAGCTTGTCCTCCAGACCTGCAGGGCCCTCGATGACCCACACGCCGAAGACTTCGCCGACATCCAGCACCTGATCGTGGTAGCCGTTGGCCTCTTCCATAGCAGCCAGCTCCTTGGGGTCGCGGATGCGGCCCGGAACGATGCGGTCCACCAGAGTGGAGCAGAAGGTGTTGGCGTTGTTCATCCAGTCGATGAACTCAGCTTCCAGATTCCAGTCCTTGGCGTAGTTGTTGCAGCACTTCTTCAGCTCTTTGCCGTTGTTGTCGATCAGCTCGCAGCTCAGGATGACCAGACCCTTATCCGCAGCACCGTTGAATGCCTTGTAGCGCTCGTACAGCACGCGGGTCAGCTTTGCGGGGAAGCTGTTGGGAGGAACCTGATCGAACTCACTGTCGCCCTGGGTGTAAGCGATGCCGGCCTCGGTTGTGTTGGATACAACCGTTTCCAGATCCTCAGAACGGGCCAGAGCCAGCACTTCCTCCCACTTGCCATCGATGTAGGGGCAGACACAGTCAGACACGCAGGAGATCACGCGCTTTGCATCCACCTTCTGGCCCTTCTCGCTGCCGCGCAGATACAGGGTGTACAGGCCCTCCTGCTCGTTGATCCAGTCAGCCATCTGGGGGAAGTTGCCGATGGGCTGCACCAGCTTGACCTTACCGTTGTAGCCAGCCTTCTCGTTGGCGATATCATAGAAATAGTCCACGAATGCGCGCAGGAAGTTACCCTCGCCAAACTGCATGACCTTGACAGGGGCATCCTTGAGGATGTAGCCGTTGTAGCCGGTCTCAGACAGAACCTTGTAATTCAGAGTTTCCATATCACGTGTTCTCCTTTTAGCTTGCTTTGCTTCTCTCCGGGGCACCCTTTTGTGCCCCGCACTCTGTCTCTATTGTATGCTGTTGTATACAAAGAAGTCAAGTGTTTTTTGCCAGATTTTTGGCCCAAAACAGGCCATTTTTATAAATTCCAGCGTTTTTTACAAGGAAAAGTCTGAAAATTTGTCAGTTTTTCAGTTGTATACATTATCGTTTTCCGCTATACTAAAGATAGACTTAACGCGCCCTGCGTGGGCGCTGTTAAAGGTACCCCATAGTGATATATTAGTACATTAGAATGAAAAGGAGTTTTCGACCCATGAAAGCATTTATGGACAAGGAATTCATGCTCCAGTCTCCTGTGGCTCAGCATCTGTATCACACCTACGCTGCTGATATGCCCATCTGCGACTATCACTGCCATATCTCCCCGAAGGAGATCTACGAGAACCGCCGCTTTGAGAACATTGCTCAGGTGTGGCTGGGCGGCCGCCAGCCCGACGGCTCTCTGGCAGGCGACCACTACAAGTGGCGCGTGATGCGTTCCAACGGCGTGCCCGAGGAGTACATCACCGGCACCAAGCCCGACCGTGAGCGTTTCCAGAAGTTTGCCGAGGCTCTGCCCATGTGCGTTGGCAACCCCATGTACCACTGGTGCCACCTGGAGCTGCGCAAGTACTTCGGCTATCAGGGTGTGCTGAACGGCGACACCGCTGAGGAAGTCTGGAACCTGTGCAACGACAAGCTGCAGCACGACGACAGCATGACTGTCCGCGGCCTGATCGAGCAGTCCAATGTTGCTTTCATCGGCACCACCGACGACCCCATCGATGATCTGGCATGGCACAAGAAGATCAAGGAAGATCCTTCCATCAAGTTCACCGTTGCTCCCTCCTTCCGCCCCGACAAGGCCATCAACATCCAGAAGCCCGGCTTCGCGGAGTACATGGGCAAGCTGGCTCAGGCCGTTGGCAAGGAAAAGCTGGAGTGCATCAACTGCGTCACCGACGCTCTGACCCAGCGCATCGAGTTCTTTGCCGAGATGGGCTGCCGCGCATCTGACCACGGCCTGGACTACGTGCCCTACCGTGAGGCCACCAAGGAAGAGGTCAACGCCATCTACCAGAAGGCTATGACCGGTGAGGCTGTGACCGCTGAAGAGGCTGAGAAGTACCAGACCTACATCCTGATCCACCTGGGCAAGCAGTATCACCGCCTGAACATCGCCATGCAGCTGCACTACAACTGCCTGCGCGGTGTCAACCGTAAGATGAACGCCCTGCTGGGACCCGATACCGGTTTCGACATGATCAACACTGCCAAGTGCGGCGGCGAGATTGCTGCTCTGCTGAGCGCCCTGAACGACACCGATGAGTGCCCCAAGGTCATCATCTACAGCCTGAACCCCGCTGACAACGAGCAGATCGGCACCATTCTGGGCTGCTTCCAGAATGATGAGATCCCCGGCAAGATCCAGCACGGCTCCGGCTGGTGGTTCAACGACCAGAAGATCGGCATGGAGAACCAGATGAAGAGCCTGGCAAACCTGGGCCTGCTGGGTAACTTTGTTGGTATGCTGACCGACAGCCGCAGCTTCCTGAGCTACACCCGCCACGACTACTTCCGCCGCATCCTGTGCAACCTGATCGGCCAGTGGGTCGAGGATGGCGAGTACCCCAACGACGAGAAGGCTCTGGAGAAGATCGTCAAGGGCATCTGCTTCGACAACGCAAAGCGTTACTTCGCTCTGTAAGCAGCGCCTCTGCATCCCCTTTCCATAACTCGTAAAAGCGCCCTGCCGGTTTGCCCCGGCAGGGCGCTTTTTTCTTGTGCGGCCGTATTCACAAAAATGTAACTTGCATTCTGTCGTCAAATCGGGTAGGATAACGTTGAATCAAAACCGAAGGGGAACGTGAAGATGCTGAAACGTTTTGTAAAGCGGCTGCTCAGCTGCCTGCTGCTGGCGGCGCTGTTTGTATTGGTGGTCATTGGCGGAACACTGGGCGTGCAGGGCTGGCGGCTCTACCGCGCCACAGCGGCGCAAAAGCCCATTGCCGGCCTCTATGATGAGATCAGCTCCCGGCCCGGCTTTGCCAGCTGTGACCAGCTGCCCCAGACCTATATCGACGCAGTCATTTCCGTGGAGGACAGCCGGTTTGAAAAGCACCACGGCATCGACCCGGCGGCCATTGTCCGGGCGCTCTGGGCCGACCTGCGCACCCGCTCTCTGGCCGAGGGCGGCAGCACCCTGACCCAGCAGCTGGCCAAGAACGAGCTGTTCACCCAGGAAAAGCAGATGGCCCGCAAGGCAGCGGAGATGTTTGCCGCCAGGGACATCGAGGATTACTACTCCAAGCAGCAGATCTTTGAGATGTACGCAGGCAGCTGCTACTTCGGCAACCAGTGGTCCGGCGTGGCGCAGGCTGCGCAGGGCTACTTTGGCAAACCCACCCGGGAGCTGACCCGCGCCGAATGTGTGGTGCTGGCCGGCCTGCCCAACGCGCCCTCGGTCTACGCCGCCAACGGGGAGCTGGCCCGCAGACGCGCCCTTGTGGTGGTGGAGCGGATGGAGCGCGCCAAAAAGCTGACCCACACCCAGGCACTGGAGCTCCGGGATGAAGTCAGTGCCCTGCCCCTTTGGTGAGAAAAAACAGAATTTATCCGGGTTTTCCATAAAATAATGCTAACACCGGAGGCGGCTGCCGTGGTATCTTAATAGCAGATCAAACCCGGAGGGAGCATGTAAAACTTATGGAAGAAACCAAAAAGGGTTCCGGCACCACCGACCTCACGGTGGGCAGGCCGCTGCCCCAGATCCTGAAATTTGCCCTGCCGCTGGTGCTGGGCACCCTGTTCCAGCAGCTGTACAGCTTTGTGGACACCGTCATTGTGGGGCGCTGTCTGGGCACCGATGCACTGGGCGCGGTGGGTACCACCTACTCGCTGAATTTTCTCATTTTAGGCTTTGTGCTGGGTTCCTGCACGGGCTTTGGCATCCCGGTGGCCCAGAGCTTTGGTGCAAGGGACAGCGAGGATATGCACAAGTATCTGTTCAACGGCGCGGTCCTCTGCGTGGCCTTGAGCGTGGTGTTCACCATCGTCACCACCCTCACTGCTGCCCCGCTGCTGCAGCTCATCCACACCCCGGCCGAGCTGTTCCCGGACGCGGTGGCCTACATCCGCATCATCTTCCTCGGCATTCCGGCCACGGTGCTGTTCAACTACACCTCCACCGTCCTGAACAGTCTGGGCGATTCCCAGCACCCATTCTATTTCCTGCTAATCTCCAGTTTCCTGAACATCGGGCTGGACTGGCTGTTCATCGTACCGCTGGGTATGGGCGTGGAGGGCGCAGCCATCGCCACCGTTGTCAGCCAGCTGTTCAGCGGCCTGCTTTGCACCTGGTGGTTCTTCACCCGGGTGGAGGGCATCCATTTCACCCGGGAAAACTGTGTCCTCTCGGCGGGGCACTGCGGGCGGCTGGCCTATATCGGCCTTCCGATGGGCTTTGAGTATTCCGTTTCTGCCATCGGTGCCTTCATCATGCAGGATGCCATCAACCTGCTGGGCAGCACCGCCGTGGCCGCCCAGACCGCCGGTGAGAAGATCCGCCAGATGTTCACCGTGCCCATGGCAAGCGTGGGCACGGCTATGGCAACTTATGTCGGCCAGAACCACGGTGCCCACCGCACTGACCGCGTCAGGCAGGGCATCCGGGATGGCTGCATCCTCCAGCTGTGCTACTGCGCGGCTGCCTGGGTGGTGCTCTTCTTCGTCAAGGGCTGGGCCGTGGGCCTTGTTCTGGGCGATGCCGACCCTGCCGTGACTTCCGGTGCTGTGGAATACCTGACCGTGATCAGCGTGCTGTTCTGCATCAACGGCCTGCTGATGGTCTTCCGCAACACCCTGCAGGGTCTGGGATACAGTGTGCAGGCCGTTATCTCCGGTGTGGGCGAGCTCATCGGCCGCGCGCTCTGCGGCTGGCTGGCCGTTCATAGTCTGGGCTACTTCGGCATCTGCATTGCCAACCCCATTGCCTGGGGTCTGGCACTGCTCTACTGTGTGTTCATGGTGACCAGAGTTCTGAAAAAAGAGAACGCATAAAAATACCCCTCTCCGTCCGTGCGGCCGCACGGACGGAGAAGGGCTTTGCTATTTTACGATCAATCAATAAGGTTCACGAACACCGGGCAGAGCACTGCGGTCAGCACACCGGCCACGGCGATGGACAGGCCGCTCATAGCACCTTCCACCTCACCCATCTGCAGAGCCTTGCTGGTACCCACGGCATGGGCCGAGGTGCCAATGCCCACACCCTTGGCAATGGGGTCGGTGATGTGAAACGCCTTGCAGACCGTCTCGGCCAGCAGGTTGCCCACGATGCCCGTCAGGATGACGATGGCACCGGTCAGGGCTGCAATGCCGCCCAGCTCTGCAGCTACATCCATGCTGATGGCGGTGGTCACGGATTTGGGCAGCAGGGTGGCGTACTGCTCCTGGGTCAGGTGCAGCGCCAGTGCCAGTGCCAGCGCACTGCCCAGGCTGACCAGCGTGCCCACCGAGATGCCCGCAATGATGGCGGCGGCGTTTGCCTTGAGCAGGTCGAGCTTTTCATACAGCGGGATGGCCAGCGCCACGGTGGCGGGCAGCAGCAGGTAGTTCACCGGGGCGGCGCTGACCTTGTAGTCAGCATAGGGGATGCCGCATACCGACAGGAAAACGATCACAAAGATCGCACCCAGTAGCAGTGGGTTAAAAAATGCCTTTCCGGTCACTCTGTTCACAAGGGCTCCCAGTGCAAAGGCGGCCAGTGTCAGCAGCACGCCCCAGGCAACAGAGCCCGAAAGGAACTCATTCAGCAATTCCATCATTGGCAGCAGTCTCCTTGTTCTTTTTGCGGCTGGTCAGAGCCTGGGTTGTCTTTCCGGCAGTCACCATGACCAGAACCGTGACCGGAATGATGGCGATGATGATGGGCAGCAGCATCTCCCCCATCTCCGCCCAAAGCTCCATCACGCCTGCGGCGGCGGGCACAAAGAGCAGCGGGAAGATACCGGTGAGAAACACGCCCACCTCTTTTACATCCTCCAGACGGATCAGCCGGAAGTTCAGGGCCAGCAGCAACAGCACAAGCCCGTACACACTGGCCGGAACCGGCAGCGGCAGTACGGCATGACATACTTCCCCCAGAAAGCAAAACGCGAGGATACGCGCAAATTGAAACAGATAATTCGTAAAAAATCCCCCTTGTCTAACAGCTAAATCAAAATTATAGCCCAAAACCTCCGGGGGCGCAACAGCAATATCTGACAAGGATTGTTATATTTTGCCGGAAAAACTGTGGAAAAGAAAAGGGCCCGGCAGAAAGCGCACACCCACGTGCCGCGATCTGCCGGGCCGATGCACCGCAAAGCGGTGTTTTTCTGTGTTTCCCGCACGCTCCCTCAGTTCCGCAAAACAGCTTCGATCCGTTCCTTGTCCAGCCCTTCGCCGATGACGATGAGCACCTCCTGCCCTGCCGGAATGGGGGCTGCGGTCAGGCCGTCGGCGGTGGCATTCAGCTCCACCCAGCCGACGGCATCCTGCACAAAACCCTTGACCCGCAGCACCCGGCCGCAGGCGGCATCCGTGAACAGGCTGGGAATGCGCGCTTCCAGCTGCTGCCGGGGCAGGCCCAGCTCGAGGAAATACGCCGAACCGAATGCATCGTGCGCATCAAAGCAGAGCTTTTCGCAGTCGGCATGCTGATAACCGCAGGCATCCAGCGCCGCAAGATCCGCATCCTCCAGGTCGGCCCAGTCCTTGATCAGAAAATCTTCTTCCGTCAGGGTACGGCTGCACTTGCAGGCCGCAAGAGCACGCTTCAGGTGGTCGATGGCGCTTTCCCGCTGGGCCTGGGTGGCCAGCTGACTGCGGGAGAGCAGGATGCGTCCGGCGCCGGCGGCTTCCGATGCCAGAATGTACTCTGCCTGCGGGGAAAGCGTCTCGGGCAGCAGGGCATCCACAACGGCAAACACATTGCCCAGTGTATACCACCGATCCAGCGGCTCATCCCGCAGGACATCAAAAAACTCGTCCACATCAAAAATGCCGCTGGGCTCCACCACCACCCGGTCGAACCCGCGCATGGCCATTGAGATGAGCTTGGTGCGCATCCGGCGCTGGTGGGTATCACAATCACACCCGCCGCTGATGGTCTCGATCTCGCAGTGTTCCCCCAGCAGATCCTGCACCAGCATGGCATCCACGTTCACAGCGCCAAAGTCATTTTCCAGAATGCAGACATGATGCCCCTGTGCGGTCAGATACGCAACATATCTGCGCAGGAACGTTGTCTTGCCCGCACCCAGAAAACCGGTGATGAGATCGACCTGTACCATACGTTCCTCCTTATGCGTGGTTGAAGCCCTTGCCGAACACCTCAGTGGTGCTCAGCATGGACATGAAGGCGTTCAAGTGCTGTTTGTGGATAAAATCCTGCAGCTGGTCGGCCTCGCGGCGGGTCAGGGTGGTGTAGATGATATAGTGGGGCTTATCGGTATACGCGCCGAAGCAGGGCGTATAGGTTGCGCCGCGCACCAGCTTGCGCATGACAAAATCACAGATCGGCTTCCTGTCGTCGCAGACGATGAGGATGGCCTTGCACATCTTGATCTTTTCCAACACGGCATCAATGACCAGCGATTTCACGGTCAGACCCACGAAGGAATAGAGGGCGGTGTACAGGTCGAACACAAAGCAGGCCGCAATGACCATGAACAGGTCAGTCAGGAACAGCGCCACCGCCACGTTGTGGATGTGGGTATACTTTTCCACGATGAGGGCAATGACATCCGTGCCGCCGGAGGAAGCGCCCACATTGAACAGCAGAGCCGACGCAATGGCCGGCAGGGCAATGGCAAACAGCAGGTCGAGCATGGGCTGGTCGCTCAAGGGGCCGCGCAGGGGGCAGATTTTTTCCAGCGCCATCAGCTCCAGCGACATGACCACAGTGGCATAGCCGGTGGTCATGGCAAACTTTTTGCCCAGAAAGATCAGGCCCACACCCAGCAGGATCATGTTGGCCGCCGAGGAAAAGGCCGAAGCCGACAGCGGGGTGAGCTTGGCCGCCAGCGCCGCCATACCGGTCACGCCGCCAAAGACGAAGTTGTTGGGGAATTTGAAAAAGTACACACCCACCGACATGATGGAAATGCTCAACGTGATCATTGCATACTGCTTGACATATTCAATGACCTTGTTCTGCATGGAAGACTCCGCGTTCGTATCCATAAAATTTACCGTTCCATACTCCTTTTTTGTGTTCCACAGCCCAAACAGACAGGCTGTACCGGAAATATTGTAACACGGAACGCCCCGGGGTCAAGGGCAAATTCCACACACGCCGTCTTTTACGGGTGAAAACTGTCAACTCCACCAAAATTCTTTCTCAAATTTCAGCGGTTCTCCCATCGGGAACTGTTCTCTCCCCTGTCTAAGCTGAAACGGTTTGTCAACAAGCTGCGCAACACCTTTGGCTGACACACAAACGCGGCCCCGGAGAGTTTTCCTTTTCTCCGGGGCCGCGTTCTGTTCCGGCTCAGCCGAACAGCTTTTTTGTGTTGTGGGTGTAGACCGAGAGCACCAGGCCCACACAGATGTACAGCATCAGCACCGAGCTGCCGCCCGCCGAATAGAACGGCAGGGTGACACCGATCACGGGCAGGACGCGCAGGTTCATGCCCACGTTCACGGCGATCTGGGCCATCAGAGCGCCGCCGATGCCGGCGCAGATGAAGGTGCCCAGCAGATCCTCGCTGCGGGCACCGGTGAGGAAGGTCTTGATGACCAGTGCGAAGAGCACGCCCAGCACCACACAGCAGCCCACAAAGCCCGCCGCGTTGCCGATCCAGCTCAGGATGAAATCGTTGTGGGCGTTGGGCACGCTGTAATAACTGCCGCCAAACAGCCCATTGCCAAGGATGCCGCCCGAGCCCAGCGCGATCTCGCCGCGCTGCTGCTGGTAGATGATGTTCTTCCAGATGGTCTCGCTGGGGGCCCAGCCGGTCTTGTTATCGGGATCGATGACAGCAAGGATGCGGTACCACTGGTATCCCTTGCCGATCTTATCGCTGAAAAAGGCGAACGCCGTCGCCATAGCCACTGCCGCCGCCGAGACCGCCCCCAGGATATACTTCCAGCTCAGGCCCGCCGCAAACATCATGCAGCAGCCGATGATGGCATAGATGATGGCGGTGCCGTCGTCGCCCTGAACATGGATGATGAGGATGGGCACTGCCAGATGCAGCAGCAGCTTGCCCAGCTCCTTTGGCTCGTTGAGCCGGGTCCGCACATTGTTCAGGTGCATGGCAAAGGTCAGGATAAAGCTGATCTTGGCCAGCTCTGTGGGCTGCAGGGTAAAACCTCCCAGCTTGTACCAGGAATAGTTGTCGGTATCGCCTGCGTTGTAGCCGATGGTCAGCGGGCCGATGCTCACATTGCGCAGCACCAGCGTGGGCAGCACCATGCCCCAGGTCAGGGCCACGTGCACCGGCCACACCTTCACCAGGCTGCGGTAATCGATATTGGACAGCAGCACCGCAATGACCAGCCCGATGAGGGCCGCACCCGCCTGCACCGCCGCCCGGCGGTAATCGCCCAGACCGGTGATCTGGCCGGTGATCTCATCCACGGCAAAGCCATTGCCCTGCTTGGCTGCCCAGCTAGAAAGCGCTGTCACAGCCATCACGCTGCTGAAGATGCACAGCAGCAGGTAAGTTTTATCGGTGCGCTTGAAGTAGCGCCGAATGTTTTCCAAACGAAAACACCTCTTTCTTTCATTGGATCGCCCGCTCAGGTCTGCTTCACTCGTCCGCAATGCCGGAGAGGGCGTAAACTGCTCCATTATGTAATATAAGTATACCGCACCGCCCTTTTTTGCGCAAGATTGCGGAAGTTTTTTCCACAGATCTTTTCATCCTGTGACAACTCTGCAAAATATTTGCCGCAGCCTTGACAAAGCCCCCTCCACCTTCTAAAATGGAAGCTGGAGACCTGCTTTTTCGGCAGGATTTTTCCGGAGGAACTTCCAAGATGAAAACAAACTCTCATCGCTTTCTGTGCGCACTCTGCGCACTGACTGTTTTTATTTCCGCGCTCTTCCCTGCTTCTGCCTTTGCCGCACAGGTAGCCGATACTGTGGCCCAGACCACGCTGACCACTGCCGATGCCCGGGAGATGCAGCAGGCCGACAGCGCCGTGACCGCCCTGACCGGCAGCGACGCTTACGCTGAGATGACCCGTGCCCAGCGGCTGGATGCCGCCGTGGCACAGCTGCAGCAGCTGGCCGAGGAAGGGCTTGTTTCGGCGCGCTCTCTCCATGTGGACGAAGAAAACGGCATGGTCAGCTTTGCCTACAGCTGCGGCGCGCTGGGCGGCGTTCTGGTGGAGGACCCGGACGAAGAGAATACTCCCTTCGCCCCTTCCGAACTGCCCGCTGTGGATCTGCACGAAATGTCCAACGCCCCGCAGGGTGATCTGGGCAGCGCCATGATCTACTACGCCTTTGACAACACCGTGAACAGCTCCCGCTACCCGTACTACTCCTATATGAAGGGCTTCTGGACCGCGATGGGCCTGCACACCCGCATCGATACCACGGTCACCGTCTCTGACCTGAAACGGATGAACGATTACGGGCTGTGCATTCTCAGCGCCCACGGCTCCTACTACACCTACACCTCCGGTTTTCTGTTCAAGCAGATCCGTACCGAGCCGGTCATCCTGCTGACGGAGGAATCGGATTTCTACAAGGACCTCTACTATGGCATTGATCTGCTGACCCACCGGGTCATCAAGATCAACGGCCTGTACTGCATCACGCCCAGCTTTTTCCAGGCAGCATACCGGGGCGGCCAGCTCAAGGACACCGTAGTGCTCTCCGAGACCTGTGAGTTCCTTGGCGTGAGCGGCAGTCTGGATACCTCCATGGCCGATGCCCTGCTGGCCGGTGGTGCCAAAGCAGTGGCAGGCTATGTGAACAACGTCTACACCGTGTATTCCCGCAGTATGCTGTGGGATACCGTCAATCACCTGATCCTGGGCCAGACCCTGCAGGAATCCGTTCAGCACTCCATGGATACCTATGGCGCGGATGATCTGGTCTGGTACAACGCGCAGGGCGGCAAGCGCCCCCATGCGGCGGCAGCTTACCCGCTGCTGTTCGGCGATGTCGGGGTCCGGCTGATCGAACCGAACGCGGCACCTGTCCCACAGGATGTACAGCAGGCCGCTTGAGCGTTGCACTTTTGCTCGATTTATATTATACTGGGGGATGGCAGAAGCTTCTGTCATCCCTTTTGATTTACCTCTCAGTCTGCATCGCAGACAGCTGGCAAAACGGGAAAGTTCAAGCTTCAAGATGAAGGAGCATTGTATGGCTGAATATATTACACATTCCAGAGAAGAGACCGTTGCGCTGGGCCGGAAGCTGGCGGCAGTGCTGCCGGACGGGGCCTTGATTGCCTTCACCGGCGGTCTGGGCGCGGGCAAGACCGCCTTTTGTGAGGGCCTGGCCGAGGGGCTGGGCTGCACCGACCCGGTCAGCAGCCCCACCTTTGCCATCGTCAACTATTACCGCGGCCCCCGCCCGCTGGCCCACTTCGACCTCTACCGTATCTCCACCGAGAACGACTTGTGTGCCGCCGGTTTCTACGATTATCTGGATCAGGGTGCCATTGTGGCCGCTGAGTGGAGCGAAAACTTCGCCGACCTGCTGGCCCCGGAAGACCCGATCCATATCAACATTGACCGGGTGGATGACACCACCCGCCGCATCACCATCGAGGGGGTCAGCGTATGAATATCTTAGCCGTAGACACCGCCGGTAAAACACTGGGCGTGGCCCTGCTGCAGGACGACCGCCTGAAGTACGAGTGCTATCTGGACGGCGGCATGACCCACAGCGAGACCCTGATGCCGCTGGTGGATCACTGCCTGAAGCTGTGCGGCCTGACCTGTGCAGACATCGACCTGTTCGGTGTGAACGCAGGCCCCGGCAGCTTTACCGGCCTGCGCATCGGGCTGGCCGCCGTCAAGGGGCTGGCTTTCCCCCGCGAGACCCTCTGCGCTCCGGTCTCCACACTGGAAGCGCTGGCCGCTGCCCACACCGGAGAGGGCACCGTGCTCTGCGCACTGGATGCCCGCCGTGCCCAGGTGTACAGCGCCGCTTTTGACCTGGCCACCCACACCCGCCTGCTGGATGATGATGCCCGGGCTGTGGCTGACCTTGCCCAATTTGTAGAAAATTGCAAAAAGCCCCTGTTTTTTGTTGGTGATGGCGCATCTCTGTGCTATAATAAATACAGCAATGTTCCGGGCGTGCTCACTGTTCCGCCGGAGCTGCGGGGCGGCCGGGCCGCTGCCGTGGCCCTGGTGGCCAAGCAGATGGCCCAGCGGGGCGAAGCCGTTCTGCCCGAGGCCCTGCTGCCGGATTATCACCGCCTGAGCCAGGCCGAGCGGGAACGCGCCGAGCGCCTTGCTGCCGAGGCCGCTGCCCGGAACAACGATACGGAAAACGGAAAGGATTGAAATTTCTCATGGCAAAACCCATTGCGCTTGCCGCCGACCATGGCGGTTTTGAACTGAAGGAAGCCGTCAAGGCTCACCTGGACGAGCTGGGGCTGGAGTATATCGACTTTGGCACCCACAGCACTGCCAGCGTGGATTACCCCGACATGGCACTGCCTGCCTGTGACGCTGTGGTCAGCGGTCAGTGCGACAAAGCCCTGCTGTTCTGCGGCACCGGTGTCGGCATCAGCATGGCCGCCAACAAGGTCAAGGGCATCCGCGCCTGCTGCTGCTCCGACAGCTTCAGCTGCGAGTACACCCGCCGCCACAACGATGCCAACGCCCTGTGCATGGGCGGCCGCGTTGTCGGCCCCGGCCTTGCCTGCCAGCTGGTGGATCTGTTCCTGAACACCCCGTTTGAGGGCGGCCGCCACGAAAAGCGCATTGCAAAACTGATGGCAATCGAAACCCGATAAACATAAAAAGGAGCGTGTATTTATGACCCCTATGATCGTTGAGCATCCCCTGCTGCAGCACAAGCTGAGCATCCTGCGCAACAAGCAGACCGGTACCAAGGAATTCCGTGATCTGGTCGGCGAGATCGCAACCCTGCTGTGCTACGAGGCCACCCGTGACCTGCCCATGGAGGAGGTCGAGATTGAGACCCCCATCACCATGGCAAAGACCAAGGTGCTGGCAGGCCGCAAGCTGGCTCTGGTGCCCATCCTGCGTGCAGGCATGGGTATGCTGGACGGTATGCTGACCCTGCTGCCCGCTGCAAAGGTCGGCTTCATCGGCCTGTACCGCAACGAGGAGACCCTGCAGCCCGTGGAATACTTCTGCAAGCTGCCCCAGGATATTGCCGAGCGTGATGTTCTGGTTCTGGACCCCATGCTGGCAACCGGCGGCAGCGCCATTGATGCCATTACCCAGATCAAGAAGCACGGCGCAAAGCGCATCAAGTTCATCGGTCTGATCGCTGCTCCGGAAGGCATTGAGGCCCTGCACAAGGCTCACCCCGATGTTGACATCTACCTGGGCGCTAAGGACGACCACCTGAACGAGAACGGCTACATCGTTCCCGGCCTGGGCGATGCCGGCGACCGCATCTACGGCACGAAGTAAATCTGAATCAACAAAAAGTGGACGGTTCACACGAACCGCCCACTTTTTGTTTACTCAGATATTACCGCCCGCGGCCACCGCCGCCGCCATGGAAGGAGCCGCCGCCTGCGTGGAAGCTGCCGCCCCCGCCAAAGCTGCCGCCGGAGCGTCCGCCGCCCATGCCGCCGCCAAAAGAACCACCGCCGAAGCCGCCGCCCCCACGGGGAGGACGCGGCCCGCCGCCGCGGGGCGGTCTGGGCCCGCGCGGGCCACGGGGGCCGCCGGGGCCCCAATCATCATACGGAGGTCTGCGCCGCCGTCTGCTGCCCAGGCCATAGCCCAGCCCGAAACCGAAGAAGGGGCCAAACCCGCCGCCGCCAAAGCCGCGCCGGATGCCGCCGAAGATGGAGGTCAGGGCAAACACCACGATCACCACTGCCAGAAGGGTGAGGAAGGGCGATTGATAGGATGCTGCCGGGGCCTCATAGTAATCATTTCCGTTGTTATAACCATCCGTATTGCCGTTACTGACCGTGCCGGTGGTCCCACTCAGGGTCACACCGTAGAGATCGGCAATGGTGCTGGCCACATTGTTGGCACAGGTGGTCACAGCCGCGTCATAATCGCCCGCCGCGAAAGAATCCTCCATGGTCTGGGCAATGGCGCTGGCCTGCTTTTCCAGCGTGGTATTGCGGAAGCCGTCACCGGTGGCAAGGTAATAGTCGCCATCGGCGTACTGCTGGGACTGCATGACCAGCAGGATCAGCACACCGTTGTTTTTGCTGGAGCTGCCCAGCCCCCAGGTGTTGGCGGCCTGCACGGCGTAATCCTCCGTGGATAAACTTCCCGTATAATCCACAGTCAATACGCCGATCTGTGCACCCTCGCACTGCTGGGTGAGCTGTGCATTCAGGTTCTCAATGGCCGTTTTGGTGCTGCTGCTCAGGATGTTGGCATCATCCACCACGCACTGACTGCTGGGCAGATCAGGCAGCTGGGCCTTGGTGGCCGCAAAGGCGGCGGGCATCAGAGCCGTCAGGCTGACGGTCAGCACCACGAACAGGGCGCAAATGCGGGCGGCAAATCGCTTCATCGTTTTCATGCGAAGGGTTCCACCTCCTGTACGCCGAACAGTCTGCCCAGCATACTGGCCGGGAAGCCGCCGACATCGTTCTGATACTCATACACTGCATCATTGTACTGCAGATTGCCGATGATGGTGTCTGCGCTGTTGAACTGGCCGTACTGGCCCTGCACCGCCCCCATCTTCATGGGGTCAGCGGCCTGCTCCTGCATTTTTGCGTAGAGCTGGTCGATCACAGTGCCCAAAGCCTCATTGGCCTGACAGAGGGCGTGCATGGCACTGCCCTGATAATAGGGCAGCGCGGTCAGGGACTGCTTTTTGCTGCCGTTCTGCACTGCTTCCAGGCAGGCAGAGAAATCATCCAGCGCTGCCTGTGCGGCCTGCACCTCGGCGCTGTCGGCCCCCAGCGTGTTTGCGCCGGTGGTGATGATATTTGCCGCCGTGTTGGCACGGGTGGTCAGCTCCTCGCTCAGGGCATAACCGTTGTCGGCCGAAACGCCGGTGGTGAACCACTGGCGGGCCTCGTTATACTTGCCCCTGACCTTGGCACCGCCAAAGCCCACGAACGCCGCCAGCATCACCACCACGCTCAGCACAAGGGCTGTGCCCTGCTTTGCCAGTGCGGCGGGCAGCGCCTTTTCCAGCCTGGCCAGCTTCTGCTGCAAGGGGGTCAGGCGCACTGCCTCGGTGTCCGGGCGCTTTGCCTCGCGGTAGCTGCCGCTGTCAAAGCCGCCGGGCGTTTGATTCTGTTCTCTGGAAAAATCAGCGTTTGCCATTTCAGCTCCGGATCTCCATCATCTTTTGTTTCAGCTCGTCCTCGATGCGGGTCAGCTCCTGCTCGGCAGCCACACGCTTTGCGCGGCCCTCGGTCTGGATCTTGTTCAGCTCGTCCAGGGTCTCGATCAGGCTCTTGTTGGTCTGCTGCAGGGTCTCGATATCCACCACGCCGCGCTGGCTCTCCTTGGCGGTCTCGATGGTGCCCATCTTGAGGGCATCGGCATTCTTCTTGAGCAGGTCGTTGGTCATGTCAGTCACGGCACGCTCGGCCTGCATGGCCTTCTGGGTGTGGGCCAGACCCAACGCCAGCACCATCTGGTTCTTCCACAGCGGGATGGTGTTGACGATGGTGGACTGGATCTTCTCAGCCATCATGGTGTTGTTGTTCTGCAGCAGGCGGATCTGGGGGCCCATCTGCAGGCTGATGTTCCGGGTCAACTCCAGATCGTACAGCTTTTTCTCAAAGCGCTCGCACTGGTCTGCCAGGTCGCGGGCGGCCTGAGCATCCTCGGGCAGGCCGGATTGCTTGGCCTTGTCCATGGCCTGCTGCAGCTCGTTTGCACGGACCTCGGCCAGCTTTTTCTTGCCGGCCAGGATATACATGCTCAGCTCCTTGAAGTAGGCCATGTTCAGCTCGTACATCTTATCCAGCATGGCGATGTCTTTCAGCAGCTGGACCTGATGGCCCTCCAGCATGGACTGGATGTTCTCCACGTTGGTCTCGGCCTTGTTGTACTTGGTCTTCAGGTTGTCCAGCTCATTGCCCTTCTTTTTGAAGAAGCCCAGAATGCCCTTCTGCTGCTCCTCATTGGCATCAAAGCTCTTCAGCTCCCCGATGAGATTGGTGATCATATCACCCACCTCGCCCAGATCCTTGGTGGACACCTTGGCCAGAGCAGCCTCGGAGAAATCGCCGATCTTCTTCTGGCAGGCGGAGCCATACTGCAGCACCTGCTGGCTGTTGGTGATATCGATCTTTTCCGCAAAGGAATCCACCATTGCCTGCTCCTCAGGGGTCAGCTGCACCTCCGGCTGCTGGGCCGCCGGGGCGGGCTCAGGCTTTTTCTCCTCCGCGGCCTCCGGGGTGGGGTCCAGCGTCAGGGTGGGCACTGCAGGAGCATCGAGATCGAAGTTCAGAGTGTTGTTGTCAGCCATTGTTGATTCCATCCTTTCCAATTACGACAGCGCCTGCCGCCTATCGGCGTGCGCTATTTTCTAACCGGTTTGCCAAGGGCTCCCCCTTCGGGGGAGCTGGCAAAGCCGTCAGGCTTTGACTGAGAGGGTTGTTACAATCCCTGCCCTTTCAGCATATTCTGCAAAACGGTCAGGTCTGCCGAGAGGTCCATGCTCTCGGCAGCATACAGGGCATCCAGCTGATTTTCAAATGCCGTGGCAATGGAAGCTGCGTTGCGCTCCACCTCCGCGCGGATGGAGGCGGCATTCTCGCCCCGCACCCCCTGCTTTGCCAGCTTGGCGTACTGCTGTAGCACGTTCACGGCATCGGGCAGATAGTAATTGGCGAACCGCCGCACCTGCTTTGCCTTGGCGGGGGTGGCTTCCACCGTTTCCACAATGGAGCGGCCTGCCTTTTCCATCCGGGCCATGGCGGCAGAGAGCTGCGGGTCCGGCAGGGCTTCGTTCAGGGCATGGAGGGTGTCCAGCTGCTGCTGCATCTCGGTCAGCATGGCATCCACATCGTCCACACCGGTATGGAAAGGCACTTCCATTTCCACCACCCGGGGTGGGCAGATCTTTTTGGCCCCGGCAAAGGCCAGCACAGCCGCGCCCAGCGCCGCCAGCAGTGCCCACAGCCGATAGACCGGAAGCACAGCGCACAGCACCACAAATGCCAGCGCCGCCGCGTAGTACGGCAGGACGCTGGGCTTCCGGGTGCGAATGATCTTGCTCATGGGTTCCTCCTTTTCCGGGAGCTGCGCCCCCTGTATCTTTCATAATAAATCCTTTTCCAGCGGGGCGCAAGCGTTTCACGAATTATTTACAGGTTTGAAATCGAAATGTCAAACCTCTCAGGCGCTTGCGCGCCAGCTCCCCTCATAGGGGAGCCCCTGGCATATCGGGTAAGTCCGCGCGGCATTCAAGGCAGAATCCAGTTCGACAATTCTTTCTGCCAGATCTCCCGTAATTTTTCCGGCCTGCAGGCGGCATTGGCGGGGCTGGTGCTGGGCAGCCTGACCGCCGGGATGCCGCTGACCGGCTCGAGATACTTTGTATAGATCTTATATGCCGTGGCCCCGTTGCAAAAAACAGCCTCAATGGGCGCTTTTGCCAGCAGACCGGCAATATCATTGGGCACCACGTCCCGGATGGACGCATCCGACGCGCCGGTGATGGTACAGCTTTCCAGCGTATCCCACAGGGCCAGCCCGTGGCGCAGGATGATCTGCTTTTTCGCTTCGATGTCCTCCCGGGCGGGCACAGGTTCCCCGGTCAGGGCCGCCAGCATGGGCCAGAAGCGGTTTTGCGGGTGGCCGTAGTAGAAGGACATTTCCCGGCTCTTGGGGCTGGGCCAGGTGCCCAGGATCAGCGCCCGGCTGTGTTCATTGTAGACCGGTGCAAAGCTCACTGCTTTTCCTCCGCGGCTTCCATCTGGCCCCAGGGGGAGCCAAGTTCATGGCCCGAAGGCTCCGCACGGGGGCCGTTGAACCACAGCTCCTCAATGAGGGCGGCAAGGCCATCCTCCCGCACATCCCCGATGATGCGGTCTGCGGCTTCCTTGGCATCGTCCGAGCCGTTGGCCATACAGCAGCCCAGTCCCGCCGCCTTCAGCATCCCCACATCATTGGCGGAATCGCCCACCGAAACGGCATCGGCCAGCGTCAGACCCACGGTTTCACACAGGTCAGCCAGACCCACCCCCTTATCAATGCCCTCCCGGACGATATCATAGCAGTGCCAGCTGCCCTCACGCACAGCACCCACCATCATAAAACGGAGGTTCAGGTGGCCGTACTTCCGGTTGAACGCCTCCAGCGCCTCATCGGGCAGGCAGGCAAAGGCGGCATGGGGCATATCGATGAGATGGCGGTCCTGATCCTCGCCATCCTTGCAGGTCAGGCCGCTGCCGCTCAGCTGGGCGTAGAAATCCCGGAGGCTCTCGTATTCGCAGTAGGCATAGTAGCCATCCCGGAAATTGAACTGCAGAGGGTAGTTGTAATCCTCGCAGAAATCCACCAGTGCGTACATTTCCTCATTGGTCATCGGGTGCTCGGCGATGATCGCACCGTCCCTGTCCACCACGCAGGCTCCGTTGTTGGTGATGGCGTAGTCGAACCGGATGCCGCCCAGCTGCTGCTTGTTGATCACGCAGTAGCCGCGGCCGGTGCTCAGCACAAATTTGCCGCCTGCGGCCTGCATCTTTTTCACGGCCTTGACCACCGCCGGGCGGGGGCAGGGCTCACCAAAGGGAACAAGGGTATTGTCGAAATCGCTTGCCAGAAGTTTATATTGCATAGTTGCTCCTATTTCAGCATCCTCACCCTCTCAGGCCGCTTCGCGTCCAGCTCTCCCAAAGGGAGAGCTTTTGACATAATCGGAAACTTCCCAAAGACTGTCAAGACCTCCCACTTTGGGGGAGGTGGCATCGCGCAAGCGATGACGGAGAGGGTGAGCCATTTTATCGTTTTGATACTGTCTAGTATAACACAAAACGCCGCTCCGGGATATCCCGAAACGGCGTTTTGACTGAATATTTTACTTTAACCGAAAATGGCTACCACGATCTGGATCCCAACACCCACAGCCGCACCGGCGGCCCAGGTCAGGCCGGTGATAAAGAGGTTCTGCTTCCAGGAGGGGTTTGCCCGCCAGAGAACGGCCAGGCCCACGCCCGCGCCGGTGCACAGACCTGCCACCAGACTGGAAAAGCGGAGGGCTCCCTCCACATAGAGCTGGGTCAGCAGGACGCTGGCGGCACAGTTGGGGATCAGCCCCACCAGTGCGGCCACCACCGGCTGGAAGAACCCCATCCGGCCCAGAGCATCGGCAAAGACATCCTCACCCACGCCCTCCACAATGAGGCCGAACACCAGACTGAACACAAAGATGAACACGAAGATCTCCAGCGTGTGGCGAAGGGCGGCTTTCCAGATGGGGGCGGGCTTGCCCTCCTCATCGCTGTGCTCCTCGTGGCAGTCGATCTCATCGGCGCTGCCGGTATAGCCGCCCCGCAGGCTCCTGGGCAGAACGCCCCGCAGGACAAAATCCAGCACCAGGCCCACCGCAATGGCACAGAGCACCTTGATGACCATGAGCAGCACCAGCTTATCCCAGTAGGCAGGCATGGAGACCAGCAGCGGAACCGCTTCATCACTGGTGGCGAGGAACACGGCCATCAGCGTGCCCAGGCTGATGACCCGGGACGCATAGAAATTAGACGCAATGGCAGAGAAACCGCACTGGGGCACACAGCCCAGCAGCGCCGCCGGAACAGAGCCCCAGCGCCCGCCCCCCGCCAGAATGGCTTCGATGCGCTCACCATGGCGGTTCTCCACATATTCAATGAACAGATAGGCCAAAAACAGGAAGGGCAGCATCTTGGCGGTGTCCACCAGAGATTCGCCCAGAACATCCAGAAACAATTCCATTTGATACTCCAAAAACAACTGTAATGTGCTTTATTGCAGTAAATTGCAATCAATTTGCATTTTCGTGCAAGGGAGATTATACACGTTCCGGATGCAAATTGCAAGAGGAATTTGCAAAAAGATTGCATTTTGTTTTTGGAAGAATGAAAATGCCCTCTCAGTCAAGGCCGCAGGCCTTGCCAGCTCCCCCTTCGGGAGAGGTGGCAGCGCGTTCACGCTGACAGAGAGGGCGATTCATTTCAGATCAGATCTCGGCCAAAATCGCATCACCCATGGCGGTGCAGCCCAGGCAGGTGCAGCCTTCGCTCATGTTGTCTGCCGTGCGCAGGCCCTTGTCCAGCACCTTGTTCACGGCATTCTCAATGGCATCGGCTTCCTCAGTCATGCCAAAGGAGTAGCGCAGCATCATGGCGGCAGAGAGGATGCAGGCGGTGGGGTTGACGATATCCCTGCCCGCAATGTCGGGGGCCGAGCCGTGAATGGGCTCGTACAGGCCCCGGGTGCCATCGCCCAGAGAGGAGGACGGGATCATGCCGATGGAGCCGGTGATCATGGAGGCCTCATCGGAGAGGATATCGCCGAACATATTCTCGGTGACGATGACATCGAACTGCGCGGGGTTCTTTACGATCTGCATGGCGCAGTTGTCCACGAACATCTCGCTGTACTCCACGTCCGGGTACTCGGCCTGCAGGCGGTGCATCACACTGCGCCACAGGCGGCTGGTATCCAGCACGTTGGCCTTATCCACACAGCAGAGCTTCTTGCGGCGTTTCTGGGCGGTCTCGAAGCCGATGCGGCCGATGCGCTCGATCTCGTGCTCAGAGTAGGGCATGGAGTCGATGGCCTGCTTTTCGCCGTTCTCGAGGGTGTGGGTCTCGTGCTTGCCAAAATACACGCCCCCGATCAGCTCCCGCACGATGATGAAGTCAATGCCCTGTGCCACGATCTCAGGCTTCAGGGGGCTGGCCGGGGCCAGCTGGGGCCAGATCTTGGCGGGGCGGTTGTTTGAGTACAGGCCCATGCCCGCGCGCAGGCGCAGCAGGCCCTTTTCCGGGCGCTGCTCACCGGGCAGGCCCTCCCACTTGGGGCCGCCCACGGCACCCAGCAGGACGCTGTCGGCAGCAAGGCACTTGTCCAGCTCGTGCTGAGGCAGCGGGTCGCCGTACTTGTCAATGGCTTCGCCGCCCATGGCGGCATCGGTATAGTGGAAGGTGTGGCCGTACTTTTCAGCCACCTTATCAAGCACCCGGATGGTTTGTTTCACGATCTCGGGGCTGGAGCAGTCGCCCCAGATGACAGCAATGTTTTTTTCCATGAAGTTCTCCTTCTGTTGTCAGGCGGCTCACCCTCTCCGTCACCTACGGTGCCACCTCTCCCGAAGGGAGAGGCAACACATATCCCAGGTTCAGTAGTTGCTGACCGCAGGCCGCCATAGGCTCTCCCTTTGGGAGAGCTGGCATCACGCAGTGATGACTGAGAGGGCAAGACTGTTAATCTTTCTTGGTCAGCGACTTCATCAGGCCACCGTCGGCAATGATCTTCTGGATAAACGGCGGGAAGGGTTCCGCCTGGAAGGTCTTGCCGGTGGTCTCATCGGTGATGAGGCCGGTAGTAAAATCCACGCTGACGGTATCCCCTGCACTGATGGCATCCACAGCCTCGGGGCACTCCATGATGGGCAGACCGATGTTGATGCTGTTGCGGTAGAAAATGCGGGCAAAGCTCTTGGCAATGACCACCGAGATGCCCGCGGCCTTGATGGCCACGGGGGCGTGCTCACGGGAGGAGCCGCAGCCGAAGTTCCAGCCGCCCACCATAACATCGCCGTCCCTGACGTTCCGGACAAAGTCCTTGTCGATATCCTCCATGCAGTGGCTGGCCAGCTCCTTGGGGTCCTGGGTGTTCAGGTGGCGGGCCGGAATGATGACATCGGTATCCACGTTATCCGGGTATTTGAAAACAGAACCTTTTGCGTTCATCGTTGTTTCTCCTTTTCGATCAGACCGTGCGGGGGTCGGTGATATAGCCGGTCAGGGCGCTGGCAGCGGCAGTGGCCGGGCTTGCCAGATAGACTTCGCTCTTGACATGGCCCATGCGGCCCACAAAGTTGCGGTTGGTGGTGGAGACACAGCGCTCCCCCTCGGCCAGGATGCCCATGTAGCCGCCCAGGCAGGGGCCGCAGGTGGGGGTGGACACGATGCAGCCCGCATCAATAAAGGCTTCGGTCCAGCCGCGCAGGATGCACTCCTTATAAACCGCCATGGTGGCCGGGATGATGATGCCCCGCACACCCTTGGCGATGTGCTTGCCCTTGAGGATGTTGTAAGCGGCCTCCATATCCTCCAGACGGCCATTGGTGCAGCTGCCGATGACCACCTGATCGATCCGGATGTCCTTTCCCTCGCTGGCGGGGTGGGTGTTCTCCGGCAGATGGGGGTAGCTGACCGTGGGCTCCAGCTTGTCCAGGTCGATCTCGATGGTCTTTTCGTATTCGGCATCCGGGTCAGCCTCGTAGTAGACCGGGGTGCGCTGGCTGCGGCCGTTCAGATACGCTCTGGTGACCTCGTCCACAGGGAAGATGCCGTTCTTGGCACCGGCCTCAATGGCCATGTTGCAGACGCAGAGGCGATCCTCCATGGTCAGGGAAGCCACACCCGGGCCGGTGAATTCCATGGACTTGTACAGTGCGCCGTCCACACCGATCATGCCGATGATGTGCAGGATCAGATCCTTGCCGGATACGCGGGGGCTGAACTTGCCCTTGAGCACAAACTTGATGGCAGAGGGTACCTTGAACCATGCCATGCCGGTGGCCATACCGGCGGCCATATCGGTGGAGCCCACACCGGTGGAGAATGCGCCCAGTGCACCGTAGGTACAGGTGTGGCTGTCGGCACCGATGATGCAGTCACCGGCGGTCACGATGCCTTTTTCGGGCAGGAGGGCGTGCTCAACACCCATCTGACCCACATCGTAGAAGTTGAGGATATCATACTTGTTGGCAAACTCGCGGCACTGCTTGGACTGGGTTGCGCTCTTGATGTCCTTATTGGGGACGAAGTGATCCAGCACGATGGCAATGTGCTCCTTGTCGAACACGCCGTCAAAGCCTGCCTTCTCAAACTCGTTGATGGCGACCGGGGTGGTGATATCGTTGCCCAGCACGATATCGAGCTTGGCATTGATGAGCTGGCCTGCCTTGACCTCCGGCAAACCCGCATGTGCGGCCAGAATTTTCTGCGTCAGAGTCATTCCCATGGTGATACTCTCCTTTTGTCTTCTATAACTCCCCCAGTCGCTTACGCGACAGCCCCCTCTAGGAGGGGGCCTCTTTGCCTTTCCGTTACGTAACAGGCTCCCTCTTAGAGGGAGCTGTCACCGCAGGTGACTGAGGGAGTTCGATTTTTATTTACTGTTAATTGCCGAAACCAGCGCCTTGATGCCGGCAACGATGATATCGGTGTCGGTGCCGGCACCCCAGGTCATGCTGCCATCGCCCCAGGCAAGGCCCACATAGGAAGCCGCGCGGGAGGTACTGCCCTCGTCCAGGCTGTGCTCCGAGTAGCTTTCCAGATGGAACTCCATCCCGGTGGCGCTCTGGATGGCGTTGGCCACAGCATCCAGACGACCATTGCCCACCGAAGTGACCACCTTGCGCTGACCGTTCAGGTCCAGGGTGACCGTGGCGGTAATGCCGTTGACCTGTGCAAAGTGGGCCTCCACCACACGGAGGGGCTTTTCGCGGTTGAGGAAGCTCTCCTCGAAGATGCGGAGCACCTCGCCTGCACTCAGCTCCTTGTGGCTGTGGTCGGACACGCTCTTGACCTTGTAGCCCAGCACCTCGCGCATCTTGGGGGGCAGGTTATAGCCGTAGTTCTGCTCCAGCACAAAGCCGATGCCGCCCTTGCCGCTCTGGCTGTTGATGCGGATGACATCGGCATCATAGGTGCGGCCGATATCGTGGGGGTCGATGGGGATGTAGGGGCAGGTCCAGCGGTGCTCGCCCCGCTCCTTGCGGTAGGCCATGCCCTTTGCAATGGCATCCTGATGGCTGCCCGAGAAGGCTGCAAACACCAGCTGACCGGCGTAGGGGGTGCGCTCGTAGATGTGCATCCGGGTCACGCGCTCGTAGGTAGCGCAGATCTCGGGCATATCGGAAAAGTCCAGTCTGGGGTCTACGCCGTGGCTGTACAGATTCATGGCCAGAGTCACGGCATCCACGTTGCCGGTACGCTCACCGTTGCCGAACAGGCAGCACTCCACGCGCTGGGCTCCGGCCAGAACGGCCATTTCGGCGCAGGCAACACCGGTGCCGCGGTCGTTGTGGGGATGGGTGGAGATGATCACGCTGTCACGGTACTTGAGGTGCTTGTCGCAGTACTCGATCTGGTTGGCGTAGACATGGGGCATACTCATCTCCACGGTCACCGGCAGGTTGATGATCATGGGGCGGTCAGGGGTGGGCTGCATGATGTCCAGCACTGCGTTGCAGACCTCCACGGCATAGTCAACCTCGGTGCCGGTAAAGCTCTCGGGGCTGTACTCAAACAGGAAGTTGCCCTCGTACTCCTGGCTCAGCTGTTTGACCAGCTTTGCGCCGTCGGTGGCGATCTTCTTGATCTCTTCCCTGCTCTTGTGGAACACCTGCTCGCGCTGGGCCACGGAGGTGGAATTGTAGAAGTGGATCACCGCGCGGGGGGCACCCTTGACAGCCTCAAAGGTCTTGCGGATGATGTGGTCGCGGCACTGGGTCAGCACCTGCACAGTCACATCCTCCGGGATCATGTTTTTCTCGATCAGGGTACGCAGGAACTCGTACTCGGTATCGCTGGCGGCGGGGAAACCCACCTCAATCTCCTTGAAGCCGATCTTCACCAGCATCTGGAAGAACTCCAGCTTTTCCTCCAGGCTCATGGGCACGATCAGAGCCTGATTGCCGTCGCGCAGATCCACACTGCACCAGGCCGGGGCCTTTTCAATGTGATCCTTCTTCACCCAGCTGTCATAACCGGCAGGGACAGGGTAATATCCCGGTGCGTACTTGGTTGCGTCCATCATTCTCGTTTCCTCCAGATCCTGCACTTATTTAAAATTAAACCTCTCAGTCTGCGCTCTGGCGCAGCCAGCTCCCCTAGTAAGGGAGCTAAATAGATGTAAAAAAGGCCCTCGTCTCCAAGGCGATAAGCCTTGAGAGACGAGAGCCTGTCATTTTTTCTAACAGAGCACCCGTGGTACCACTCTCTTTGCTGGAAAACCAGCCACTCACACGATCAGCTTTTGGCGGCGAATCGCTGCCCCGGTAACGGTGGGCATCCGTCAGAGCCTACTCTCCGTTCAGCTCTGCCGCTCAGGGGCCAGTAGCCGAAACCCTCCGCACTGCCTTGCACCACCCGGCAGCTCTCTGAAGCAGAAGAAAATCGTTTTTTCCCCGTCAACGCATTTGGTCTTTGTGTTTCAAAGTGAGCTTATTGTACCAAACGTCGGATTTGCTGTCAAGAAGTTTGGCTCATATCAAAAATGAAACAAATTCACATCAGGAGCGGCACAATTTTCCAAATTTTGCGCTTTCTGCATCGAATCGTAGAGCGCTGGGAAAGCGGGGGATGCCCACGCTTTCCTCCCGCCAGGCTTCGGGGTTTGTTAAGAATCTGGGAAGTTTTTGGAAACAAGCCCTCGAAAAGCTTTTTTGTTAATTTTCGTTGTGTTAAGATAAGCTTATCGAAAGAATAAGGCCCCTGACCGATTTGTCAAAGGCTCTCCCTTTGGGAGAGCTGGCTGCGAAGCAGACTGAGAGGGCGAGGCCGTTTACCGAGGAGGAAATCCTATGAAAGAAGTCAAGACACCGCGCAAGCCGTTGGCGATCTACTATGCCATCGTGCTGCTGACGCTGCTGCTCCTCAACCTTGTGCTGCTGCCGTGGATGGAGGAGCGCCAGATCAAAGAGGTGGACTACGGCACCTTTATGACCATGACCGAGGAGAAGAACATTGGCCGTGTGGACATTGAATCCAACCAGATCATCTTTACCGATAAGGACGAGACGCAGGTCTACAAGACCGGCCTGATGAACGACACCGGCCTGACCGAGCGGCTGTACGATGCCGGAGCCACCTTCTCCAGCGAGATTGTGGAACAGTCCTCGCCGGTGCTGAGCTTTTTGATCTGGTTCGTCCTGCCCATCATCCTGTTCTCGGCTATCGGCAACCAGATGAACAAAAAGCTGATGGAAAAGGCCGGCGGCGGCCCGGGCTCCATGATGTTTGGCGGCATGGGCAAATCCAACGCCAAGGTCTATGTGCAGTCCACGGCAGGCATCCGCTTTGCGGATGTGGCCGGCGAGGACGAGGCCAAGGAAAACTTACAGGAAGTCGTCAACTATCTGCACGACCCCAGCAGGTATGAGAGCATTGGTGCCAAGATGCCCAAGGGCATCCTGCTGGTGGGCCCTCCGGGCACCGGCAAGACCATGCTGGCCAAGGCTGTGGCCGGTGAGTCCAACGTGCCCTTCTTCTCCATCTCCGGCTCCGAGTTCGTGGAGATGTTCGTGGGCATGGGTGCCTCCAAGGTGCGCGACCTGTTCAAGCAGGCCAAGGAGAAAGCGCCCTGCATCGTGTTTATTGATGAGATCGATGCCATTGGCCAAAAGCGCAGCGGCGGCCAATACGGCGGCAACGATGAGCGCGAGCAGACCCTGAACCAGCTGCTGACCGAAATGGACGGCTTTGAGGGCAACACCGGTGTCATCATTCTGGCCGCCACCAACCGCCCCGAATCCCTTGACCCTGCCCTGACCCGCCCCGGCCGCTTTGACCGCCGGGTGCCCGTGGAGCTGCCCGACCTTAAGGGCCGCGAGGAGATCCTGAAGGTCCACGCTAAGAAGGTCGCGCTGGCCCCGGGCATCGACTTTACCACCGTGGCCCGGATGGCCTCCGGCGCGTCCGGTGCCGAGCTGGCCAACATCGTCAACGAGGCCGCGCTGCGGGCCGTCCGTGCGGGCCGCAAGAGCGTGACCCAATCCGACCTGGAGGAGAGCATCGAGGTGGTCATTGCAGGCTACCAGAAGAAGAACTCCATCCTGACCGACCACGAAAAGTGCATCGTAGCCTACCATGAGATCGGCCACGCTCTGGTCGCCGCCAAGCAGACCCACTCCGCCCCCGTGCAGAAGATCACCATCATCCCCCGCACCTCGGGTGCTCTGGGTTACACCATGCAGGTGGACGAGGGCAACCACTACCTGATGAACAAGGAGGAGCTGGAAAACAAGATCGCCACCCTCACCGGCGGACGTGCCGCCGAGGAAGTGGTGTTCCACTCCATCACCACCGGCGCTTCCAATGATATCGAACAGGCCACCAAGCTGGCCCGCGCCATGCTGACCCGCTACGGCATGAGCGATGAGTTTGACATGGTGGCACTGGAGACTGTCAACAACCAGTATCTGGGCGGCGACACTTCCCTTGCCTGCTCTGCCCAGACCCAGTGTGAGATCGACCAGAAGGTGGTGGAGCTGGTCAAGGCCCAGCACGCCAAGGCTGTGCAGATCCTGACCGACAACCGCGCAAAGCTGGATGAGCTGGCCCAGTATCTGTACCAGAAAGAGACCATCACCGGCGATGAGTTCATGGAGATCCTGAACCGGGAAGGTTAAACCCCACCGTCAATGCTTCGCATTGCCACCGCCCCTAGTAGGGGCGGCTCTGGCGCTGCGTAGAGCCCTGCGAGTTCCCCTTTATGCCAAGGGCCCCACTATTAGGGGCAACAGTAACAACCGCCGCCAGTGGCGGATAAAGGGCGTTGCTGTTGGGGCCGCGGCCAGCAAGACACAAGTGTTGTTTACAACACGAAGTGGATGCTGGGTGCCGCAACCCGGACCTGTCACGCGGAGCGTGACTGAGGGGTTTAACGTTCCATAAAAATTTCCTTCCCCCTGCAATAAACAAGCCGCCCGTTCCGTATTCATTACAGAACGGGCGGTTTTTCGTCCATAGTACAGGAGGTATATTTCTTATGAAGATTCTGAATACAATGCTGGGCCGTCAGGCCATTGCCGCAGCCCTGGTGCTGTCCCTTGCCATCCCCATGAGCGTCGGCGCATTTGCCGAGGAGCCTGCCGCTGCGGCTGCCACCGATGACACCGTTGTTGCAGGCTACCTGCCCCCGCAGGACGAAAGCGTGATGCTTCAGGGCGAGATCGCGCTGCACAGCGGCGACGTTGCCGTGGGCGAGACCGACCCCGCCTACGGCGGCTACGGCGCACCGGAGGGTGACCCCATTCAGGGCGACATCATGCTGATCTCCGCTGACGAGGCAAAGACCACCGAAGCCCGGTACACCGTCAAGGGTCTGCTGGGCCGTCAGGTCCTTTACACCGCCCGGCAGGAGGGCCGTGTCCTGACGCTGGACGTGCCGGACTGTGCCGCCACCTTCCGCACCACCATTCAGGATATGAAGACCCTGATGGAGCAGGGCGTGTCCACGCTGGTGCTCACCACGGAGAAGGGTTCCACCACCCTGAACCTTTCCCTGCTGTGTGAGGGCCAGACCGACACCCAGCGGGTGGTGCTGCGGCAGCTGGGCGACAGCGCTTTCCTGACGGTCGGCCTGCGCTGCCGCCGCGACCTCATCGTGGGCCGCTGAGTGGGGTGTGTCCCCCTTTCCTGAAGCTTAACAGAAACACAGCAGGAGCGCTCTGCCGGTATGACCCGGTGGGGCGCTCCTGCTGTGTTTGGGAAATATCAGAGGATGTCAAATTTTACTGCGCATTCTGCTTGAGGTCCTGTGCCTTCTTCCAAGCACGCAACACGCTGATCTTGGTAACCATGTTGTCCGGATAGAACTTCACCTGTTCAGGGGGCAGCTCTGTATCCTGATCGTTCAGGTCAGGCATGAGGTCGTGCTCCATGGCCCAGCGGGCAGCATGCTGCAGATCCATATCCTGTTCTTCCTGGCCAACATCGGGGTAGAGGATCTCAGATTCCGGCATAGGCTTGCCTGCATCCTCCCACAGCATCATTGCAAGAGCACTGCGGTTGCTGGGGAAGTAAGGCAGACCCCACATCTGGCCCACAAGATCGGTGCCCAGCGTGTAGCCAACCAGTGCGCCGCCAGCCACAACAGCCGTACCGACAATGATGGGGCCAACAACATCAGAACCATCCTCAATGTCAGCGCTGCGGTACTGTGCGGCCACATCCACATCGTCATTCATGGTAAAGGTGATGGACTCAGCTTTGTAATCCTGATCCAGCGGCAGTTCGCCGGTAGACCAGATATCAAACACCATACCCTCGGGAACCTTCGTCTGGTCCAGCGTCACGGTGACTTCTGCACCATCCGGCACAAGGCAGGTCTGCTTGCCGCTGGCCTCGTCGGTGCTGGTTTCCAGCGTATCGGTCACATCAATGCCGCCGTCTTTCACAGCAAAGGTGCCGCCGGTCACGGTCAGGGTATGATTGACGACAGGCTCATCCTTCTTCCAGTATGCCGTAAACACCTCATCACCCGTCAGGACAAGCTCACTCCCGGCTTTATAGAGCTTACCGTTAAGGCTCAGCCATCCAGCAAACTGGTAGCCTTCTCGTGTGGGAGCCGCTGCAAGCGTCACGCTCTCCTTTTCACGGGAATAAGCATCGTTGTAGTCGGCAGTTGCGTCGCCAACGCCTTCATTCAGGTTGTACTGGAGGCGGTACACGCTGGCATGTTCCAATTCTTTTTTCGTCCAGCCACAGTACTTGCAGGTTTTTGTCACTTCACACTCATCAACACGCTCAACGCTCGGTGTCCAATCCGAACGGCCGGTAATTTCATAGGCATCCTCCTTCTCACCAACGGTATAGGAGTGCGTCTTCATCTTGCCGTCTGTCCAGACCAGATCGCCGCCCAGATACACGTCCGTATAGCCAGTGTTGCCCGTAAAGCCAGTGGTTTTGTCCTCTTTAAAGCCGAACAGCTGCGAGCAGGTCGTATTACTCAGGGCTGCATCAATGGTCTGGGGATTGTCGATATGAATGATGTACTTATAGGGACGCATGTTGCTGTCGTTGATATTCAGCGCTTGTTTATTGAGGATGGAGGAATTCACGGTGCAGTTGTTAAAGTAAACCCTAATGTCATGGCTTCCTGCCTCGTGATCCGCGTAAACATTGATTGCTTTTCCCGTTGTATTAAAGGTGCAGTTATCAAATATCATGGTCGGGGAGCTATACGTCCAGATCGCATAATCTTTACTTGGAGCATTGAAGGTCGTATCAGTGAACACTGCACTGGTATAACCCCAGTAGAAGGTCTTGCCGTTGATGATGCAGTGATCCACCACAGTCTGATCCGGACGGATGAAACCCAGATAATCTACATTACCGGAGCGAAGCGTCATATTTTTGAAGGTAATTTTTCCAGCACCATCAAAGCTGTAATCGCCGTTATACTCTGTGCCGTACTTGCTCGGGTCCGGCACCTCATCACCGATATTCCAGGCCGTTTTGTCAGGCCCCTGCCCCACAAAGGTCAGGTCTTTATTCCCTGCCTTGGCATGATTATTATTCTTCTCAAACAGTGTATAATTGCCCTCGCCAAGGATGATGGTATCATTGCTCAATGCCTCTTGCACAGCAGTTACCAAAGACGTATATTTCGTACCCGTTCTTTTGTTCAATACTTCTCCGGTGCCGGCTGCGTCCTCCGCAAAAGCCAGCATGGGAAGCATCTGAAGCATCATTGCCACTGCCAGCAGGGCCGCCAAAAACCGGTTTTGACTTTTCTGTTTCAACTTTCTTCATTCCTTTCATCACTATTTGCATTTTTGCAACGGATTCCCCGCAAGGAACCCTCCAGATTCCTACCGCACTGTCACCTCCCCTGTAGGTTCCATTCTCCGCATTGCAGGTCTCAGCCAGGTTGCTGAGTGCTTTGTTCTCAAAGGAATTTTTGTCATTTCATTATACCCCCCCCCCCTAAATTAAAATCAAGTATTTTGAAAACTTTTGTTGATATTCACAAATCAGGTATCCTCTTTCGGTCATTTTCACGAAACCGCCTTTGACAAAGAAAAAAGCGGCCTGCCAGTGACTGACAAGCCGCCAAAATATTGCCATATTCCAAATGAAAAGCTGCTGACAGCATGGGGCCCAGCTTTTTGCCGCAAACAGCAGAAGCCCCCCGCCGGTTCTCCCGGCGGGGGGCTTCTGTTGTGGCAGCTTATGGTAAACAGAGAGTGGATATCAATTGAGAATGGGATTCAGGATCTCGACCAGTGCATGATACTGGGTGGCGTAAGCTTCTGCGCCGTCCTTGGGGCGGCCCGGCTCGGCCATCTCGGACTTCATCTTTTCGACGATCGGGTTATTCTCAAATTGGAGCTTCTGGCTCTTTCCGCCTTTGGCTCCTGGTGCAAAGAAATCAAACATTGCCAGGTGGGGCTCCAGCGTCAGGAAGCCGTGGTAGCCCTCCTCGCAGAAAGCACGGCGAAGCAGCTCAGGGATCTTGCCAAGGCCGGTGCCTGCGGGCACATTCAGCAGGCAGCCGGGCAGAGCATCCTTGATGTGGATATAAGCGATCTGGTCATGGAGCAGTTCCCAGCACTCCGCGGTGTCCTGCTCACACTGGACAAAGTTGGCAAAATCGAACGCCGCCTTGAAGTGGGGGCAGGCCAGCCGGTCGAACAGCAATTTGCAGCGGGCACCGGTGTCTCCGTAGATGCCCTTCTCATTTTCATGGAGCAGGACAATGTCATGCTTTTCCGCGATCCGGATAAACTGACGCAGCTTATCCAGCACCACATCAGTATAGCTGTCTGCATCGGCATCCTTGGGGATGAGGAAGCTGAACATCCGGATGAAGGAGCAGTCCAGCAGCTTGGCCGTTTCGCAGAGTGTTTCCAGCTGCTCCAGCTGCTTGGCAAAGCCCTCTTCATCGTCCACCTCCACCTTGCCGATGGCCGTACCCAGGCTGGAAACGCCCACACCTGCGGCCCGCAGCTTTGGCAGAAGAACGGTGCGCACTTCCTCGGGGGTGTAATCGGCAATGCCCTTGTGCTCGGCGCTGCGGATGCAGATGTACTTCATCCCCAGATCCGTCACAGTTTTGAGCTGCTGGTCAAAGTCCTGGCTGATCTCATCCGCAAAACCGGAAATTTTTTCGTAAACGCTCATAAGACACACCTCATTCACCGATCTTTGTTTTCCGAACATAACAGCACTGTTTCTGGCTTGTAGTATACCACTCTTCCGGGAGCTGTGTTATAATAAATCGAAGGAAAATATCAAAATTCAAAGAACGTTCATAAATTCAACGCAACTGCCAAACAAGGAGGCACGTTCTTGTGCAATTCAACGAGAAAGAAAAAGTTCTCCAACTTTTTTCGGAGAGTGGGCGAGAAAACGCGGAGGGCTATTTGGAAGCCTGTTCAAGCAGCAGGCGGGGCTGACACCCCGCCAGTACCGCCTGCAGCAGCGGCAGCTGGGAAAATAACAGCAGAAGCCCCCCGCCGGGAGAACCGGCGGGGGGCTTCTCTGTATGCGAATGAGGGGTTACTTCTTTGCCAGGTACTTACGGATATCAATGGCCACAGCCACGATGATGACAAGGCCCTGGACGATATAGGTGTAAGAGGAGTTGACGTTCATAAACTGCAGAGCGACCTTCATCAGCTCAAAGACCAGAACGCCGACCAGAATGCCGGGCACGGTGCCGACACCGCCGGTGGTGGAAACGCCGCCGATGGTAGAAGCCGCAATGGCGTCCAGCTCATAGCCCATTGCAGTGTTGACGGATGCGCCGCCGGACTTTGCAGCCAGCAGGCAGCCTGCCAGACCGAACATGCAGGAGGCCAGGATGTAGATGCGGATCTTGGTGGCGTAAACGTTGACACCGGCCACCTCAGCAGCAGCCTCGTTGCCGCCGATGGCGTACATGTACTTGCCGTGACGGGTCTTGTTGTACAGGAACCAGAAGCACACAGCCACGACCAGGGCGATCCAGATCAGCACGGGGACCTTCAGGATGGTGTTGGAGGCCAGAGAGGTAAAGTTCTTGTTCAGGGAGCCGATGGGGGTACCGCCGGTGTAGACCAGGCAGATACCGTAGACGACCTGCTGCATACCCAGGGTAGCGATAAAGGGCTGGACCTTCAGGTAAGAAACGACCAGACCGTTGCACAGACCCACGATGGCGCAGATGGCAATGACCAGAATGAACACCACAGGGGTGGGCAGAGTGGGCATGTTGGGGTAGAACTTACCGGCAGCGCCCTCTGTCTGCGCAAAGATGCAGGCCAGGCAGGCAGCAAAACCAGCCAGACGACCTGCGGACAGGTCGTTGCCGGTGGTGATCAGACAGCCGGAGATGCCCAGCGCGATGATGTAGCGGATGGACACGTTCTTGAACAGGTTGATCAGGTTTGCAGGTGCAAAAAAGTTCGGGTGGATGATGCCGACGAACAGAGAGACGAGCAGCATCAGAACGATAATGGCGTTGTTGCCCAGCCATTTCTTTACGGATTTACCCGTTAATTTCTTGGTAGCTTCCACAATAGACAGCCTCCTTGTTTACTGATTGGCCGCTGCCGTTTCGGGCGCGGTCTCAAACTGGGTAGCCAGCTCCATGATGTTCTCCTGGGTCGCGTCCTTGCCGTCGATGAAGCCGGTGACGCGGCCATCGCACATGACCATGACGCGGTTGGACATGCCAATGATCTCGCTCATTTCAGAGGAGATCATAATGATGCTCTTGCCCTGCTTGGCCAGATCGGCAATGATGCAGTAGATCTCGTACTTTGCACCAACGTCGATGCCGCGGGTGGGCTCGTCCAGGATCAGGACATCGGGGTTATTTGCCAGCCAGCGGGCGATCAGCACCTTCTGCTGGTTGCCGCCGGACAGGCTCTTGATCTGGGTCTTGGGGCTGGGCACCTTGATGGCCATCTTTTCCTTATTGGTCGCCACCAGATCCAAAATCTTCTTGTCATCCAGCATGATGGGGCCCTTGCGCAGAGCGTCCAGCGATGCAATGGAGATGTTGTCGGCCACGCTCAGCACACCCATGATGCCGGTTGCGCGGCGGTCCTCGGTCAGCAGAGCCACGCTCTTCCGGATGGCATCGCGGGGCTGCTTGATGTGGACCTCTTCGCCCTTGATCCACACCCTGCCGGAGGTGTGTGCACGCAGACCAAAGATGCCTTCCATCAGTTCGGTGCGCTGTGCGCCCACCAGACCAGCCACGCCCAGGATCTCGCCCTTTTTCAGCTCAAAGCTGCAATGGCGGAAGGAGCGCGGATGGATGGAGGTGAAGTCCTCCACCTTCATCATCACTTCCTCGGAGGGGTGGTTCTCCAGCGGCGGGAACAGATTGGACAGCTCACGGCCGACCATCTTGGCGATGATCTGCTCCTTGGTCATGTTGGCAACGTCCCACTTGCCGATGTAATGGCCGTCACGCATGATGGTCACTTCGTCAGCAATGACCTTGATCTCGTCCATCTTGTGGCTGATGTAGACCAGTGCAACGCCCTGCTCCTTCAGCTCACGCATGATGCGGAACAGCGATTCCACTTCGTTGGCGGTCAGGGAGGAGGTGGGCTCGTCCAGGATCAGCACCTTGCAGTTTGCGGAAACAGCCTTTGCAATTTCCACCATCTGCATCTGGGCAATGCTCAGGCTGCCCAGCTTTGCGTGGGAATTGATCTGCAGCTTCAGCTTCTTCAGCAGTGCATCGGTATCGGCATACATTTTACTGTGGTCCACAATGGTGATGGGGCCAACCTTTTTGGTGGGGTAGCGGCCCAGCCAGATATTCTCAGCCACGGTACGGGCCGGGATGGGCTGCAGCTCCTGATGCACCATGGCAATGCCGCGGCCCAGTGCTTCCAACGGGTTCGCAATAACGACCTTTTCTCCCTCGTATTCGATCTCGCCCTCGTCCATCTTGTAAATGCCGAACATGCACTTCATCAGGGTGGACTTACCGGCACCGTTTTCGCCCATCAGGGCCATAACTTTACCGGGGCGGAGCTCCAACTGCGCGTGGTCCAGCGCTTTTACGCCGGGGAAGGTCTTGACCACGCCTTTCATTACCAGACGGTATTCTGACATTCCGCAGAGCCTCCTTATCTTGCAATTTGCAGGCCGCGCGGTGCGTCCTTTCCAAAAGAAGGCGCGTGCGCCCGAGAGAAATCTCGCACGCACGCGCTTTTAAGCTTTTACCAAGCCATAGGACTCACTGCGTACCTTGCAAACGTGAGTTTTGTGCTACAGGAATTAGAGGTACTGTGCTGCGTTCTCGGTAGTGACCTTGACGTAGTCGACCCAGTAGTACTCCTCAACGTCCTTGCCCTCAACAAACAGCTGAGTAGCCTCGGCAGCCTTGGTAGCCTGGCCCACATCGTCGTTCAGAACGGTACCGGTCATCTTGCCGTCAACAACGTTCTGGACAGCCTCTTTCAGTGCGTCAACACCGACCAGGTAGATGTCCTTGCCAACGGTACGGCCAGCCTGCTCGATGGACTGCAGAGCGCCCAGAGCCATTGCGTCGTTGTTGCAGAACACAACCTCGATCTTCTCGCCGTACTGTGCCAGAGCGTTTGCAACGTCCTGCTGTGCGGTGGTCTGATCCCAGTTGTCCAGGTACTCGTACAGGCACTCCACTTCCTTGCCGGCATCGGTCAGAGCCTTGATGGAGTACTCAGTGCGGTACTGAGCATCGATGTTCTCGGGGTCGCCCTTGCACATGATGTAGGTGATCTTGCCGTCGCCGTTGATATCGCCCTGGGTCTCGGTCTCCAGGATCAGCTCGCCCTGGTAAGTACCGGACTGACGTGCGTCAGCGCCAACGTAGCAGCACTTGCCTGCGTAGGAGTCCAGAACAGCCTTCTCGGGCTCACGGTTGATGAAGACGATGGGAGTGCCGGAGGGAGAAATGGTATCCACGATGGTCTGTGCAGAGGTGGTCTGAACAGGGTTGATGATCAGAACGTCAACGCCCTGCTGCAGGAAGGTGTTGATCTGCTCGGTCTGGGTGTTCTGGTCGTTCTTGCCGTCAACGATGGTCACGGCGTAGCCCTTATCCTTCAGGTACTCTTCCAGGTCGGTGCGGTACAGGGTCATAAAGTTATCAGCAAACTGATAGATGCAGACACCGACGTTTGCGCTGCCGGTTGCAGCCTCAGAAGAAGCTGCAGAGGAAGCGGCGGTAGAGGAAGCAGCAGTGGAGCTGGAGGAGCCGCCGCAGGCGGTCAGAACGCCGGCAGCACCCACAACAGCAAAAGCCTTCATAAAGTCACGACGGGAAATCATTTTCATAATCTTGTTCTCCTTCATTCGCATATCACAGCATCTCATGGAATATACTTACATGTATGTTCCATGGTTTCTGTTTGTATTATAACCGTCTGGAAAATCATTCGCAATGGGACAAGTTCACAAGATTCCGGTCATTTCTTTGTGCATTCTTCACAGTTGATATTGTTGTGTACAACATTCTTTTTGCTATCAAGTACAAAATCAGTCGAAAATGCAACATACATCCAAATTCCATGCCAAAAATCCATAAATCCTTTCAAAACGGTTACAACATCGTTCTGTTCATGCAACAAATTTCTCTGTACAGAAAATGCCCGTTTTTCCCGGGAGTTTTGCACAAAACGTACATTTCCGGGAAAAACCGGGCATTTTTTTCATTTTTCACTTTTCTTTGTGTTCGCGGCGGTAGCGGGTGGGGGTGACTCCCAGCGTCTTTTTGAAGATCTTTGTAAAATAATTCACGTCCAGAATGCCCACTTCCTCGGCCACGGCGGCAATGGTGTGGTTGTTCTGCACCAGCAGCTGGGCCGCGCGGTTGACGCGCTGGGTGTTGATATAATCGATCAGAGTGCTGCCGGTCTCCTGCTTGAACAATGCCGACAGGTACGATGGGCTGATGAAGCACATGGCGGCCAGACTTTTCAGCGTCAGCGGCTCGGCCACGTTCAGGTTGACGTAGTTCATCACCTTCTGCACCGCGGGCGAATACTCCTTCAGCGAGTAGCGGCGGACATAGGCACAGTAATCCCGCATCATCTGCCACATCATCTCGTTGGGCACCTCGTTGGCTTCCTCAATGATGCGGCTGTACTTGCTGGAAATGGCATCGATATAATAGGGATGCACCTTGCTGGGCTCAATGGCCTTGCGCAGCAGGGTGTTCAGCACGATCATCTTGTTCTTCTGCTGGTAGAGTGTCCCCTCGAACCGGCCGCCATAGGTAAAGCGGGAGTGCTGGTGCATGGCCTCGATGGCGGCTTCCTCATCGCCCCGGGCCACCGCGTCCAGAATGCGGTTCTCCGATTCATACCGCTGCTCCAGCATGGTGACCGGGATCTCCTTCTGGAACTCCGGCTCGTGGAAATAGCGGGTATCCGGGTGGAACTGGAAGGGCAGGAATTCCTTCAGCTCCTGCACCGGGACAGTGCAGCCGAACATCGTATCCACCACAACCCGCAAAGCTCCATAGAAATCGCTGGCCTCCAGGATCTTCACGCCGTTGTAGTACTCCTGCACAGCGGCCTCTCCGGCTTCCCCCAGATAGCGCCTGACCCATTTGCGGGCGCTCGGGGTGCGGGGGCCCACCGTCCAGGGTCCAATGAGAAAGACCGTGTTTTTTTCATCGGGGATGCGGAACAGGGCAAAGTGCAGCTCAAAGGTGCCCTCCACCAGCAGCAGGGTATTCTCAGGGGTGCTGTCCAGCAGCAGCTGGCCGAACTCCTGCCAGTCGAACTGGGGGTCCAGCGATCGCCGCAGGCCGTAGTCAAACTCTTCCAACCCCTCAAAGGGCGGGGTGACCCGCCGGGTCGGGATATTCTGCACCGCTGCCAGCTTTGTAAGGATCTGCAAAGGATCCACCCGCATCGTACACCGCTCCTTTTTCCTGTTGTTCCGCTCGTGCCATTGTGTCATTCCTGATATATTAGTATACATCAATTTTGAAGCAGAAACAAGCCGCCCACAGGAATTTCCCGTGGGCGGCTTGATCCGCTTCCTTACTTATTATGGCGCTGTGCCAGTGCGGCCACGTTCTCCTCCACCTTCTGTTTGGTCAGGGGGTAGATGAAGAACAGGCTCAGGGCCACGGCCACGAAGCCGATGGCGGGGGCAATACAGGAGATGTTGAAGATGCCCATGGTGACCTCCGGGTCAAAGGCAGTGGCGGCGCTGTAACCGATCATGGTCAGCAGGCCGCCGGTCAGGCCGGAAGAGAACGCCTGACCCAGCTTGCGGGCAAAGGAGTAGACCGCATAGATGGTGCCGTCCTCACGGATGCCGTTGCGGACCTCGGAATCATCGATGACATCGGTGATCATTGCCCAGATGATGGTGTTGAAGAAGCCCAGGCAGATGAAGGCGGCACAGAAGAAGCCGACATAGACCCAGACATTGGTGGGCTTGAGAACAAAGCAGATGACCTCCAGCACCGTGGCCACGATGCAGGATACGGTGGCCAGCTCTTTTTTACCGAACCGGTTGGCCAGCTTGGAGGCAAAGGGTGCGCAGACGAGCAGGATCAGCACGCTGCTCAGCAGAGAAGCGGTAGACTGGGCGGCGGCACTGCCGTAGAAGTTGGGGAACACATAGCCTGCCATGCCCTGCATGGTCAGCATGGCCAGCAGCAGGAAGAGGGCGGCAGCAATGATACCCAGCAGGGCACGGTTGGTGAACACGCTCTTGAGCATCTTGCCAATGTCCATCTTGCTGTTGTTGGCGGGCACATCCACACGCTCACGCACCAGGTTGAAGCAGAGCAGGTAGCAGAGGATGGCGCAGACAGAGAAAACGCCTGCAATGATGGTCATGCGGCTGCCGGAGAGGACCGTCTGGCCATTGACGGTGACGTAAGCCACCATGGGGGTGCCAACGCCGATCACAAGGCTGGCCAGGGTGCTGCCGATGGTACGCCAGGTGGACAGCTCTGCGCGATCCTTGGGGTCAGCAGAGATGGCGGAAGCCATGGAGCCGTAAGGGATGTTGACGGAGGTGTAGAAGATGGAGCCCCACAGGATATATGTCACAAAGAGCCATGCCACCTTGAAGCCGTAGGACATCCCGGCCAGACCGGACTGGAAGATGAGGAAGGATGCGATGGCCACAGGGCCGCACATCCGCTTGAGCCAGGGGCGGAACTTGCCGTCCCTGGTGGGTTTGGAGCGGTCCACGATCTGGCCCATGGTCACATCGGTAAAGGCATCCACAAAGCGGGCGATCATCATGATCATGCCCACAACACCGGCGCTCACGCCCATCACATCGGTATAGAACTTCATCAGGAAGCTGGACGACAGGATAAAAGTAAAATCGTTGGCGAAATCGCCGAACATATAGCCGACCTTGTCCCGCATCCCAAACGGGGTGGTCTTTTGCATTTCATTTGCCATTGTATTCTCCTTCGGTGGTCAATTCAAACGGCACAGCGTCCCTTCTGCTGTATCCAAGTTTGTACTCCAATATTATGACAAACTTTTATCAAAAAATGTTAGAATATTTTTTAGGTGAATTCGTACAATTTTAAGGTATTGTTTTTGAACATTTTCACAGTTCGTTCACATTCTGTTTTTTCCTCTTTTCCCCAGCATTCACTTTTTGTGGCACTCTTTACGGAAGTTTTTAAATCAGGCCGGAGATAATAGGTATTCTGCCCAGAGCAGCGCCTGTTTTCCTGAAAAAAGTCTGGATTTATTCAAAAATCTTTCTATCCCTTTTATAAAATTTCTGTCATACTGGGTACAAAGACAATAAACGCCCCTGTGGCACGCAAAATGCCGCCGGGCTGATGAATGTGAGGTCATCCTGATGAACCGCTCCCTGCTGTATCCCCGCGCTACCACCACCCGCCGTCTCATCGGCCTGGACGGGATGTGGCGTTTCAGCTTCGACCCCGAGAGCAAGGGTGTGGAGGCCGGATGGGCGCTGGAACTGCCCTCCTCTCTTTCCATGCCGGTGCCTGCCTCCTTCTGCGACCTGTTCACCGACAAGGCCTCCCGCGAATACTGCGGTGATTTCTGGTACGAGACCAGCTTTTTTGTCCCTGCGGAATGGAGCGGCTGGGACATTGTTCTCCGGTTTGGCTCGGTCACCCACCGGGCCCGGGTCTTTGTCAATGGCGTGGAGGTGGCCCAGCACGAGGGCGGCTTCCTGCCCTTTGATGCCACCGTGACCAACATCGTGCGCTACAACCAGTTCAACAAGCTCAGTGTTCTGGCGAACAACGAGCTCAGCGAGACGATGCTGCCCGCAGGCACCACCCGTACCCTTGCGGACGGCAGAAAGATCGCCGCACCCTACTTTGATTTTTACAACTACGCCGGCATCCACCGGCCCGTCTGGCTGATGGCCCTGCCCAAGGAGCGGGTGCTGGACTATTCCACCCGATACCGCCTGACCGAGACCGGGGCCGAGATCGACTATACCGTGTCCACCAACGGCCCCCACCCCGTGACTGTGGAGCTTTACGACGGCACCACCCGGGTGGCCGAAAGCTCCGGCACCACCGGCACGCTGGTGGTCAAAAACGCCAAGCTGTGGAATGTCCACGCCGCCTATCTCTACGATCTGGTCATCCGCATCCACGAGGGCAGTGCGGTGGTGGACGAGTATCTGGACCGGATCGGCATCCGCACCTTTGAGATCCGGCACGGGCGTTTCCTGCTCAACGGCAGCCCGGTCTATCTGAGGGGCTTCGGCCGGCACGAGGATGCCGACATCCGGGGCCGTGGGCTCGACCTGCCCACCATCAAGCGGGATTTTGAGCTGATGAAGTGGATCGGCGCAAACTGCTTCCGCACCAGCCACTACCCCTACGCTGAGGAGATCTATCAGATGGCCGATGAGGAGGGCTTCCTCATCATTGACGAAGTCCCCGCCGTGGGCTTTATGCAGAGCACAGCCAACTTCCTGGCCGCCAATCAGGGCAACGGCAGGCAGCAGGGCTTTTTTGAGAAGGAGACCACGCCTGCGCTGCTCAAGAACCACAAGGCAGCCCTGACCGATATGATCGACCGGGACAAGAACCATCCCTCGGTCATCGCATGGAGCCTGCTCAACGAGCCTCAGTGCACCAGCGCGGGCACCGAGGAATACTTCAAGCCCCTGTTCGAGCTGGCCCGCCGCCTCGACCCTCAGAAGCGCCCCCGTACTTATACGGTCCTGATGACCAGCCTGCCCGACACCAGCAAGGGCCAGCGTTTTGCCGATTTCGTCAGCCTGAACCGCTACTATGGCTGGTATGTACTGGGCGGGGCCGGGCTGGCAGATGCCGAAGCCGCCTTCCGCCATGAGATGGACGGCTGGGCAAAAGTCCTGCATGGCCGCCCGCTCATCTTCACCGAGTACGGCACCGACAACCTGAGCGGTGCACACAAGCTCCCCAGTGTGATGTGGAGTGCCGAGTACCAGAATGAATATCTGGAGATGACCCACGCCGTGTTCGACCACTACGATTTCGTGCAGGGTGAGCTGGTGTGGAATTTTGCCGATTTCCAGACCACCGAGGGCATCCTGCGGGTGGACGGCAACAAAAAAGGCATCTTTACCCGCCAGCGCCAGCCCAAGGATGCGGCGTACCTCTTCCGGGAGCGGTGGACAACGCTGCCGGTCGATTTCAAGAAGCGAAAAAAATGATCCCAGAAAACAGCAGCGCCCTGCCGGTTTGCCCCGGCAGGGCGCTGCTTGTTTGATATGCTTTTTACTTGATGCAGCTCGAGCACGGGCTGTACCCTGCCGCAATGGCCTCCTCGTAGCTGGAGAAGAGGATCTGGTTCTTCTCCGCAGGGAGGTTGGCACAGCTGGGCAGGTGGAACTTTTTGCTGTTCACGTTGCCGATATACCCCTGCTGCGCGGTGGACGCTGCCGCCGGGTCGGTGGGGTTGAGCTCAGTATCGGTGGCCGTTTTCTCGGTGCGGATGGTATAGTTCTGTCCATCGGAACCGATCACGATTGCCCCCAGCAGGTCCGTGCGGTAAACATCCACGCCCGCATCCCGCAGGATGCTCAGTGTCTCCTCGTGGGGGTGGCCGTACTTGTTGTTCACACCACAGGAGATGATTCCCATCTCGGGCAGGACGGCGTTCAGGAAGATGTAGCTCGTGCTGGTGCTGGAGCCGTGGTGGCCCACCTGCAGAACATCTGCCTTCAGGTTGGCCCCGCTGTTCACGAGGTCGCGCTCCGCATCCGATTCCATATCGCCGGTGAGCAGAAAGCTGGTGGAGCCGTAGTCCACCCGCAGAACGATGGAGGTATCGTTGGTGTTGTCATACTGCGCCACAGGGCCCAGCATGGTCACAGTGGCACTGCCCAGCGGCCAGACTGTGCCCGCAGCGGGCACCTCCACCTGCAGGCCCTGCTGCTGGGTGTACTTGACGAAATCCTGAAAGCATTTGGTGGAGCCTTCCGTCACGGGGCTGTACACATGGTCTGCCGGGAAATAGGCCAGCGCAGCGGACAGGCCGCCCACATGATCCTCATGGGCGTGGGAACAGAACACATACTGCAGCTCCTCCACGCCGAGATTCTGCAGGTAAGAGACGACATAGCTGCCATCGTCCACGTTGCCGCCGTCGTAGAGCATATACTGGCCGTCACATTCCACCAGCACGCTCAGGGCCTGCCCCACATCCAGGAAGTGCATCTCAAAGTTGGCGGTCTGGCCGTCTCCGGCAGGCTGGGCAGTGCTGACCGTAGGGGTGCTGCTGCCCGGCACCACCGCCGAGGCATCACAGGCGGCAAGGCCAAGGGCCAGCGCCGCCGCCAGGGCCAGAGCGGCAATGCGCCGCCAAAAGCTTACTTTTTCTTTTTTGAAGTTTTCCACGCTGTATTCTCTTTCTGTTGATCATTCTTCGGCTTACGGGGTGCCGTGCCGTTGGGCGCAAAGCGTGCGCCGGGGCTGGGCTGGCGGCCGCCTGCGGTGCGGGCCGGGGCGGTTCCGCGGCTCTGATTCCTGCCTCCCCTGCCCTTGTTGGGGCGGACAGTATAGGTGCCGTCGTTGTGGATGGTCACCTCGGCAGGCTCGGCCCGGCGGGCAGAGCGCTGGACCGCGCGGCGGCCCTCGGCGGGCACCAGCAGCGGGATCAGGTCCTCCCGGTGGGTCATTTTCAGCGCCTTGATGACCTTTTCGGCATTGCGGGGCTCGTAATACTGGAGCAGGGCGCGCTGGAGCGCTTTTCCCTCCGCAGTTTTTTCCACGAACACAGGCTTGAGGGTGTAGGGATCAAGGCCGGTGTAGAACATGCAGGTGCTCACCGTGCCGGGGGTGGGATAGAAATCCTGCACCTGCTCGGGGCGCATGTGGTTTTTGTAGAGATACTCGGCCAGATAGACGGCATCGCTCAGGGTGCTGCCCGGGTGGCTGGACATCAGGTAGGGCACGAGGTACTGCTTTTTGCCCGCCTTCTTGCTCAGCTCGTAGAACTTATCCTTGAACTTGTTGAAGGTCTGGATGGGCGGCTTGCCCATGTAGGCCAGTGTATTGGGGGCGCAGTGCTCCGGGGCCACCTTCAGCTGGCCGGAGACATGATACTCCACCAGCTCCTTGAAGAAGGTGTCGTCCGGGTCAGCCATCAGGTAATCGAACCGGATGCCGCTGCGGATGAACACCTTTTTCACGCCGGGCAGTTCCCGGACACGGCGCAGGATCTTGAGGTAATCGCTGTGATCCACGATCATGTGGGAGCAGGTGGTGGGGGCCAGGCAGTGCTTGCCGCCATTGCACATGCCCCGCAGCATCTGCTCGCGGCAGGACGGGAACCGGAAGTTGGCGGTGGGGCCGCCGACATCGTGGATGTAGCCCTTGAAATCCGGCTCGTGGGTCATGCGCTCGGCTTCCTCCACGATGCTGTCCGCACTGCGGCTGGTGACCCGGCGGCCCTGATGCAGCTGGATGGCGCAGAAGTTGCAGCCGCCGAAGCAGCCGCGGTTCTGGATGATGGAGAACTGCACCTCCCGGATGGCAGGCACGCCGCCCATGCTCTCGTAGATGGGGTGGTAGCGGCGGGTGTAGGGCAGCGCATACACCTTGTCCAGCTCCCAGCGCACCAACGGCTTTGCCGGGATGTTCTGCACAAGGTACTTTTCACTCTGCTTCTGGACAATGATCTGGCCGCTGACCACATCCTGATTGTCCATCTGGATGCGGCAGGCTTTGGCGTAGGCCACCTTATCGGAGGCCACTTTCCGGAAACCGGCGCACTCCACATACTTTTCGGGCAGGTGGTCGAAGTCGGTCAGGTAGCAGGTGCCGTCCACATCGGTGATGGACTCCACCGGCTCCCCTGCCGCCAGCCGCCGGGCGATCTCCACGGTCTGGTGCTCGCCCATGCCAAAGCTGATGAGATCGGCTCCGGAGTCCTCCGCAATGCTGGGCAGAACGGTGTCCAGCCAGTAATCGTAGTGGGCAAACCGGCGCAGAGAAGCCTCCAGACCGCCCAGGATCACAGGCAGGTCGGGGTAGGCCTCCTTGGCCAGCCTGGTGTAAACGGTGGCGCTGCGGTCAGGCCGCGCGCCGCCGATGCCGCCGGGAGAGTATTCGTCCTCGGCACGCGGAATTTTTGCCACGGAGTAGTGGCTCACCATGCTGTCCACGTTGCCGCCGCCGATGAAAAAGCCGTACTTCGGCCTGCCGAACCGCTTGAAGTCCTCGCAGTCAGAATAGCGGGGCTGGGCCAGCACGCCGACCTTATAGCCCTCGGCCTCCAGCAGGCGGCTGATGATGGCGGTGCCAAAGCTGGGGTGGTCAACGTAGGCATCGCCGCCCACCACCACAAAGTCCAGCTGATCCCACCCCCGGGCTTCCATGTCCGCCCGGCTGATGGGAAGAAATTCGGTGTAGATTGGGGAAGAGTTGTCCATAGTGTTCCTCACTGGTTAAACCTCTCTGTCTGCTCCCCTGACAGGGAGCCAAGAGAAGTGTTGTTTGTGTTCTTATTCCTCCGGCTGATTCATCTGCATTTCCAGCCACTGCTGGCGGCTGATGAGGACAGCGCGGGGCTTGGCACCCTCATAGGGGCCGATGATGCCCTTCTGCTCCATCTCATCCATGATGCGGGCGGCGCGGGCATAGCCCAGCTTACAGCGGCGCTGCAGCAGGCTGGTGGATGCCTGCCCGGCATCGATGACCACCTCAACGGCCTGCTTGAGCATCGGGTCGCTGCCGGTCTCCTCATCCGCATCTGCAGAGGATGCGCCCTTCTTGCCATCCTGAATGGCGTGCTTTTCCATGGCTTCGATCATGGCCTCGTCGTACTGGACGGTGGCGCTCTGCTTGATGAAGTCCAGCACACGGCTGATCTCCTCATCCCGCACAAAGGTGCCCTGGATACGCACCGGCTTGGGCGCGCCCACAGGCATAAAGAGCATATCGCCCTGGCCCAGCAGCTTCTCGGCACCGGCACCATCCAGAATGGTGCGGCTGTCCACCTGGCTGGACACAGCAAAGGCAATGCGGCTGGGGATGTTGGCCTTGATCAGGCCAGTGATGACATCCACACTGGGGCGCTGGGTGGCAACGATGAGGTGCATTCCGGCGGCGCGGGCCTTCTGGGCAATCCGGCAGATGGAATCCTCCACGTCCTTGCCCACGACCATCATCAGATCGGCCAGCTCGTCGATGATGATGGCGATATAGGGCATCTTTTCCAGCATGGGGTCGGTGGCCGCCAGCTTGTTGAAGGATTTGATGTCACGGACATTGTTTTCCGCAAACAGGTGGTAGCGGCGCTCCATCTCCTGCACCGCGCTGCTCAATGCACCCGCTGCCTTTTTCGGCTCGGTGATGACAGGCATCAGCAGGTGGGGGATGCCGTTGTATTCAGCCAGCTCCACCACCTTGGGGTCAATGAGCATGAGCTTCACGTCCTCGGGGCTGGAGCGGAACAGAATGCTGATGATGATGCTGTTCACACAAACAGATTTACCGCTGCCGGTGCTGCCTGCGATGAGCAGATGGGGCATCTTGCACAGGTCGGCCACCTGGGCCACACCGGCAATGTCCTTGCCCAGCGCCACGCCCAAGGGCGAAGTCATCCGCAGGAAGGCCTGGCTTTCAAAGACGCTGCGGATAAAAACGGGGGTCTTTTTGTGGTTGGGCACCTCGATGCCCACGGCAGGCTTGCCGGGGATGGGTGCTTCCATGCGGACATCGGCCACGGCAAGGTTCAGGGCGATATCATCGGCCAGCGAGGTGATGCGGCTGATCTTCACGCCCGCCATGGGCTGGACCTCATACCGGGTAACGGAGGGTCCCCGCGAAATATCCAGCACCCGGGTGCGCACGCCGAAGCTTTCCAGCGTGTCCACCAGCTTCTGGGCGTTGGCCTTCAGCTCGTCCTGGGCACCGGGGTCACTCTCCTCGGCAGACTTTTCAAACAGCTCGATGCTGGGGTACTGATACTGGAAGGTCTCCACCACCTCCGGCTCCTCGGCCGGGGCGGTGGCGGCAGCCTGCTCGCCTGCGGCGGGTTTTTCCATGGCGGCCGCCACCAGCGTGTTCAGGTCTTTTTCCTCCACCGGTTCGCTGGTAATGCTGATCCAACCGTCCTCGTCCGGTTCACTGCGCATGGCCACCGCGTTTTCCGCGCTGACCCGCACCGGCACCACCGGCTCGTCCGTAGTGGGCAGGGTGGGGGTCTGGAACACCGGCATCTCAGGCTGCTCGGGCTCTGTCGGTGCAGCCGCAGGGGCTTCCGGGGCCGCAGGCGGCACGGTGGGGTTCACCACCGGGGCCGGAGCAGGCGATCCGGCGGGCGCGAAGAAATCCTCGGCGGCAGTCTCCACGGCATCCGGCACCACCGGTTTGACGATGGCCCGGGGCGGGGCCTTTTGGAGCGGGTCCTGCCCAAAGGTGCCGCCCGGCCCGATGATGATGGGCTCAATGGGCTCGCTGCCGCCCTCGGAAACAGAGGTATCCGGCCCAAGATCAATATCAAACGCCGCGCGGGGATGGTTGGAGGTCACCTTGACCGGCTCAAAGGCTGGGGCAGGCTGGGCGGGAGCCGGTTCCGGCTCCACCGGCGCAGGCGGCTCGTAGCCCAGAGAATCGTCCACGGGAGCAGGTTCCGCTTCGCCTTCCATCTCCTTGGTCACCTTGTGGCCCCAGCTGAACACGCCGGACAGCCACCCGGGCACCGGAATGCCGCCGGGCACGTCTTCCTCATCGAAATTATCATCGTAATCGTCCGCAGGCTCCTCGGCGCAGTCCTCCTCTTCCGCCTGCCGGGCCGCAAGGCGCTCAGCACGGCGGGCGGCGTTCTGCTCATAGACCGCCACGCCTTTTTCATGCACGCCGCCGCCCACATTGCAGAGCCACTGCCAGCACTCGGCAGGGGTGATATCAAAGATATACAGGCTGGCGCACAGGGCCAGCACCGCCATGACCAGATTGGCCGCAGGCCGCCCGCAGAGCAGGAGCAGGTTGCCGCCCAGCAGAGTGCCCAGCACGCCGCCGCCCAGCCAGGCGTTTGCGCCGTTCTGGTAGCAGGCAACGATCATCTGGGCAGCGGTCAGGTCGGCGGGGATATCCGAAAACACGATGACCGTGCCGCTAGCAAAGATCAGCCCCAGCAGCAGCTTGAACACCTGCATCAGCAGGTCCTGCCCCCGGGTGTAGAGGATGGCCAGATAGCACACCGCTGCGCCCAGCACAAAGCTGCCGCAGCCGAACAGCCCAAATAGGATCTGGTGGGCACTCTTCCAGACGGAGTCCCCCTCCACGAACGCCAGCACGATGAGCAGCAGCCCCACAAACAGGGTGCCCAGCCCCGCCGGCATCCGCTCCTCGGCCCGGCTTTTTCTGCGTGCAGACGCGCGCTTTGCAGTTGTTTTTCGCTTTCGTTTTGCCATTTTCTGTTCTGACCCCTGTCCTTTGTTCCCATAGTATTCGATTCTTTCATTATACCACGGGTTGGGTCAAGTGGCAATTATAGAATGCAGACCGATATAATCATTGAGGTAGTCGTAACCATCCATGGCACTGACCTCCTCCACAGAGGAAGCCGTGCTGACGGCAGCCGGCGCACTGCTGGCCGGTGCGGCATCGCCCGCGACTTTGGCGCGACCCTGAACGAGAAGTTCCTCAACTAAGCCATCTTTCTCCATTCTTCTTCATCATAGCAGAACAGGCATCCTGCCCGATACCGCCAAACGGTAACGCAGGATGCCTGTTCTGCTTTATGTTTCCCGGAATTCCCGCGTATTGAACGGCGCTTTTTAATGCTGGATCTGTCCGCCTGCCCGGGTCGCTTTTTTCATCCGTAAATCTGTGAAGGGTGCCAATGCTTCGATCAGTGCGTGATCGTGATTCTGCACCAGACGGCTTTGGGGGCCAAAAAGCATGGTCTGTTCCACATCCTCCGTACTGGCAGCCCAGCCCGGCGCACCGGTACGGGCAAACTGCATCACAGCGCCAAAAATTTCCGCTTCCAGCTGCTTTGCTCCCTCAAAGGCACACACTGGCACAAGCTCTGTGTTGTGGAACACAAATGGGATATCCGCACAGTGCCACGGGGTACTTTTTCCCATCAGAGGGAAGTCCTGATCAAACAGATAACTGTACACCTTTCCGCCCGCCTTGGCACGCTCCCGGACATATTTGATCGTGGGGGCGCGGAAGCTGGTATCTGCCAGCAGCAGGTCTTCCTCCGGGCGGTGCGGGTAGGCAGTGCGGAACTGCTCCCGCAGGGTCTCTGCGGCAGACAGACCCACTGCTTCCTCCGGGCCGACTCCTTTCAGACCATCAAAGAAACCGTAGAACTCCGAATAAACCGTACCAATCAGCACCGGAATGTTTGCAGTCTCGGGCCGAAACCCACTGCCGTTTTGGAGCGGATCTCCAAGATAGAAGCGGTTCGGGTGGGGACTTTGGCCCACGTTCGCGCCTTTTGCTTTCAGAGCCGGGCTGACGTTCCGGTAAGCCTGCGCCAGTTGGTGGTAGGGCACAGTTTCCAGCTGCTGTGCTGTCTGCACGCCAAGCTCCTGCATCAGCGACTGCACACAGTCCCTGCCGCTGCCGACACTGTCGTTCAGCAAACCTTCCAGCACACCACTCATTATCATCGCCCTGTGGTACAGGCCATCTGCTGCCGGGGTCTGCAGCAGCGTTGTCACTTTGGCACCGCCGCCGGACTGGCCGAATACCGTCACGCAGCTGGGATCGCCGCCAAACGCTGCAATATTGTCCCGCACCCACTGCAGTGCCAGGATGATATCATCCCCACCCGCATTGCCGGAGTTTGCGTACTCCTCCCCAAAATCGGAGAGATCCAAGTAGCCCAGGATGTTCAGCCGGTGGTTCAGTGACACCACCACGCAGTCCCCTTCCCGCGCCATGTTTCCGCCCTCGTAGGCCACCTGCTCAATGGACGAGCCGGCAAAAAATCCGCCGCCATGGAGCCAGACCATCACCGGCCGCTTTTGGGCATCGCAGGCCGGGGTCCAGATGTTCAGGTTCAGGCAGTCCTCATCCTGCACCCAGTAGCGGTGGGGCACACGCAGTTCGCCGCCGGGCTTGTCGATGCTCAGCAGAGGGCAGACGCAGCCGTAACTGGAAGCGTCCAGCGGCTCTGCCCAAGGCTGGGGCGGCTGGGGTGCATGGAAGCGCACCGCCCGCCCATACGGGATGCCCTTGAAGCTGCTGATCTCCCGGAAGCGATATCCCCGCACCGGACCGTAATTTGTCTGAACCACCGGGAAATCCGGCGCACAGCAAAATTCCTTTTCCATAAATGACCTCCTTCTTTCAAAAAGACAGACCCCCGGTACTGCAAACATGGCACCCGGAGGTCTGTTTTTGTTATCCTAAATCTTCGCCGTTGGTAGCAATGACCTTCTGATACCAGTAGAAACTGTCCTTCTTTTCGCGGCTCAGATCACCCGTGCCGTCGTCAAACTTGTTGACGTAGATGAAGCCGTAACGCTTTGCCATCTCACCGGTGGAGGCACTCACCAGATCGATGCAGCCCCAGGGGGTGTAGCCCATCAGATCCACGCCGTCCTTTACAGCCTCGGCCATCTGCTCGATGTGGGCACGCAGGTAGTCGATGCGGTAGCTGTCATGGATCTTTCCGTCGGCATCCTTCTTGTCGTAAGCGCCCAGGCCGTTTTCCACCACCATCAGGGGAATGCGGTAGCGGTCGTAGATCGCGTTGAGGGTGTAGCGCAGACCAATGGGATCGATCTGCCAGCCCCAGTCGGAGGCTTTCAGGTAAGGATTCTTCTTACCAGCAATGATGTTGCCGCCCACATCATCGGCATCCTTGTGGGTGGTGATGCAGTTGGACATATAGTAGCTGAAGGTGTAGAAATCGACAGTACCGGCCTTCAGGATGGCAGCATCCTCCGGCTCCTGCCGGATGGTGATGTTATTCTCGGCAAAATAACGCTTCATGTAGGAAGGATACTCGCCGCGGACATGCATATCAGAGCAGAACCAATTGCTGATCTGCATGGCCTTCTGGTTGGCGATCTCGTCGGCCGGGTCGCAGGTCAGTGCGTAGCTGGTGATAAAGCAGATCATGCAGCCCATCTTGAACTGAGGGTAGTGGTCGTGGGCATACCGGACAGCCTCTGCACTGGCCACAAACTGGTGATGCAGCGCCTGAAAGCGCTCCTGCTTGTTGTCCGGCACCTTGTCGGTAGGGCCTTCAAAGCCCCGGATGGTGCCTGTTTCCAGGATCGCACCCATCGGCATGGTGCCGCAGTTGATCTCGTTGAAGGTCAGCCAGTACTTGACCTTATCCTTGTACCGCTCAAAAATAGCCTTGCAGTAATTCATATAGAACTCGATGAGTTCCCGGCTGGCCCAGCCGTTGTACTTTTCCACCAGCGCATAGGGCAGTTCATAGTGGCTGATGGTGACCAACGGCTCGATGCCGTGCTTCTTGCAGCAGTCAAAGACCTTGTCATAGAATTCAAGGCCCTTCTCGTTTGGCTCGGTCTCCATACCGGTGGGGAAAATGCGGGTCCAGTTGATGGAGGTGCGGAAGGTCTTGAAGCCCATCTCGGCGAAGAGAGCAATGTCCTCCTCGTAGTGGTGGTAGAAGTCGATGGCCTCATGGCTGGGATACAGCCGGTCGGAGCGGACAGCAGTCGTCACCCATTTCGGGCTGGTGTGAGAGCCATTGGTGCACAGGTCAGGGATACTGGGGCCTTTGCCATCCACGTCCCATGCGCCCTCGAACTGGTTGGCTGCACAGGCACCGCCCCACAGGAAATCATCACGGAAAACGCTCATAAGTTTCTACTCCTATCCTATTTTGTTCTGGTTCAGGCGGGGTTCTGTTCAAAGAACAGCTTCAGGGCACCGATCAGGTTGGCATCGTTGCCATAGCGGCAGCGCACCAGCTCCGGCTTGACCGTCGGCATGACTGTGCAACGCTCAAACAGCCAATCCAACTCGGCCTGAATCGCAGGCAGCAGAGCCTCCGCTGCGCTGATACCGCCGCCGATGACCACCTTTTCCACATCCAGCACATTCTGCAGGCTCAGGATGCCAACGGCCACCCGCCGTGCAAAGATCTTGAGAGCCTTCTGCGCTTCCGGCTCCCCGGCATTGTAAGCCGCAAAGATCTCCTCGCCGGTGGGTAGCGGGCCCTGCAGCGACAGTTTCTTCTGCCGGGCATATTCCCGGATCAAACCTGTCGCCGAAGCGGCACCTGCCCACAGGGGTGCATCCGAGAAAGTTTCCACCTTGTTCATCTCAAAGGTTTCTGTCTCCATGGCTGCCATATTGGAAACAAGGCCGCTAACCTCGCCTGCGGCAGCGTGAGCGCCCATCAGCACCTTCCCGTTCAGGATGATGCCGCCGCCGATGCCGGTGCCCAGCACCAGCACAAGGCCATTCTCCACACCGGCCAGCGCACCGGTCCAGCCCTCCGCTGCTGCGGCACACTTGCCATCGTTGGCGATGGTCACCGGCACGCCCAGCCGTGCCTCTACCTGCGCAGCAAAGGGCTGCTCCCACATAAAGGCACTGAGCATTCCACCGGTATGGGCGATGCCGTTTCTGGTATCGATGCGGCCCGGCATAGAGATGGCGCAGCCCACGAACTGCCCCTGAAGGGGAGCAGCAAAGCCCTCGATGACCGTCAGAAGGTCATCCATATTTGTCAGCGGTGTCGGAACCTTTCCACCAGAGATTTTCCGGGCCTGTTCATCGGCCAGGCTGTACTTGATGAAGGTGCCGCCGATGTCGATCAAAAGATACTGTTTCATCTTATCTCCTGCTTTCTGTTGGTTGTTTTCAGACTCATGCAAAGTCCAACGCGGCAGCCAGCTCCACAGCTCCCTTTTCCGAATACTCAATACAGAATGATTTTAGCACAACACAGGGCAGCACGCAATAGAGCAGCAGCGGCAGCAGAGCATCCATCACAGGGCGGTAGCCGTTGGCATACAGGTGCATTCCTGCCGCGGCAGGCATCTGTTGCATAGGGGCAGCACTGTTCGATCATAGAACAGGAGGAACGGGATCGCCCGCAGAACAAAAACAACGACCACCAGAAGCACACCCTCCCCTACGCATGGGGTGCATCTGCTATTATGGTCGCTGTGGGCTGCGTAGCCTGTGGACTGCTGTTCTGAGGTCTCACCAAAAGAAACACCTTCCTCCTTTTTCACCCATTTCTTCATTTTGATTCCGAAACGTCTGCCGGGCGGAGTACCCGCAGCACGCCACGGAATGCGTGCAAACCAGCAGACTTCCACCCGGTGCTCCGGGTGGTGTCGGCTGGTTTTTCCGTTGTTAGTGGGCACGCGCCAGAAGTTAGGGCGCACGGTATCATCCAGCAGCTGCACGCCGTTATAGCGGATGGGCACAAGCCCCTTGCCGCAGCCGAAAATGTACTCGAAACCCTCACCCTTTATTCCGATGTTGCAGTCCATTGCCACCAATTCCGGCGCGGCAGCGGTGAGCCGGGCGGCGGCATAGTTGTGCCATACCTGCCCAAAGGCAGCTTCATAGCCCGCCGGGATGCCGGGCAGCACAGCCCGCTGCACAGCGGTAACGGTCATGCAGGCAAGCCCTGCTTCCGGCAGAGCGAACGGGAACGCGATGTGCACCGTCTCATCCGGCTTGCCGTTGACCGAGGATGCAAACACAAGGTCGTAGGCGGTCAGGTCGGTAAAGATGTTCCGGTTTTCAACGATTGCTTCGTGTCGGTCAGGGTGATTTTCAAGGGGGCGTATGCCGCCTTGACCGCATCCATCTTGGGGGTGTTGCGGCGGTCGGGCAGCACAAGGCCGTCCACGCAGAATTCCCGGTCGATGGGGCGGTCACCGAAATCACCGCCGTAGGCAAAGCCGGGCACGGCCTGCGGAATAACAGGGCTTGAGGGGGTCGAGGCTTTTTTCTTTTTTGGAAAATATTTCAAACCCGTGCAATTCCGAGGGCGGCTCATTCGTATCCAGAATGAAGCGACAAAACCGGGTGCACACCCCGGCAGCGACACACAATAAGAAGAGGGGATATATTATTATGAAAAAGACGGTTTCTGTTTGCATGACGGCTGTGATGGCTCTTTCCCTGCTGGCAGGCGGTGCGGTACAGGCATACGCACTTTCGGCAGAGACGGTGGAACCAGTTTCTGTTGTGGCTGAGGAAAACTGCATTTCCGGCAGCTGGAAGCGTGCTTCCGACCCGGCACTGACCGAGAAAGTCCGCAAAGTGTTCGACAAGGCCTTTGAAGGACTGGAGGGCGTTTCCTACACGCCCGTGGCCCTGCTGGCAAGCCGCACCACCGGCTTCGGTACCCAGTACCGCATTCTGTGCAAGGCGACTGTCGTCGTACCGGGCGCACAGGAAGAGTATGTTGTGGTCACGCTGCAGCACAGCTGGCTGAGCAAAGCAGAAATTCTGGACATTGGCGATCCACTGTGCCTGACAGATCTGGACTATGAAGAAGGCGCTGTGGGCACCTGGCAGGAAGCCGAATCCCCCGCCATGACGGAGGAAGCCACGGCGGCGTTCAACAAGGCTACCGAGGGCTTTGTGGGCGTGGACTATGTGCCGGTGGCTCTGTTGAGCACCCAGACCGTGGCAGGCACGAACTACCGCATCCTGTGCGAGGCAACCACGGTTTATCCGGGTGCTGAGATGCACTATGCCGTTGTGAACGTGTATGAAAGTCTGGAAGGCAATGCCAACATCATCAGCGTGACCGACGGATATGTGAGCTGAGGGAGAGTTTTTGATTCAGAAGGTCCTCCGCTGCACCTTGGGTATATTCAGCGGAAACATTTATTTTGATATTGCAAACAAGCCAGACCGGCGGGTCTGGCTTGTTTGCTGTTTCACGGAGTGGGCGTGGAGGAAAAGTGCTCCGCAGCATAACCTCAAAGCTGTGAGCCTTTTTATTTGACTCGTCCCTTTCTCTGTTGTCACTCTGCCTGTATCTCCTCCACCAGCGGCAGATAGTCGGCACAGTATTTCCGGTACAGCGGCTGCACCAGTTGCCGGAAACTCTGCATTTCTTCTTCGGGCAGCGGCAGTTCGATGCAGCCGCCTGCAAGGGCTGCTTTGCGGGCGGCGGTTTCCTCCTGTGCCCAGAGCTGGCGCTCATACTGCGCCGATGCCCGGGCGCACGCCTGCAGGGTCTGCCGGTATTCCTCCGGCAGTGCATCCCATGTGCGGCCGGAAGCCAACTGCACCTCCGGTACGCGGCTGTGCTCATCGGCCATGTAGTACCGTGCCACCTTA
>OGCM01000491.1_pt1 | contig 61471 bp, 67 predicted proteins | sample 1570151 | NCBI WGS metagenome assembly OGCM01 (sample SAMEA4370582, study PRJEB24528) | human gut metagenome
ATATTATATTATATTATATATGGTCGATTAGTCTCCTCCAGAATCATAATAACAATTTAGAAACGTTCATTTGTATCTTTAAGTCGAAAATTTATTTCCAATTCACAATTCAACCGATCTGCAATTTTTCTTAATTGTTCTTCAGTCCAGTTATCTTTCTTAAAAAGCCGGCTTACGTTTTGAGGGGTACATTCCAATACATTTGCCAGTTCCGATGAATTGATTTTTCGTTTCACCATTATTAATTTTATTTTTTCACTCATCATAGTTAAAGTCCTCACTTTATAATTTTTTTAAACACTTTTATGGTTACTATAAAGTATATATACTCTATAGTAACCATAAAATTATTTGGTGTATTCCGGATAACGAAGTTTAATGGCTTCCCAGAAATATGGTGCATAACGACAACCGAACAGTTCATTTGCGGTATACTTCTGGCATTCTCTCAGTTGATCATCCGCTTCCGCTACACTTGGTGTTCCGCCGTACAGGTTATAAGCCATCCGGATCACCGTGCGAATATCTTCTGGATCTTCTGCGGACGCTACCCATCCTTCATGTATACATTCCGGCGTAACCTGTTTTGTTGAAAAATCATAGATATGATCCACATGCCACCGGATAGCCGGATGGATTCCCAAACAGTAGCACAGTGCCTTTTCCGGAGCTGCCGGATTAAGAAATCTTTTCAGTGTGCTGGAATAAAATCTATGATGTTCTTCATTGATAAAGTGGAGTTCCTCTTCCTGGCCGGAACGGTCATTGGAAAGCTGTGGTTCTGGTTCTTCCGGAACACGGGCGGCCGCCGCTCTTCCCGGTGCTGCCGGACTGGATGATTTCTTAACCTGTGCAGGGGCCTTTTCCGGTTTCTCTGTCGGTTCCGGAAGGGTTTCCGGCATTGTCTCTGTAATCCAGCCGCACCGGTTCGGACAGTCTTTCCGGCAGGAGATACAACAGCCATATGGTGCTTCGCACCGGGCCGCTGCTTCGCAGGTTCCCGTAAGGCTTAAGCCGGTTGTACATTCCACTGTATATGGCTGCGCGGCGGTCTGCGGTGCGGATACCGGCGGAAGCTCCGGAGTCGTTTCCCGTTTTCTTTGTGCAGCAAGATAACCATCCATTGCCGGAACCGTTAAAAGTTCCATGTTGACCAGTTTTTCCTGATCCTCCGGTGACTGTCTGGCCAGATACAGGGCGGATGCCGGAGTCAGTTTCTCTGCCTTAAAAGCAGCCATTCCAACAGCAGAAAGATGCCGGAAAATATACATCATGTTCTGTACGGTTGATTCGCTCTTCTTCACGGAAAGTGCGATTTCTTTCCGCAGGACACGGCCTTTCAGGTTTTCATTCCCTTTCATTTTGGGAATAAGTTCCTGCAGCCTGACGACTTCCATCATCTGTTCATAGCCGTTGGCGTCTCCCCGGGCAGTTGAATTGGTCAGAATCAGGATGACTTCGGCGGTGACGTCATCACATTCGATGGCAAGGCATGGAAGAAAAGCAAATTTCTGAAGACCTCGTTCTTCGACTAAAATTTTGCTGGCACGCCATCTCCGGTGTCCGACTAGGATTTCGTACCGGTCAACGCCGATTTTTCGCACCAGCAGGTTCTGTGCAATGCCTCCCAGCAAAAGAATGGTATCTGCAAGCTCTTCCAATTCTTCTTCACGATAGAACTGATTCTTGTTGGAAATCAGTTTTGAGAAGTGAATGGGTTCCACCGGACGCTGGAACAAACCATTCAGGGAAGAGAGAATCTTGCTTTCGTTCGTATCCGCAAGGGAAATCCCCTTATTTTTGAGAATCGCACTAATATCAGGCATCCTTCATCTCCCCTTTCTGTTCCAGCATGGCAACTACTTCTTCCGCCAGCTTCTGATAATCCAGTGTGGCTGCGTTGGTGCTTCTGTGTTTGGCCAGCGGCTTCCGGATCGCATGGGAGGAGCATACAGCGTCATGCTGGAAGCTGATTGCTGTACCCATAACCGGAAACGGATTGGTGACAACCAGATCGGTCAACTGTTGCTGCTGTAGTTTCGTTTTAGTAAACATGGTGATCAGGATGTGGAACTGCAGTGATGTATTGTAAGACTCCGTGATCTGCCGCAGATATCCGATCATGTTATCCAGACCTTCCCGGCCAAATGCATCGGCATTGCACGGGATCAGCAGTTCATCGGCTGCGATCAGCGCGGCAATGGTCGGAAGCTGCATTGACGGGTGACAGTCAATCACCGCATAATCATACTTTTCAGCAACCTGGGCCAGTGCTTTTTTGATTGCGGATGCGGAAACCTCCGGTCCGGATAATGTTTCCAGATCACGGGAACCGCGGATCAAGTCCAGGTTCGGATATTTTGTACGGTAGATGCAGCGGGATGCTTTCATACCGGCAAAGATATCCAGCAGGCTCTTTCGGCCTACTTCACCGATCTTATCAAACTGGTTTGTAGTGTTGACCTGTGGATCTGCATCTACGATAAGTACCCGTTTCCCCATGGCGGAAAGATCGTACGCCAGGTTAATGACGGTTGTGGTTTTGCCAACGCCTCCCTTGTAGTTGTGAACAGCGATAATTTTCATGTATTGCTCCTTTCGGGTTCGCTTTTCGGAACCGATTATTATGTGTGATATGTGATTTATCTTTAATAACATTATACAACAAGAAAGAACAAAAGTAAAGAAAAACTTTCAAAAATAAATAAATACTTTCAAAATGAAAGAAAAACTTTAATTCTAAAAATTGAATTGCTTTATTAAGGTTAGGGAAACTCAAACCTATACAAGTTGGGGAGGACGTTACTTGATACAACATAAAGACTCTTGTTTTTGCTAAAACATAAAAAATAGCTTTACAGGAAAATAAGATAATTGTATAATTTGGCTGTACGGAAATACTCAACACTATTTTAGAAACGCGATTAGATGGCGCTGACTATCTAATCGCGTTTTTTATGTTCATTCAAGAAAAAGCTCTGGATCATTCATTTCAAAAAAACAGAAAAGGGTTGCTTTTACATCTTCTAAGCTATTATGAAAAGCATCTTCAGAAATTTGATAATTAAAATAGGAAGCACAAGTAGATAAAGTTTTCCATGTGTAATCGCTAAAATAATCATTTATTCACCTATAAAAAGTAAACGAGTGATACAAAATAATGCAAAATTTGGTCAGTTACATATGATATTTTTTGATATCTCGCCTTTAGTGGATCAATAATACAGTGCGTCAAAAATACAACTCCAAGCTGCCAGGTTAATCCAAAGGCAAGATAAAATGGCAAACAATACAACGCACAATGTACGAACAAATGATACCAATTACTTCCTTTATTCTTTGCAATAAAGTCATTTTGTAAAACATAATCACCAACTAAGTGACAAAATACTAACAAAATTAATTTATTCATATATATTTATTCTCCTTAAATCTAAATGAAAGAGTGATTTGATCGTCTTTCTTCTACTATTAATGTAAATATATTTTTTGAAAGATTGGTTTTACTTGTCTTTATTTTTTTAAATCGTCATCAATTTGTTCCATTAAAAACTTCTTTGTAGTTGCGTGATAATCAGCACATCCCGTTTTCATATCAACGGCTTCCCACCATATACAATGATCTGGTTCATAATAACCACAATTACTAATTCTGTATCCTTTATACTCGTAGATACCTTTTGATATTTTTACAGCTCCCATACTTTTATTCTCCTAATAGCTGGCCGACTTTTTTCGCATTTTCAGCTTTTTCCTTGCGCTCTAAAGCGAGTTTTTCTTTCAGATTATCCTCTCGTGTGTCATCAAAAACCACGGATGCTTTATCGAGGAACTCCTTCTTCCAGTTGCGGAGAAGATTCGGCTGAATATTGTTTTCGGTTGCGATTGTATTTAAGTCTTTTTCTCCTTTGAGCAGTTCAATCACTAATTCTGATTTGAATTTGGCAGAGAAATTTCTTCTTGTTCGAGACATAATAATAATCCTTCTTTCTGTAGTGTTTACAGTATATCAGATTCATTAAGAAATGTCTCTTGAAGTGTCTTAAATTACCAAATGATAATTGCAGAATTATTTCCACTAAAATTCAAAGTAACATTCCCTGTTTCAAGATTGACATTACCTGTTATTGATGTTTCAGAAGCACCACATAGAGATTTTATATCAATTTGATCTTTATAGTTTCTTGATATTAGAATTAAAGATTGACTAACAGTATTAACAGTGCCAAACACAATTGCCGTTTTATATCTTTCTAAACAAATTTGGGTAGAGCTGCCATTTACAACTACTCTTTTACTATTTAATTCAAAAGTATCTAAACGTTCTTGTTTTTCTTGTTCAGCCTGAAGCTTTTTTTCAAGCCACTGTAGATGTTCTTCTTGTTCGGCCTTTTTCTGCTTCAATAATTGACGTGCTTCTTTTTTTTTTGACATTCTATTTTGCGCCAGGAGTCAAGCTCTTCTGATGTTGCTGGTCGGGTCTGCTCTTCTGTGTAATAGATATAAGAACCGTTACAGAAGCGATTGGAATACATTTCTAAACCAACAGCATCTTGACAAATGGCTCTTCCTTCTTTTCTCCATTGATCAATTGATAGACTATCATCAAAAGACATCTATAGCAATCCCCGAAAATAATGCAAAAAATTCAGCACCGCAGAGCGTGAATTACTGCGTCACAGATTTTCGTCGTACCCCGGTACGCCTTCAAATCTGTTCCTTGCAATTCGCGCTCTGCAGCACTGCCTTTTTTGCATTATTTTCGGGTCTTGCTATAGTTGGTGCGAAGGGGCTTTAAATATGTACCTAAACGGGAAGAGTCCACAGAATATGAGCTTTGAAGAAAGGATGGAATTAACCGCGAGTGGCAATAAAGATTGGCAGTACCTTCAGGCTGCGCTTATCATGGCTGAGAGAAATAAGGGAACAATTCTTGATGGGTTTCGTGGACTTATCATAGAAGCTGGAATGTCGGAATTAAAAAATATTCAAAAATACGGAGCATGTTATTTTAACTGTGTTGGAGGGCATACTTTCGGCGTTGAATATGATATGTTCTGCCGCAGAAAAGAATTAGTTTTTCCAAATTATAATGTGTCAGATATTCGAATTAAACAGTTTGAAAATGGGGAACATTTTTATGCATATATAGGTGACACTCAAGTAAAAGACAAATATAATAATATGAAATGGAATACACGTAACGAAGCATATGAAGCTGCATATGCTTCGTTACGTGTAAATATGGCTTCGTAAAAGAAGAATTACAAAGAGTGAAAACCATCCTATCCTATCTTATCCATCATAATGCGCAAAGCGCATTGGCTTTTTTTGAAAAGCAGAGAAAAAAGTAAATAAAATTAGAACAAAGCCCGTGTCAATCATTGACACGGGCTTTATAAATAATAATTTATTTAAGGATGTGATTATAATATCATAGCTATGTATAATTTTCAAGAAAAACTCAAAAAATATATTGTTATACACAACAATAACAACGTATAACATATGTATAACAACTTGACAGAAGCGCCGGGGAGTGCTATTTTGAGGGTAGAACAACCACAAATATGAAAGTGAGGAAAAAGAATGGGAGAAGTCAGACAGACCAATTTTCGCGTCGATCAGGACACAGCGGATAAGTTCCGGGAGTTCTGCGCGGCGGCCGGAATGAACCAGGCACAGGGATTTGACCACGTGATGCAGGTATTGGAGCTGGATCGCGCAAAAGAAGCGGTGCCAAGCCGGGCAACAGAGATTGAGGAATATGAAATGCACGTTAAGGCGATTATGAGTGCCTACATGAATAGCCTTGAAATCAATAATAACGCAGAAGATCGCATAAAAGAACAGTTTTCCACGGCATTAGAAAGCAAGGATAAAACGATTCAGGACCTTCAGGCACAGATAATGCGGCTAAAAGATGAAAAAGATGCTGCAGAACAGATGGCTACAGGGGCGGCAGAGACTGCGGCACAATCTATGAAAGAAACGGCTGCAGCCACGGAAAGAGCGGAGTCTGTAAGTCAGCTTGTAGCAGAGAAAGACCGGACGATCGGAACTTTGGCTGAGAAATTGGCAGCGGCAGAAGCGAAAAGCGAGGGATATGATGCCCTTGAGCAGGAAAAAAAGGAATCACAAGAGCAGATCCGGACGCTGCAGCTTACGATCGAAGAGCAGAAGAAAGATCATGCTGTAGAAATAAAAGATCTACAGAGGGACATGGAACGTAAACTTTCGGATGCACGGAAAGATGCTGAACTGGAAGTAGTGAATAAAGTGGCGGAGAAAGAAAGAGAGCTGAACGTGAAAATGCTGCAGTTGGAACGCGAGAACGCGAAGCTGCAGGCGAAAATCGAGATACTGGAGGAAAAGCTGCAGTCTGAGGAGTGAGAAAAGCATGGAAAAGCTGACAAAAGGACAGAAAGAGGCATTAGAGGCCGTCAGAACGGGAAGAAACGTGTGCATTACGGGCGGCGGTGGAGTCGGAAAGAGCTATATTTCCCGAAAAATCATCGAAGATCTGCAGAAACAGAGAAAAACAGTGCTGATCACGGCATCAACAGGGCGCGCAGCCATGCTGATTGGCGGCATAACATGCCACAGAGCATTCAATATTCCGGTCAAGTTGACATGGCAGGCCGAGCCAAAGATTACTGCATCATCACCAATCTACGAAGCGGATGCGGTGATCATCGACGAGGTATCTATGCTGCGGATCGATGCGTTTGAGTTCATTGCACGAGTAGTTAAGGATGTAAATGAGATCCGGAAAAGCCCAGAATACCGCAAAGATCCAAAAAATCGGCATAGAGACCCTGTTCAGATGATCGTTGTGGGCGATTTTGGACAGTTGCCGCCGGTAATCGTCCATCCGAATGATGGAAGCCCGGATGAGGGCGATCTGATGTCGGAATATTATGGATTTGATGTGGGATCGGGCTATGCGTTCCAGGCCCCGGGCTGGAAACAGAGTGATTTTCTACTGTGCGATCTGCAGGAAGTGGTGCGGCAGTCGGATCAGGCCATGGTAGACGCGCTGCAGCGGATTCGGTTCGGAGACTATACAGCAATCGAATACTTCAGCAAAAATGCCAGAAAAAAGCCATTCTCGAGCGAAGAAGGGGTTGTCTATCTCTGCGGCAAGAACCGTACTGCAGAACGGATCAACGATGTCCGGGTATCGAAATTAAGCGGTAAAGAACGTACATATGAGGCGGAGATTACCGGACAGGTAACAGAACAAGATAAGCAGGCTCCGGAGCTGCTGCGCTTGAAGAAAAATGCGCAGGTGGTCATGCTGTTAAACACCGAAAAGTATCGAAACGGCAGCACCGCGATCGTAAAACAGCTCAGATCGAGGGAGATAACGGTAAAAATCGAGGAAACTGGCGAGCTGGTTGATGTTCCGTACGCAAGTTGGAACGTAGAACGGTATGTTGTCTCAAAGGAGAAGAAGAAAGTCGAAAGAGAAGTGATCGGAACTTACCGACAGCTCCCGGTGCGGCTGGGATATGCGGTAACGATTCATAAGGCCCAGGGCCAGAGCCTTGACAAGGTGGTTTTGGTGCTGGAAAGTGACGATCAGATCGAGGATGCAGAGCCAACAAGACCGGAAATATTCGCGTACGGTCAGCTATACGTAGGCCTGTCCAGAGCGACGACGATGGATGGCCTGTATATCGAGGGAAATCTGGATCTGGTCGATAAGCTGGCGGCTCCGGAAATCTTAGAGTTCTATGGTGTTCCGGAGCCGGCCGCTACCAGCGAGCCAAAGAAAGTTCCCCTGCAGAAGCTGCCGGAATCAGAGAAAAAGGCAAAAAAAGGCCCAAAGGAGCCTAAAAAAACAGAGAAAGATAGTGGAATGGTTGAGGTACAGTGCAAGAAGCATGCACAGAGGGTAGCCTGGACGTTTGCACACACTCTTGCACCGAAAGCCGAAATACAGGGGAATAAGCTGATAATTCCGGCAAAATGTAGGGAACAAGTCGAATCGTTCATTAAGGCAATAGGGGGTTGATGATGAGGCATGATTAGAAGAAAGCCCGTTGTAATTATGGGAATAGTGTCAATGGTATTCTGTATATTACATCGTAAAACAAATTATGTAGTAATACCAATGCCAGCCGGTATTGGGTATCATATTAATATTTTGAAAATCAATGCGGTGTTTAGCGTGGCGGCATTAATAAATATGCTACTTATGCTGAGAACATCAGAGAAAAAATTTATAAAAAAATTAGAGGGAACAGATATTTTAAAGGAAAAAAATTGCATAATTGGACAATGTATTGTATTTGGAAGCATTTCAATATTTATATCAACAGTATGGAGCTTAAAAATACAGATGGATTTTGTGGCATTTATAATAGGAAAAGAATTATTTTTAGTAATTAAGGAATTTTTGTTTTATGTTGAAAGTATGTCTTTTATCGTTAGTATATTCTATTTTTTGCTATCAGTATATAAAACGATGCAATTATTAGATCTATTATACATACCAAAAGAAAGATATTCGAGTGACGAGGTGAGGAGACTCCAGAAACAGATCTTTGATAAAGAGAAATAAGGAATATTTCAAGCGAGCTTTAAAACTTTATAAAGTATGTAGTTCAACATTTATAAACAACTTACAAATAATCTATATATAATTTACAATGAATTTAGTTGCAATCTTAGTCACGATGTGGTAAAATGGCATACGAAAGGAGATAAGATATGAAATGCGTGAAATGTGGCAGAGATTATGTTGAAAGGCCAGCAATATTCTAGGTTGGATGGGACTAAAATTTGTCCGGAATGTGGCATATTAGAAGGTCTTGATGCCGCTGGGTGGAGCCAAGAAGAAAAGGAAGAAGCTATACGACTAGCTCGTGAAGGAGTCAAACAAATTAAAAATGCCAAGAGTAAACAGATACTAATACAAGGGAGGTAAATAAAAAATGATTGTTGCATATAAATTTGGAATACAGAAGGGTGGCGCGTTGAGTGCCGCAGAAGGAATTAAAGTTCATTATCTTCACGCTGAGGCCAATGATGGGAAGGTCCTTTTAACCATGGGGCGATTTCCAAGGGCGGAATATCGTGATGATATCACGCAGGTGATATTGACTACGCGTAGTGGGAACTATGCTGTCATCGGCGATGTTGAAGATCTAAGTAAAATCGACTTGTTTGCCCCACCGGAACAGTATACGGTGCCATCCATCTGGAATGATGAGACTTCAGAAGAAGTCGCCGGATGGTTTGCGTTGAAAAACTTACGCGAAATTAAAATTAATCCAGGAGATTTCACTGCGACATCTGGAAAAGATCTTTTAGACAGTCTTGATTCAAGGGCCTATATGATTTATTGTGAGAGAACAAAAAAATAAAAAATGTTTACATGGAATATCAATTGGTAAAGTTCAAGCATATTCATAAAAATGTTCCCCGTGTCATCAATTGACACGGGGAAAAAAATAAAATCCCCCCTAAATCCCCCAAAGGGGGATTTTTTTCGTTGCATGGTGAGTAATGTTCTCTCCTATCTGCTATGCTCTGGCTTCTGTGCACTGATCGTTGTTTGCTGTTGTGCATCATAGCAGAGCAATATGTGGATGCAAGGGTCAAGATGAACGGGCTGCGCACCGCCCTTGCATCCACATATTGCTCTGCTATTTAAGATGCACGCAAACCCCGATGAACAGTGTACAGAAGCCAGAGCATAGCAGAAAGGAGAGATGAGTAAACGTCTATGCTCCGAAAAACAAAAACGCACCCCCTACAGAAACAGTACCAGAAGTCATTTGGGGATTGCAAAAAATATTTTATTTAAGGAGAAAAACAATGAAATTTGAAAATGTAAGTATTAAAAATCTGGAAAGCGCTGAAAAATATGTAGAAAAATTAATGCAGTCAGAAAAAATCTTTCAAAAAGAATATGTAGAAGAACACATCTTTATTGGATTACAGCGAAGCGGACAGGAAGAGATTGAAAAGCAGAACACAGAGTTTGATGGAATAGAAAAATATTTGTATTTCAGAATAAACACAGAAGGTGATGCATTTATTACAGCGAAAGTGAATCAAAGTTATTGGGAAAAGGCAGAAGTATCTGTACAGGAAGCATGGAGTCTGGCAGAAAAAAATATAAATAAGGAAAGCTTTGTGATGGGACTGGCTGAATATATAGCAGAAAAATATGGAAAAGATATGGCAACTATGCTTTTTCCGAATCAGACTCCATTCTATGTGGTAACAAATAAAAGCGAATATAGAGGAGCATCGGCGATTTTAAATAAAAAAATGTTATCAGAATTTGGGAGAAAATACAACATTAATAAAGTAGTTGTAATTCCATCATCAATTCATGAAATGCTCATTCTTTCGGCTGATATTTTAGAATTGGAAAGAATGGAAGAATTAACGAAAATGGTACAAGATGTAAATGCAAATGAAGTTTTGGTCAAAGAACAGCTTTCAGATCGTGCATATATTTTGGATATTTGATAGAGTAATGTTTCCTCCATGTCTATAGACATGGAGGAAACACCATAAAAATATTAAAAAAAGTGGGATAACGGTATACACTTTTCTTTTAGAATAGTTGCCGGAGCCAGGACTTTTCTGATGAAAAGTCCTGGCAAACCACCGGCAGAATAAGGAAGGAATGAAATCCCCCCTAAATCCCCCAAGGGGGACTTTTTTCAGAACATGAACGTAATGCTACTCTCCTTTCCGCTCTGGCTTCTGTACACTGTTCGGTGTTTGCTTATGGCATCATACAGAAAATGAAATGATATGCAAGGGTCGAGATGAACGGGCTACGCCCGCCCTTGCATATCATTTCATCTTCTGTTTCGTATGATGCTGCGCAAACCCCAATGAACAGTGTACAGAAGCCAGAGCGGAAAGGAGAGATAAATAAACGTCTATGCTCTGAAAAATAAAAGCGCACCCCCTGCAGAAACAGTACCAGAAGTCAGTTTTGGGGGAAGAACAAAATATTTTATTTAAGGAGGAAATGTATAATGAAAGGACTTTTAATTGACGTACATAACGCAAAAATTCAAGAGGTAGAAGTATCGGAACTTGATGATTACTATAAATGGATTGGATGTGAAAATATTGATATTACATCCCGAAAGATTGGTGGTAGAATTTATGATATTATTTGCGATGACGAAGGATTTTTTCATGATCCAGTGCTGGTATCTGCTGTTGATTCTGAAAAGAATGCAATGCTGGTTGGAAATCTCATTGTGATGGGCAATTCTGATGGAGATGAAATTTTGCATGGACTTTCCGATGAAGAATTAAAACATCTGAAAAAAAATTTAGCAGTTATCGGTGTGGAAAGAGATAAAAAAATTACCTCTGTATATATGGTGCTTTGTAATGTAGAATACCTGTAAAAAAAATAAATTCCTGTGCTGGTAACAGCACAGGAATCTAAATAATTGAAAATAGTCCTATTGTGAATGAAAAAATATTTAAGGAGAAAAATTCATGAAACGAGAAGAATTTTTGATGAATAATATAACAGAGTTGTCTGAAAGAATTTGCAACTGCGTATCGGATGGATATGATGACGAAGAATGGCGAGAAGATACCGTAGATAAAATGACGGTTGCCCTGGAAAAATGCCATGATGAAGATATAATGGTAGCGTTCACAAGATTATGTGAGCGTGTAGAAGAATTTATGGCATAAAAATATAAGGCGACCGACCGGCAGATACTAAAAGAAACGATAATCCATATGTCGGTAAGAACCGACATATGGAAGCATGAATTATATTAAATAGGAAGAATTTTTTTATTTGACAAAGACACAATAATAGCATATAATATAAGTACGAAAAAACATACGATTTTTTGTACGGAAAAGAGGTGCTGAAAATGTTAGCAGTAAAGAGCATGGATGTAAGAGAAAACTTCAAGTCGTTATGCGATAAGGTTTTTAAAGGAGAAACATTGATTGTTTCAAGACCCAAAAATGAAAACATAGTAATGATGTCAGAATCTAAATATAATGAAATTATGAAAGCCAAAAGAAATGCTGAATACCTTGCTATGCTGGATAAATCTATAGCCGAAGCCGAAGCTGGGGGTTTTATTGCAAAAACAATAGATGAGTTAGGAGAATACGAGTAATGAATGTATTATTTACTCCGACTGCATGGCAGCAATATACGGACTGGCAAAAGGAAGATAAAAAGATTGTAAAGCGGATCAATGAGCTTATAAGGAGTATAGACCGCGATGGACTATTAAAGGGAATTGGTAAACCTGAAGCGTTAAAAAAAAGAAAGGCATGTAGTAGACGAATAACGGACGAACACAGACTTATATATAACTTTGATAGTAACCAAAATCTCATAATATATTCCTGCAAATTTCATTATGAAGATTGAGACTATGCAAATTCACCCCGTGTCAATGATTGACACGGGGAAAAAATAGTAAAGGTAGTATTAAAATAAACCTTATGGAAAAAAGTACCAGAAATTTTGTATAAGACAATATTTTAGGGTATAATAAAAGTATCAAGAAAAAGGGACGCTTATTTTGATACCTTTATTAAGAAAGTGAGAGGTGCTTTGATGGAAGAAATATACGGTTACTGTCGAGTCAGTACGCCGCAACAAAACATTGAGAGACAAAGAAGAAATATTTTGGAAAAATTTCCGAGCGCACATATTGTAGAGGAATATTATACTGGAACCAAAACTCTAGGTAGGAGCAAATGGAATAAACTATATGCTTTGGTTTGCCAAGAGGTAGAAGCTGGCAAAAAAGTAATATTGGTGTTTGACTCTGCGTCCCGAATGTCAAGAAATGCCGATGAGGGGTATGAGCTTTACGAACACTTATTTTATATGGGCGTGAAGCTTGTCTTTTTAAAAGAGCCACACATCAACACTGATGTATACAGAAACGCCACAAAAATCCAAGTGGAGATGACCGGAACCAATGCGGACATTTTGCTGAAAGCTGTTAATGAGTATCTTTTGGCGGTTGCCAAAGAGCAGATTCGATTGGTTTTTGAACAAGCAGAGAAAGAGGTTAAAGATTTACACCAAAGAACTTCTGAAGGAATGAAAACTGCAAAGTTGAATGGAAAGCAAATAGGAAGGGTTAAAGGAAGAAAATATGAAACCCAAAAATCTATTGCTGCAAAAAAGATTATCATGAAAAATAGCATAGCTTTTGGTGGGAGTAATACTGATCTGGAAGTGATGAAGATTGCAGACATCTCAAGAAACGCTTACTATAAGTATAAGAAGGAGCTTATGAAAGAGATATATGAACCTATTGAGGGAGATTTCACAGAAAGTGAGGATTTGTAGTATGGAAATGGAAGCTGCCGTCTAGCAAAAATATTTGCTAATGCGGCAGCCCTTTTCTATAGTAGAGGTTTTTTGTGAGAGCTTTTTTTCGGTTGTTTAGTTTGAACTACCTTTTCCGGGGAAAAAAGTTTTTCTAATTTTGGATATGGTGGTTTTGAAAACTGTGAAAGTTCATTCAAGTATTTTTCAGCATTTAAATAAGGAATTTCATTCGTACAGTTTGGTTCACCTGTATAAATCACAAACCGATCGGTTACTTTTCCGAAATTTTCATCCACATATTGCGTGAAACGTTCGTTTCGTAAATGTTTTGTCTGATCTTCTACGATTTGATTAGAATATTTTATTTCAAATAAGTAGCTTTCGTTTTTCTGTATATCGACTAGGATCATATCAGCTTCGACATGCTGATTATTTTCTTTGAGCGTTGTACTTAATTGCGAAACATAATAACGCTTAGGATCATTTTGGGAAAATGATTTGTAAGTTTCTGCCAAAATGATATTTTCGAGAAGAATTCCCTTAACAAAACGATCTGCGCGAAAAAGAAAAGTATTGCGATCATCTATCCCGCAAGAATCCATCCACATACTATTATCTGCCAATGATTGCATTAATGCAGTAGCATGGGCATATATCATACCAGGCTGCAGAAAAATTTCCAAGTCCTGTACGCGCTCTCCTTTTTTGAGAGAGGTATAAGAAGGAACTTTAACGAATAGATCTAGTCCTTGAAGATAATCTTTTAATTCTGCGATATGTTGTTTGCTCAGAGAAGTATCCATTTCTTCCTGGTTTTTAATTCCTAAAATATCCTTTGTTCTCTGATTGGCCGCTTCCACATTAATTTTTGAAATATAGGATGGTTCCCTAATATTGTGAATGGTTGAATATAACGGAGCACTTTTGAAATATTTATTGACCGCCTGTACAGTTACAAAGTAGCTGAATTTATTAATCATTTTATTTAAGACCGATTGTAATTCGTCATGCTCATATAATTCTGTTAAAGCAGCTCCATATCGTCTAGCATCTTCGCTTTTTTCTAAAGAGTGTAAAATATTTCCGACGATCGCTGTATTCAAATACTCGGAACTAGATTGAAGAGTTTTATAAGGTTCATTAGTCAAAGTTCCTCCATATTCAATATAGTCATCAAGAGACTTTCCGCCTAAAAGCTCGGAAAATTCTGCATATGGAACATGAGATGTATGAATCATTTGAATGCGATCATACAAGATATCGGATTCTGCAAGCATAATTCCCAGAGAATCAGTGCCTGCAATGATGACTTTGGCACCTTTGGCGGAAAAGTAATCAGAAAGTACATTTCCATATTTTTGAAAGTCTGTGACGGCTGTAATTTCATCAATGAAAAAATTTCGAGTACCTTTTGCATAGAGTGGCTCCATTACGCGGCGGACTTCCAGCATATCGCATCCGTTTAGACAGAGAAGGTATGCACTTTTTTGCTTTTCTTCTTTGGGGAGTTCTGCAATGCACTGTTCCATCATAACTGTTTTTCCGGTTCTACGTAGCCCATAGAGGGCACATATTTTTCCAGGAGTAGGCAAGCTCATAAAATTTGTAAGCTGTTTGTAGCAATCTCGCTTTTTGTGGTAGGGTTCAAAAACTTTACTACCTGGGGTAACCATAATATATTGACTAGACATATTACCACCTCCTAAAATATAAATTTAATTCCATAAAATTCATAAAGATCCAGCTTTTATATATTTATTATACAGTAGATTGACGGAGATTGAAATTCCTTTTCAAAATAAATAAATTTCAATTTTCCGGAGTTTGTTTTTGAACATGGTGAAGCTGTTCCATTTTATGATGCAATGATTGCATTTTTTCGAGATCTGGTTGAGCGGCTAATGTTTTAAGATCTTCCAGAGTCCACTCCCCCGATGCAGCTGCAGCCAACAAAAGCTCCGTTTGCTGCTCTGAATGATCGGGATCATAAATATAACTTTTGATAAGTTGATCGCGCGCTTGCTGTCCTTGCTCAGCCAATTTTTCAGCTTTACTTTTTTTGCTTTTTCGCAAGAAAGAAAACCAGTTATGTCGTTCCGCTTGTACATTAATTTGAAAATCCGAATTTTCTTGCACGGGAGTAGAACCAGAACATGCTCCATCTGGTTCTACCAAATCGGCAGAAGACATAAAGACTTCAATTTGTTTTGGGTTTTGCAAATCTTCAATTCTGCTTTGAAGTAAACAAATCTGTTCTAAATAAGAGGATTCTTTTGTATGAAAACTTTCTACAATATCATCCAGCCGCTGCTGAAGCTGTAAGACTTCTTTTTGTGAATCATGAAGCTGCACAGTAAGTGTTTCTTTTTCTTTTAATAAATCAGCATGTTGATCTTGAAATAATAATTGTTGCTGTAGTTGAGAATTTATTTTTTGCATTAGCTCATACTGCAATTGGATGAAGCTCCCATTTTGCTCCATTGATTTCAAAATCAAAGCTTCATTTTTAGTTCCTGCATGTTCCAAATAATATTTTTTTCGAATTTCTTGAAAGTCTCCGATAGATTCCTCTTTAATTGAGTCTTCCAGGGCTAGCTGAAGGTCTTCCGGATCGGCATCGAAAAAACTTATCATACGGAGCTGCCAAGCCGGAGCGTCATCTTTTATATAAGGAAGCATGTTATCAATCAAATCTTGTGGGAATCCTAAATTTAGAATCAAATTTAATTTTGCACTTTTTAATTTATCCTGTATATATGGGGATAATATGTTTGTTCTTTCTGTTTGCGTATACTTGTGGAACTTCAATAAACACACCACCTTCCTATTATTTTTGTAAACGTTTTAATTTTGCTAATCGCCTAGAAGAGCTTTGCATATTCTTTAAAGTTTGAGATAGCTGTGCTTCCTGTTGATCCGTTCGCAATTGTCGCCGTAGAAGTTCCTGAATAGGATAAGTTTCTTCGATTTCGTCAAGGCGGTTTTCCAATTTTCCTTCAGATGCTGCTGCAAAGTTTCCGCTCGAAAGAGCCTTTTGAATAGCTGTATATTCATCAAGAATTTTTTTCGTTTCAGAATCTTCTTGATTGGAACGCAATGCTTGTAGCTGCTTTCTGGTAGATGATTTGAGTTGCTCCATTTCGTGCAAACGCTCTGACAAATCCTCTGCAGTTTTGATTTTGTTATCTTGTAAAGTTTGCAAGTCACGCAAACTACGATCAATCTCTTTTGAAAGTTTCCAAGCAGAAGATCCTCCGCCGGTGACTTTGCGCTCGGAGTTTTTCAACTTCCAATAATTAATCATGTAACGTTTTTGATACTGTGTAAGATGCACGCCGCTATTTTCTGTACGGATTCCGGAGCCGATTGAAAATTCAAAGTCCCGGATATTTGGGGTAGCCCGCTTTAAGTTGATTGGAATTTCTGTTTGATTTAAGATAATTCTTTGCTTTATACTTGTCACCGAATAAGCGCTTCCCAAAACATAGTTTCGTCGGAATCGGCCAGCTTGATTGTCGTAACTTTTAAAAGATAGATACTCGGAATTCCATTTTTTCGAAAACCCTTTTTTTATTTGATAAGTTTTTTCCATGATAGAAAGAAACTCATCATAAGAATGTGAGTTTGAGATGGCAGCATCAATCGCTTCACGGAGGCGTTGACTTCCGGTTGGATCTTTTTTCTCACGCCATGCGCCATAATCTACCCCCTTTCGTTTTTGCCGGTCGTATTCTAGTTTTGATAATCCGTATTTTTGACATATGGAATCTGTGATTGGTTGTATTTTACTCTCCCACTGTCCATCGCTGTAATGATATTTATGACCGTCAACCATAGATACAGAATTAAAAACAATATGAGCATGGATATGCTTGTGATCTGTGTGGACAGAGAAAACATATTCATATTGTCCCTTGAGATACTTTTCACAGAAATCTTGAGCAACATTAAAACAGGTAAGCGCATCCGTTTCACCAGGCGAGAAGCTGATTACAAAATGATAGCATTGTCGGCCGTCTGCTTTATGAAATTCTCGCTTAGTGGTCATCATGCGATCGTAAACGTTTTGGGTTGTTAAGCCAGCGTTTCCACCAATCCACCTATCTTCTGTTTTGTCTGGATTGAGAATGTAGTCAATACATGCATACAATCCAGCATTAGGATTTCCGGAGGAACGTTCTTTTACGTGACTTAATTTTGTGATAGCCATTTTGAAACCTCCGCTTGTGTTTTTTGAAAATCTGCTTGCAGATTTTGCAAGAGAATGAGACATTCGGATATTTTCTGAATCATTTCTAGTGGATATCCAGACACTTCCGTGTTTTTTTGAATTTGCAAAAGTCTACTGTCAATGTTAATGAGCTGCTGATCAATCTGACGAAAATTTATTTTCAAAAAATGATAATTGGAAATAGTGGAGTCGTGTAAAATCCCACACAAGTATTTTGAAAAATTAACTTTTTCCGGATCTGAGCTTTCGGACTTTGCTCTTTCTATAAGAATTTTATAATCATTTTCTGATATTCGGATACCAACCATTCTTGATAACCTTTCAGAGTCAATAGGCTTCTTTCGTTTACGCCCCATAAATTTTTCTCCTTGTTCTATTTTGAAAAAATACATTTCTGGAACACCCCAGATACGTAAATTTGCTCATGTACATAATATGTACATGAGTCCTTTGAGCTTTAGAAAAAGTGAAATTTGAGAAAAAGGCTAAAATTTCTTAATTTTCTGAAAACCCGCATAAACACTGGATTTGAGGCCTATGTACATATTATGTACATACAAGGTATAATACTTATTATTAATTAGCAAGATACGCATTTTGTTAACAAAATGCACCTTGTTAGGGAGGCCCCTAAGACCCCTATAGCTCGATTTTATATCGAGCAAGTTAGCATAATTGTAATTTTTTTCAGCCAGGTAAATCGATATTATTGATAGAGTCATAATTACTATATACATCTTCCTCCGGCTCAGAATTTGATTCTGTATCTGATTCAACGTTTAAGACACCAATAAGTCCTTCCATAACTGCTTCGGTAACGACACGTCTTAATGTTTCTTCTGACGTTGTGAATGTATCATACATTTTTACTGCGGCAAAAATAAAATCTTTCCGAGTTGTAAAACCGTATGCATTGAAATTTTCAATTTTGGAAATTACATCTGGATCATTGGTGCGGATATGATAAGATTTTTCTTCCATTTTTCAATCCCTTATTTAGAAACTGGGACGTTCAAAAAGCAAACGTCCCAGAAAGTTTGAATGATTAAATATTACTCGGATCAGCATTGGAGTTCCAGGTGATGTTGGTTACGGGAGTCTGCGGTTCATCTTCTGGAGCATCTAAATCAGCATATTCATCCGACTCCTCCTCTTCTGCCTCTTTTGAAGATTCGGAAGATGGAGTAGTATCATCCAGTTCAACGGAGTAGGTTGCTTTCAGAAAAGCGCTCAGATCTTCGTAGTTTGGATTTTCTGATTTGAAGAAATCTTTTAAGTAATCAGATGTGGTCTGCATAATTTCTGTCTGATACAGTGTGGTCAATTTCTTTTCTTCAGTAACAAGCTTATTGAGCTTTTCACGGGTTTTGCGGATTTCTGTCTGAACCTTTTCTAACTTAATGGCTGTTGGTGTGTTTTTCTTTTTTTCCATTTTTCTTTTCCTCACTTTTTAATTTTTATAATTTGCAAAAATCAGATTTTAGAATTTTGTCAAATCAAATTTTTGCTAAATTCATTTTTAGGATTTTGCAGATTTAACATTTTCTAAAAATCATGTTTGATAAATTCAGAAATATCAATCTGCTGATTTTTGTGATAGCGAATTTTGCAGCGATGCTGCAGCTTACTCATAAATGCAATTTCTTCTGCTGAGTAATTAGAATACAATGCTTTAATGATCTTAAAATGCTTTTCCCTGTTATACGGACGTAACGCCTGGAATCTTACTGCAGATTGAAAGCGTTTGGAAAATCTTATGGGAAGATCTAAAGTTCGAATTTTCAATAGTTTCATAGATGTTGATTCTATTAAAAAAATAAAAAGGTTAATTCCAAATGAGCAATCCGGGAAGTAAAGTTTACCGTCCGGGTAAATATCGTAATATGGTGTATAAGGAATATAGAACCAGTCCAAAGTTCCAAATCTAAAAGTAAGAATGATCTTTCCATAAAATTCCGTAAAGCGCATTTCAAATTTTTTTTCAAATTCCTGTAAGCATCTGGGAGTCGGATGCGCTTGAAAAATAAATAATGTAGCTCCAAATTCATCAAAATTCAAATAGATGGTATTCAAATTTCGATGGTATCTTTTATCTGGGGGTCAATGTTTTTTCCTTTTTGGAATTTGCATTTTGGACTTTTACTGATTTATAATGATTGATTAGTTGATCTTTGGGAATCCCTGTTATTTCAGAAACACGATTTTTCATTCTCTCAAAATCAGTATCTGTCAACCATTCTGGTTTTTCATTGGCGTCAAAAGAACTCAGACGCTCTTCCATTTCCGAAAGAAGTGATTCTATGCTGCCGCCCCAGATACTGCAAGAGTTTACATTTCCGTCATGGTTGATATAGTAATTGCAGTCTTCTTTCATGCGATCAAGTATCATGTAATCCATTTCGCGTGGATGACGAATGAACGGGTCAGAGCATTCGATAGGCTCAGTTATTTTGAGATTAGGCTCGCCACATATTTCGCCATAGGAAGTAAGGTATGCTCCGCTGTATAAATTCAGCCCATTTTTTCCATCATTTACGTCAAAATATAAATTTCCTTTCTCATCTTTGTAGCACGGCACATCCATGGTTCCACCAAATCCTATATAGGTTACATTCATTGTCGGAATCTCCTTTTATTAAATTTTATCTTCTCAAAGTTTTCTTTTTCTTTGGAATGGATTTGCGAGTTATTTGTTTCTGCAGTTTTGCTTCTGGGTTGGGTTCTATTTCCGGAGCAAGTAACTTCTGCGCAAGTTCCGGAAATTTCTGAATCATTTTTTGGTCTAACAATTTTACTTGAGACGAATATAAATCAAACATTTTTTTTATGCTTTTGTCTGGAGCAAAATTTTTTGGATCAGATTCAAGCCAGCTTTTGTAGTGGCCAACCAGATGACTTTTTCGTTCATCTGTAATTTCGAGTCCATAATGTTGTTGGAGCATTATGCTCATCACATCGGCTTCAAATTCTTTTTGATGTGATCCGATATTGAAAAATTCATCAAGAGTTCCATGTGCAAGGGCATGACCAACTTCGTGAGTTAAAGTGGAAAATGCAGCGGTGTCTTGTAGTGTGGATGCTATATGGATTTCCGATGTACCGGGACTATGGAAACCATATAATGCTGCCCCTTTAATTTCCTGATCTTGATCTTGAAGAAAAACTCGAACACCGAGAGTTTCTTCACAAAATTCTTTCAAAACTTCGGTACACTGCTTATGAAGTTCGGATGGGATTCCGCGATCGAGGAATTTTGGATAATGTTCAGGTGGAAAATTTGTTTGAGCAATATCGAAAGTATATCCAACTTTAAAGTGAATAATTTTTCGCCCTTCCAAATTTCCGGCATCGTAGGCAGCTTGTTGTTCTTTCGACGCTTTACTATATGGAATTTCGGTGTCAGCAATTTTCAAAAGCGTGATTGGTGTGGGAACGTATACTTCCATACCATGCTCTCCTCTTTTTACAGAATAACCAAGCTCTTTCCAGCCTTGAAACGATTTGCAAAGAATGGCTCCTGACTGTTGCTGCTGAATCAACATGGTATTCCTGGGAGAATAAGAATAAGAAAATTTACTCGCAAATTGAAGAAAGTCGCTGATCTGCGCAGGATCTTCATTCCACTGATTAATAATATCTCGAATCTGATGATCTAAAGATTCCAGTTTTTCAGAGCGATTATTTTTTTCTTCCGTCATGATGAGATCTCCTTTCTGCTAAAATATTACTGAGCAAATGGCTGTGTGTGTGAACAGTACATTTTGATTTTTTTTGATGGCTTTGCAATAATATTTCCAATATTGCATTTCTGTAAATGCTCCACGATGATAGAGAATACAGAGCTTTTCTTCTTCAGTAAGATCAATGTGATTCATGAGCAAAATTAAACTTTTATCTCCATAACCTGGCGGGTAAATGGGACTTTCGTTTCGCAAAAGACCTAATTGCTCCTGGGAGTCGCCAAATGGTACGCAGTAATAATCATCCAAAATCCAAATAGCGTGAAGTAGTCCGATAAGCAAGGGACTCTCTTCTCTTTTCCACGTAAGGCTCATATGAGTTGTAAGATTTTGGAGTGTACGTGCCACTTCCAAGGAGTAAAAAAAGAGACCACCTTCTGTAGGATCATAATTCATAGTCGGATAGATATTGGGTAATGGCATACAGCAAAAATCTTTTTGATTCAAAAAGTTGAATAACGATGGCCAATTTTTTAACTGATCACATAAAAAATCTTTTCTTTTTTTTGTAGACCATTCGTTTGCAGAATAAATATCGAACATGTTAAGCTCCTTTTTTGTGTTGCTGTTGAACATAGAATTGTAACATAAGGCGTAGCTTTTCCGGAGGCAATTTTAGGCAGTCTTTAATTTTTTCCTCGCTCACATGACTATTCATTGCTTCTGTGATTTCAGCAATTTCTTCATCTGAGAAATCCAGAATATACCGACGGATCACATCTTCCAAACTACCAGAGATGTCCCAATTTTGCCGAATTTCATAAACAGATGGCTCTGTAGATGGCCCAGTTTCATCTTCGGGTGTGGCTTCATAAGATTGCTTACGTGCAGCTTTTTCCTGAGCAGCTTTCTGCAGTCTTTCATCAATGCTTTGAGATTCAAGCGTCTTGATTTGCTGTAAAAGAAATAAATTTCCTTCTGGACGCTCTAAGATCGGATCGTCCAAATTCAAAGCACAAAACTCGTCTTCACTTAATCTGAATAACATGCCGTCAGAATCACCCTTCTGGATATCCGCTTGAATTTTTTTCTGCAAATTCTGATCAGGAAAATAAAATTTTTCAGTGTGATTGACTGTAAGTAATTTTCCATTCTGATCTCGGATAACTTCAATTGGGTGCCTATAAGGGCCGTATTCTTTTGATTTAATATAGGATGGATCATGAAAGGGTTTATACTTTTTGTCGATGATTGGTTTACTGGAAAATGGGAAGATAATACAACTATCTTTATCCATTTGCGCGACTTCATTGGCTTCCATAAGCGCACGCTGCATTCGATCAAAGCTGGTACTGTTGCTTCCATTTTGACCGTAGGATACACTTCCAGAAGTCTTTTCAATAGTGGCGTTTCCAAGCATCTTGCTGATAGTCTCTTGAGTGTCCAAAGCTCCGCGGCCAGACCCAAGGAATAAGAACACGGCGCACGAATCCATGAAAACCTTCCAACCATCGCCTTTGTACATGGTTTGCAACTGACTGATGGATTGCAAAAAGAGCATGACTGCGATATTGCGAGAACGAAGTGTTGTAATTAAATTTTCGAAACGTTCCGGACGGAGGCCGTTTGCAAACTCATCCATCCAACATTCAACGCGAATCGGAAGTCGTCCGTGATAATTCTGATCAGCTTCCCGGAGAAGTTCATCAAAGAGCTGCTGATAAAGCATATTACCAAGGAAGTTATAACTACTATCGTTTTCTTTCAGGACAAGAAATAACGCAACTTTGGTCTTTTCATCTCTATGCCATCCGGTTCCGAGTTCCCAAAGATTCATATCATCGGCCTCAAAAATACGTTGAATCGAGGAAGAATAGAAAAATTTAAACTTTCCATTTAAGATCAGAAGAATAGATGCTACAGTTTCGGGAGCACCCTCTGTGAGCTTTTTATAATCTCTTACGGCTGGATGATCTGGATGCATTTTTTCAAGCTGATCCATAAGAAGAGATAACTGGGTAGAATCGTCGTCATCATCTGAGTCGGATTTTATTTTGGAGCTTTCTAGTTGAGTAAGTCGGGTTACCTGATTCAGGGTTTTGGTTTCGTAGACAGATTCCCAATTAAGATGAGCCTCATAAAAAAGTAATTTCTTATCTTCGACGGATAGTCCCCAAACAAAATAAAACAGAGACTGCAGATATAGTGCGCAGCCATCGTCCCAGAATGGATCTCCTTTTTGGGCATCTGGCGGTTCAACAGACTTAAAAATATTCATGATTAGACGCGGAATATCATCTTCTGATCGAATATACACAAATGGATTATAACGATCAGATTGCTCCATATTTTTTAAATTCAAAACACGGATTTGATATCCATTTTTCCGCATGTAATTGCCATATTTTTCAACCAATTCTCCTTTAGGATCCATGAAAAGGTATGACGATATACATTTCAAAATATTTGGCGCGATCACAAATAGAGATTTTCCAGTTCCCGGAGCACCAACAACGATCATGTTGTTATTCGGAAATGATTTCGGGCCATCCAATGCCTGGCTTACATGTTTCGACAGAATCCGGTTATTTTCAGGGTGTTCAAGGTCGGCCATTCGAGCGTTTGCATTCTCAAAATTGTCCCATTCTGCGGAACCATGTTCTATTTCAGAATGAGTATTTCTGTGCATCTCAAGATATTTAGCCAGAAAAAATACCCATCCCATTAACCCGACACCTAAAAGAGGCCAGGTGTATTTATTAAAACAGCGCCATGGATGCTTCATCCATGACGCTATCTGGAAATTGAGATCATTGCCAGGCTCTCCCAAAATTCCGGAAAAAACCAAACAAAATAATTCGATAATGATAAGGACAAATACCAATTTTCCAACAGGTATTTTTTTCTTTTTAATCATAGTTATTTTCCTTTCTGTTATTTGAAACGTAAGATACCGGAAAAATTATAATTTCATTGTCTTATCCTTTCTAGGAAGTGGTGGCTTTTTCCTCTTTTTTGAACTTTCTTGAGGCCCAGAATGATTAACAATACGATCAAATTGCTTTTGAGCATCTGGACGTACTTTGGCATAATAAGTTAGAAGTTCATCACCTGTTACCTTTTCTGTAGCTTTTAGACCATTTTCTGTGTCTGTTAGAACAGTATATTCTTTTTGGGGGTCAATTGTAATACCGCCATGAATGAGTTGCTGCAGCTTTTCTGTTTTGAGAATGGTATATTCTTTTTGTGGATCAATGGCAGCCAATATAGTTTTCCCTTCATGAAGCGTAGAAACAAAATCTAACTGAACGTATTTCTGGGTTCCGGGGATACGAGCGATGACCTGAGTGTCTAATTGATTTGAGTATAGAAATTGTGCCGGAAAAGTCACCGGTGTTTCAGAGGCCAAAACGTCTACTGGTAGCTCCTGTGATGGGGACTCTAACTGTGGAGTTTCTACGGTTGGAGAGTCAATATCACGAACAAGTCGTTTCGAATCTTCAGACGTAAAAGAAACCGGCGCTGCATTCGGTTCATCGTATGGTATATAATCAAGGCGTTGTACAATATCTCGACCAGCTTTTTCTGTATAGCGGGATAATTGCTTCCCAGATATATTACCTGTTGGAGTTCTTATGGTATTATTTTCGTCGGGATGATAAGAAGCATAATCTTTTTCGGGATCAAGAAAAATGATACATCCACGTCCGTTGTCAATAGATAATGCTTCTTGAATCCGGACATATTCGTTATTTCCAACCTGCAAAGCTATTTCATCGCCCTGCTTTGCAACTATTTTTTCTGCAGGAACATATCTTTCGGTCAACCCTGGTCGAGCTTTGAGGGTTTCATACCGACTAAGTTCTTTTCCGACCAGGGCTTCCTCAAAAGAATCTGAGCTTCTGTCCTTTCCTGCTTTCCATTTTTCAGGATGCATCGTTTCTTTAAGATCTTCTGTGGCGGTATTAAAATAGTCATTTTCAGACATACGACCGGAATCATAGTATTGTCGATCTGTTAGATCTTCTTCCAGATGTTCAACGGCAGAAGGAAATTCCTGCAGATAAGCTTCTATTGCTGAACTAAATTGTGGCAAAGATTGATTGGCTACTGCCAATTGAATATGATTATCACCATATTTCAGATCAGGAAGAACTGCATAATTGACTTTACGCTCATCAAGCATGTCCAGAAACTTTTGCAGTTGCTCATTATCTTCGGAGCTGTCTCCAAGTGCCAGATTCTTAATCTTATAGTTCCCGGACGTAAGTGCTTTCAGTTCTTCAAAATCGAGCGGGCCACCAAGATCAAGTTCGCTGGTTACATAAGATTCATATAACGATTGCCATTTTGCAACGTCTTTTCCGCGTATAGCAATCTGACAGCAAGAATCCTGGATATCAAGATCTGGAAGCATACAATATGTTATTCCAACTTCTGTCATGGAATCCATAAGTTCATCTAAACGTTCTGGATCACGTGTTGGTAAGTTGGCGATAATATAATCTCCCTCACAGTCCTTCATGAACTGCGTAAAATCCTTGAAATCTGATTCGGAAATTCGCTGTTCCTTCCGTAATTTCATAATATACTGGATAAGTCGTAAGGGAGCTATCATACCTTTTCCAATGGTTTTTCCTGCGTACGTACTGGCTTTTACAGCTCCTTTTAAGATGATCATTTCTGTATTGATCATAAGGGCCAGATCGCCGGTTCCACCGGCATCTTCCATTGCCATAAAAATCCTCCTTATAAATTAGTAAAAGTGAAAAATTGTTTTTTGGAATCTTTCTATATTTTTTGTTAAGGTGAGTCTTACTATATGTTAATGGTAGTGGGACGTCCCTTTTTAGTGTTACTTAGCTGCTTTCTAACCTTATTTCTCGGTGGTCGCATTTGATCCTGCAGTGTTTTTGTCTGCTTTTGTAAGTGATTAAGACCACGCTCCATAGCATAAATTTTTCTCTGTATAGAGGCGATTGCTCCATTTTCCATATCCCATGGTTTATAAGTTAACAATTCTTTTCCGCTTAAAGATCGACCGATATTTTTGACACCAAGAGCTACGTCATGGATAGCGTGCCTGGTATCATTCAGACGATAGAAAACATTATCAAGGGATTTTTCAGCACGCTGCATACAGTTTTGCAGCATTTCTAACGTTTCTGGAACGCGGATGCTTTCGGCCAGAGAGATCAGAGCGGATTTTTTGCTTGACATCATGTTGTCTCGTGTATTCATAACCTGATTAGCCAAGCGATTTTTGGTAGTCTGGACAAATCTTTCGCCACGATCCAACTCAGATTGAGCTTCACTAACACAAACTGAGTCAGTAAAGAGTTTTTTGTCAATATCAGCAATTTGTAGTTTTATCCGCCGAAATTCTTCTTGCATGGAACGATAATGTTCCTGAACTTCATCTAAATGGGATGCCAAAAAATGCAACATATCAGCGGCTTGTGGCATCTCATTTTGTTGCAACGCTTGAAACACTTCTTGAAAAGCTTCTTGATCAACCAGTGGTTGTGAAATATCAAGGAGATCTGCAGCTTTTTTCTGCAGATGCTCGGCTTCGGGACTTTCAACCGTAGGAGCATTAAGCTGGTGAGTTGAGTCCTGCACTTCTGCAGAATCTTGATTTCTTAAACGCTCAAACTCTTTTTGGGCGGCCGCTTTTACATTTCCGTAGGAATAAGAAAGAATATCTCCAAATCGAGAACCTGCCGGTTTCCATTCATCATTTTCTTTTACCCAAAGTGGATATTCTTTATCCGGGTCAATGGTTGCAAGAAAAGTTTTTCCATTATCAAGAGAGGAAAGAAACTCAAGTTCAACGTATTTCTTACTTGCAGGAATTTGACTAAGAATCTTTCCGTCATGTGGGGGAGATGCCAGTAATTTCTCGTTGATTGTAACAGGTACTTTGGATGGTTTTTCCACTGGCTCTGCAGGAGTTTTTACATTCTGTGCCGGTTGTGAGTCTGCAGGTATAGGGCTAATTGGATTTTCCAAGGGCTGTTCTGCGAGCTGAAAATGTTCTTTGGCTGGTAACGCGGGAAGAGATTTCCCCTTATTTAAGCATTCCTGAGCCTCTTCTACATAGGAAAGAAGCTCTTTAGCATATGGAGTTTCCCAAGATTCACGATTTGGGTTCAGCAAAATATTGTCAGCTTGTGAACGAATAACTGATAGATTTTGATGGTTCTGTAAATAAGGAACAAAATTATCAATAATCCAGTTCATTTGAACTTGATATTTTTTCATGGACTCAGGGGTTAATTTGCTAAAATCTTGTGGAGACATTTCTGCCGGTCCGGCCAATGCAGCGGCTCTAATCTGTGCAGTAAGAGACTTATCATGCGTTCGATCAAAATTAACTTTACCATGATAAGATCCATGGTAAAAATTGTCTTGCACGAGGGTATAATCTATCTGATACGCTACATAACCTGATGTCTGCCCTTTAAACATGAGTTCTGTATCTGCCAGAGACATTTTGGCACCGGCCGGAATCTGTGGTACGGTACTTTGTAATATTGTAACTTGCGGCTCATCGAAAGAGATCATATTTGATTCAGAATACGCTTCCTGTGGCTGCACCTCTTTGGACTCCGGAGTTGTGGTATCTGCAGAATCCGCTGTATTTACTATTTCAGATTCAGAATATTTAATGGTACTTTTTTCTGTGAAGTCTTTTCTTGATGGACGTTTAGGAAGATTTTGACCCAAATTTAAACAGTTACGAGCCTCTTGCACGTAGGAAAGGAGTGCATTGGCATATGATCTCATATCGCTTTTTTTATTGACACGCAAAATCCTTTTTGCTGCGCGTTCCAAAATAGAAAGATCTCGATGCTTTTTAAGATAATCGACCGAACTGGGGGCGAATGAAGCATCACCAACAATAGAATCAGCAAAAGTTCCCGTACCGCTTAGTTTTGATAAGTCAATAACAGCATTCTGGACTTTTTCTTTGCCGCGCAACAAAAATTGGATCTGATATTCTACGGAACCAGGATTACGACGAAGCAATAAATCATCGGCATCCAATAGAGAAAGTTTACTTCCGGCTGGCAAATCTGCTGTGTCGCTTTTGAGAATTGTAATCACGGGTTCTGAGAAGGATTTTTCTTTTTGAAGCAGAAAGGTTTCTCTACGCTGTCGCATTTCCACTAATGGAAGTTTAATTCCTGCTTTGATCTCTGATTCCAACATACCAGCTTGCATTTCCAAATTAATTTCTTTTAGTTCGGCGTTCGTAATTTGATGAATATACCGGCGAATAATATTTTCCAGACTGCCGGAAAGATCCCAATTTTTTTTTCGATCTTCATAAGTTTCTTCATGTTCCTGTGCCATACTTTTTTTACACCTCATTTCATAAATAAAGATAGGGATCAGATTTTGCTCATAGTTTTCCGCGGACGTTTTAATGGGCGTTTGGCCTGGGATACGTTTTGAACCGGGGCGTCCTTCGCAGCTTCATATTTATAATCAATCAGATTCAAATCTTGATTAAGGTTTTTTCGGGCTTCTTCGGCGCGTAATTCATAGTCTGTACCATTGGCAGGTTTACCTTCTGCGATAACATCTCGTTCGATTTCATCTAAGCGAGAATAATAGTAGTGGTAGCTTGCTGCGACTTCATCAGCGTCTTCTTTGCTATATCCATTTTGTAATGCAAGATCTCGTTGCTCCTGTACACGCGGATCTTCATAAGCAATGGACTCTGTAACATTTGATGAAAGTTCTTTTTCCTGATTTAATTTCTGAGATTTTAACAATGCTAAAGTTTTTTCGAGGTCCGCCGTCGTTTGTTTTGAAATTTCGATGATGTCTTCGTAATTTTGAATTAATTTATCAAGATCCATAGCAATTTTTCTCCTTTTTCAAATAAAAAAGACTGTGTATATAGTCTCAAAATGATCATAGACGTATTGATTTGGTTTTATGGGATTTGGATGGAGAATTATGTGGCTTTTTTTTCTCGCTTTCCTGTGATGTCACTTCCAAGTTTTTTGATTTAGAATCAGCCAGATTCTGGTCAAAATCTACTTTTCGTGGTTCTGCAGGTAAATCATATCCAACATTCAAACAATATCGACTTTCTTGAATATAATCTTCCATAGCATGTAAGTAATCTGCATTCGCTTCAAGTGTAAGAACATCGGAATTATGTAACTGTTCCTGAATAATGGTTTCTTTGTTGGAAAGAGAAATATGAGATTCTAAATATGGCACCAAAAGAAACGATCCATTATTGCGGATTCTATCGGCTTTTGTGGGATCATGCACTGCATTTAGATCATAATAATATCGATTATAAACCTGCATATTCTCATCGTTTCTGATATGGTCAATTAGGGAACCTTCAAGATTACCAAGATTCTGCACTCCTTCATAAACCACCTGTTCTCCATTTAAAGAAAAATTTAATTGAAATTTGGTTTTATCATAAGAACGATCGCCATAAAGTTCATGTGTGAGTTGATCGACATCTTTAAATCGAGAATTTGCTTCATGTAACGGCATTTCACGTCCCGTATCAAACTCTGTACTTTCTGTTGACAAAATTTTTACAGTAGGTTCATGTGTGAGTGTATGATAGTTTCCTGCCGCAAGTTCAATAGAAAGATGTTCTTCATGACCACCTTCGTGATACATATGAAAAGCTTCTTTAGCTATAAGTGCCGAATATTTGGCAGGAATTTCGAAATCATTTTCTAAGACATGTTGCATAGAACTTGTAACATATTCCTTATGGGCCAAAAAAAGCTCATCTTTCGTTAATTCAAATTCTTTTCCGTTTCGTTCTACTTTCATAGGTAATCCTCCTTTAATGTAAAGCTTTGCAATTAGTATTTTGTAAGATCTTGTTTAAATGCCGAATTTCCTGTCGGTTCTCTTGAATTTGTTTCAAAAGCCAGGTTTGCTTCCAGCAATTTCCGGCAGGGCTTAAATCATAGTTGACGATCACATAACGATCATCATATTTGGAAAGCTTCTGTTCATCCTGGGGCAAAAAAATCCAATTTCCTTTGAGTGTCCCGACTCTGTATAAATAGTCATCAACAGCCAAAACGTATATACCGCTTCTTTTTTCATCACTAATTTGTTTCTGCATTATTCTCCATCTCTTTCATGGCAGATTCAGAGAGTGCTGCATCTCCCGCTTCCTGATCTGCAGATGATTCCTGGTCGGATGTATCGGTAGTAGTTTTTTTCGTTTCAAGGACTTCTGATGCGCTCATACCAGCAAACTCAAAACTAAAATCTCGCAAATTTTTGCTGTATGTGACAAGAACAACCGTATTGTTGGCATCATTCAGAGTAAGATAGAACGTTTCCTTACTCTTCTTGTAGGTTCCATAAGCAAGATATTCGGCTTCAGTTGCATCCAGATTGTTCTCGACCAACCAACTGTGCAGACGACAAGGAAGAAACCAGCTCTGATTGCTACTTGTGTCATATGTATTGCCGCAGATTGCGGTTATAGAATGAGCAGTATCCTCTTTCACCGGCGTACATTTGTTTAACCATTCTTCTCTTTGGTCATCTGACATGGCCGCCCAGTTGCTCTGGTTAATGACCGGAATATAATCGTCATTGTCATAAGTGTAATCTTCACCCAGGACGCGATATTTTTCTTCCTCTGTTGCTTCACTAACAGCACTGGAAGAAGATTCTGTATTATTGGAAGATTCAGAAGTATTTTGTGTTTCTTTGCGTTGCTCCTCGTTTTCACCAAGGCTTACACTCTCCAAATAATCAAGAGTTTCCTGTAAGGTAGCTTCAATGGTTCGTTCTGTTTCTGCTTTCTGGATATTTTGGATATTCTGTTCTACGTAGGCACTTACTTTTTGTTGCTGGTTCTCTGACAGCGTTTTTACAGTGTTCTGAATCTGTTGGATTGCATCATTTTTCTTTTCTTCATAGTCGGACTGTTCAAGTGTGATGGACTGTCCAGTACCAGAATTTGGAGTTTTGCGATGCATAGCAACAACAACTCCGCAGGCAGTTGCTACAACCAAAACAGCAGCTATAGAGCCAAGAATGATCTTCTTACGTGATAATTTCCGATTTCTTCTCATGGTGATTCCTCCCAATGAAAAAAGACATGGCTATCATAAAAAGTCATGTCTTTTTTCAGATAATATAAAATTCAAATGATATTAAAGTCGCATCCTTTTTGGCATTTTTTACTTGTCTTTGGTTTAGATGCTTCTTTGGCGTTTGCTAATTTCTGGCGATACGATTCTCTCTGGTTTTCGGGAAAATCAAATATATCTTTTGCCCATCTGTACCAACTCCCTTCTGAGTGTGTTATGACTTTTGAAAAGCAAAATAATTTCCCGTGTCAATGATTGACACGGGAAACGATTCGGTCTATTTAACTTCGGACATCAATCAAAATTTCTACTGCTTTTTTATATGTTGAACGTTTACACTCTTCGTAACCAAAATGATCAAAGGCGAAATCGAGAGAATATCCTTCCATCTGCACCAGACGTTGCATAGCCAACAATTGCATCATGACTTGATCTCTGTCGTTCTCCTTAGTAAGCTGTAGTTCAGCACCTATTTGCATTCCGAGTTGCAGCAACGCTCCGGCTTTCACATGTAGAATATCTTTTTCTATCTGTTCCATTTGAATATTTCCTTTCGAGTTATCATTTTATCGTACATCAAAAATAGATTATAGAAGTTTTGGCTTCTTCGTATACACTCCCATCTTGTTACACTATTGTGGTCTGCAGTATAGCTGCGGTGATAGATTGGATTGCGACAGCGCTTGTTTTACAACACCTCTCGATTCATTTGCCGCATGAACCATAACACCATCGCCAACGTAGATTGCCACATGAGAGATATTTCTATATCGTCCATTAACCTCATAAGAATAAAATATCAAATCGCCTGGCTGCAATTCGCTATAGCTTACTGTCATATTATGGCTGACAAGATACTGTGCCTGCTCTGCAGCGCATTTGCCGTTAAGATATGTTATTCCAGCTGCGGCATAGCTTCTGTATACCAGTGAGGAACAATCGTACCATCCCGGATCATCTCGCCTTGTTTGTGAATATCCACTTCCTACAGCGTTAAGAGCTGCCTGAACAGCCGCGTTTCCGGATGCACTGGTTTGATTAGATTTTTTCCATGACCAATCAATTCCACCAGCTCCATTTTCAGACGGGGCATAGATGTCCAAAGTTCCGGCAAGCTGCGCAAGACAATCCGCTTTTTCATAACTCCACCGTGAGATACTCGGTCGTCGAGCAATCATAGCATCATAAGCCCGCTCGATAATTTCCTTGTCGGTAGAACTCGCTGTTGTGCCATCGAAATATCGGGTAAGACTTTGAACATATTTTCCGTCGCGGTTTCCAAAGGATAACACACAGCCTTTTAAGGCATCCGATGCATTGTTGAAATCAAAGCCATAATGTTGCGTGAGTGAAGTAAGAAGAGGCTGCAGCGTCTGCGTATAAACATATTCACACTGCGCTGCTTCAAAGGCAACCTTATTTGCAGCACAGATTGAATGCCAAGCAGCATAAAAGCTGGTGTTGTCTTTAAGTTGTGTTGTCATCCCGATATATGGCTCGAAAGCAGCATACGTCAAAGAATCTTTTTCATGGCACCAACGGACGAATGGTCCTAACTCATAGCGATTATCAAACTGAAATTCCCCACAAGCATTTCCACCATCTCCTCCGGTCTGATCCGGGTTTCCGCCGGATTCATATTTTGCTGCGAGATAACAGGCTCCATCGTATTCAGACGATGCACTTTGATTCTGTGTTATAATAACAATGAACAGGAACGAAAAAAAAGCACCAAAGAAAAGCACCGGAAGTAACCCGAAAAAAAGTTGAATCAATGCTTTAGAAACTTGAAGGAAAGCTTTTGTTCCACCTTTTAAAAGTAGTTTCTGCTGTTCGCTAATTCGTTTCTGCTTCTCTTCTTGTTTATCGGTGTCCTGAAATACCTGGATTGAATTTTTGGTTTTCTGTCCTTTTTGTAACCATTTCACAGCAGTTACAATTTTTCCATGCTTTTCCGCTGCTTTCCTATTTTTTGCTTGTTTCTCAGAAGCGGCTTCCTGAGAAGCTTTCTTTTTGTCTTCTTGATTCTTAGAATCTGTTTTTTTGTTAGGCTGTTTTTTCTTTTTTTCTTGCGGCTTAGATTTTTTCTTTTCGCTGGACGCCTCTTCGTCGATGCTCCAATCTTCTTCATAATTCCGCCTATGAAACGTCATTTTATTATCTTTATTTGGTAAGTCTGATTTACCTTCTGTTTTAACATCAGACTTCTTTCCAGCGACTGACGGCTTTTCTTGTATAGCACGGTTTATGTTGCTTTTTGGTTCAGAATTTAGATCAGCCTCTTGCAATTCAAGAACATCTGGAGTCTTTTTAGATGGATCGGACACTCCCTGCACAACGCTTGAGCTTTCCACGCCTCTTGTTATCGACGCATCAGATTGTGTGGATATTTTAGGTTCGTGTTTACCATGGTATAAAAATGTACGTAACCTTCGAAGCTGCATTAACTGTATTTTGTCAGAATCCCGTAATTCGTCCGGGCTTTTAATAATATCTGAATTTTTCTCCAAAAGGTTTGAATTTGAAGTAGATCTGGCTCTCAAATCAACTTTTGATGCAGAATGTTTTTTTGCATTTTCTCTATCAAAAAAAGCAGCTTGCGCAGATCTTCTACTTCTTTCTTTAGACTTCATTGAGAAATCTTTTTCACCTTTAAAAATATCAGATGCTTCACCAGATATTTCTTCTTGCATTGATTTTGCTCTTAAAACATTGAAAGAATCTTTTTTCCATGATTCAAGAATGCCATCAATTTCTGATGATGTTAATGGCATTACTGTATCTTGCTTACTTGTTGTATCAGATGATAAAATCTGTTCTGTTGAAGTTGCATTAGGACTCTTTATACCACCTGTTGAATCCGTTTTCTTTTTGCTGGCCGCTTGAAATTTTTTTGCCCTTGCAGCTTTTTTGAAGCGTTCCAGACTATCAGCATTTTCGGAAACTGATGCATCTTCCGGAATCTTCGTTTCAGATTTTGAAACAATTACATTAGCACTCACTGAGATAGTGTTGCCAATAACGGCATTGGCATACTTTCGGGCGGATAAGGTAGGATTTTGTTTCTCTCCAAAAGCAAGGTCAGAATATACCGATGATCTCTCCGACTCTGGAAATAACTCTTCTTCAGAACGACGATACATTGTTTGTTGATAGATATCATTCTGCCGCAAGATTTCTTGGCGCTGTTGCTCCGCCTGATCTTCTGCCGCACGTTGCTCCTGCTGTTCCCGTGATGGAAAATTTTCCTGGACTCCTGAATTTATATTAAAAGGCGTTCCCATTTGTAACGAATTGGATTCTTGATGCTCTAAATATACAGATGGTATTTGATTTGTTGCTATTTGCTTCGCATATTTCTGTGCAAATAGACGAAGATTTTTCATCCGTTGTTCCTGTAAGGAAGTCTGTTCTTCTGCAATTTTGTATTCTGGTATATATGCTGGCACTTGTTCCTCATGCATTAAGGAAACTTCCGGAGAAAAAATCTTTTCCTTTGGTGATGAAACACTCCAAACTGTAGCGTTTGATCCATTATCCTGTGTAAAATCGTCTTCTGTATTCCGATGATAAGATTTTTGCATGGAAAATGAATCTCTTTTCAAAATATCTGGCATTGCGGGTTCCGTATATTCCGAAAACAGCATTTCTGAAGTCTCAATTTGCCGAGAAACTTGAGAAGTCGATGGTGATTCTCTCATTTCATTTTCATATATCCCCGCCAGTTCACCGGTTGTTTGAGGGCGTTCTACATTTCCAGATGTGACTTGAACCTGCGCTTGATTCGCAAAGTTTTCCATTTCTTTCTGCAGAATATACCTTTGTGTAAATAAACGCAGATTATGTATATCTCGTTCGTGATAAGAGATTTTCGGCTCCGCTTGAGGTTGGTCAGTATAAACTAGCCCTAATTGATCTTCTAGTGGACTGGTTTCTTCAATGCGGCGATAAAATTCCGGGTGTTCCGGTTCTATATATTTTTCGTTTGTCCTTTCCTGCTGTAGACTTAACTTCGATGTTGAATCCAAGTCTGAAAACTCTGGACGTTCTTTCGGAAACAGTTCAGAATTATTTTCAATCTCCCTTTGTTGATAATTTTCTGAATCATGCCTAACAGGAGTATTATATGTAGTCGAACGTTTTTTAGTAGTTCGCGTTGCTGTATTCTGTTGTTTTAGATGCCGTACTATTTGCATTCGTTTTACATCTTGTTTCTCCATATGACACCGTTCCTTTTACTTCTCAGGTATATGATAACAGCCTTGTATTTTTTCAATATATCCTTTTCTACAAAGCGATTCTAAGATTACGTCAGCTTCTTTATGTGTCATATTGCACAATATTCCAGCCCCATAACAATCCAGCCATTCATCGCATTCATCCGCATCCCGAACCTTCTGAAACATCAAATTTTCCTGCTCACTTAAAGTTTCTTCTACATCCCCATGCAAAAGCTCAACCTCCGCAGTTGTTTCGGGTGATGACATAACAGAATCCGTGTCAATCATTGACACGGATTCTGTCAGTGGAACCTTTTCTTCAGGATGATAAAATACATTTCTTTTTGCTGCCGCCGCTTCATGGAAGTTTGTACTGTAAAAATGATACAGTGGATTATCACGACTGATTGTTGAATCACACTGCAAAATATGACCACCCCACACGATCAAACACTGACCCGGGGTTGGATCGGATAATGCATCAAATTCCTTCTGCGAAAGGTCCATAATCTGCAGTAATTCATTTCGATCATCTCCTGCCTGATCCAAAAGCACCTTAAAATCAGAGTTTGAAACAATTTCCATGATCTTTCCGTTTGCGGTTGCTGCGGAAACATTCTGTAAACATATAGTACAGATACCACCTAATTTTCGATACGTCAGATAGGCTTTTTCCAACTCATTACAGCTTTTCTCATGGCGGCATACATACTGCGCTTCGTCAACAATAAAATGCGTTGCGCGCTGCTGATCTACATTGTAGGAAAATCGTTGGGTTAGTACGTGCATGATCGTGATCATTAATGGTTCCCACATAAGCTCTGGGATATTTTTCATGCCGAATGCCACGAAACGACTACTAGTAGATAAGGTACTCTGCCCTTCCAGCGTCAAAAAGCTATGCTTTGTATATGCCTCCAATGATCCGTATAAATCTCTGGCTTCTGGCTCTCCTTGATCCTTAAAAATTGCTTCCAGTTCAGAAAGTATTGGCGATTTCGGCTTTTTAGCAGAGAAAACTTTTTGATATAATTCTTCCACACATCGATAGATCAAAGATTTATGAATGCCATTTGGACGGATACCGGTCATAATACTGTATAGAAACGCTTCCATATACTGTAACTGTGAAAGAATAAATTCCTCTCGTCCGGATGCATTTTTCTTCAACAATGCATCCGGAATTTCCAATGGATTTAGACGCAAATCCGGATCGGACAAATCAAAATATTGCCCGTTAAAACGTTGCGTAATTCCCTTCATTTCATTCTGCGGATCAATCAAGAAGATATCATCTGTGCTATTGATCAGCGTCTGTCCGATTTCTGTGATCTTAAGTAACATAGATTTTCCAGAACCCGTGTGGCCAAAAATAACTCCATTGCTGTTTTTAAGAGTCTTTCTATCACCGATAATTGGATTTTTCGTCTTTTTATTGACTCCGTACCAAGTTCCGCCTGGCTGAATTAAATCCCATGAATAGAAAGGCTGGAATGCCAAATAAGAACTTGTTAAGACTGCTCTCATGTTATTGACACGCCGCGCACCAATGGGAAGTAATGTATTAAGTGCCTGAATCTGCTGATCATAGTACGAAACGATTTGAATAGAATGTTTCTTACAGATTCGTCTAACTTCTGCGGTATTGGCATCTAACTCAGCCTTATCTGCACCGCGGACTGCAATAAGAATCCCAACGTAGAAACCATTTTCATCGTCTTCTTCTATCTGGTTCATATATTTCTTCAGATCAGCCTGTTTTTTCTTCTTGAGATACGATGGCTCGCTGTAGAAGTTACCCATGTTGGCATTGGCTTGAATTTCCTGACCAATCGCAGCTTCGTTGTAAAAATTGGAATTGCTGATCTTACCTCGCAGCACTTCACGCGGAATGCACGCTGTATCCAATGTAAGGCAGGTGTAAAATGGAAAATCTGTTAATTCAAAGATCAGACGCTCTTCATTCAAGCGAGTTGGTAACTCTGCTGCATACAGAATCCGCATACATTCTTCGTCGTATTCCATATAACTTTTATGATTATGAAGGGAATGTGGAACAATAGAATTTTTGAAATCTCTTCCGGCCTGTACCATTTCTTCAAATGGAAGGATAAAGCTCTCTTCACCGTCATCCGCAAAAAAATAGTTCCGAATGCATTGGAACCTTTGAACAGCATCAAGTGGAACCATCTCCGATCCCATTGCGTGAAAAATAGGAAGCGCCGTATGCTCAAACGTATCAAACCATCCTTCCGCTTCTTCGATGCTCTTGCATCGTGTGCTTACGGTTAAATAACGCTGTTTCCTTACGTTTTCTTGACCTCTGGAAAGGGAGCTTTGGATCATTTCGTTATTATAACGTGCAAGCTCTGGATAAGCACTTTTTTCTTCATCCTGCAGTAATGATCTTCGAAATTTGTTAACGTCTCGAGGTTCGCACTGAACCGTTATCTTAAAGTCCGTATCCATGGAATTCAAGAATTTGCGTAGCTGAAAACAGATACCATCCTTACGCTGCCGATCCTGATCAGCATAATTCAGATCAGAAAAACTATAAACACGGTCAAATTTTCTCTTTCTATTTCCTGATCCGTTATTCCGTTCTATCTCAAAAATCCCGTTTTCATGTATTGCTGAAATATCTAACATTTGCTGTACACTCGCCGGTGTCTGATAAACCGGTTGCGTACATTTTTTATACCGAACAAATTCTTCATTTGAAAAAAATCCCATTTGTTCCGTTCCATCCTTTCCAATCTTTTATGAAAATAGCCAGGATTAAATCCTGGCTACTATTTTTCGTCCTTTTTATTATTTAAATATTCTTTTCTTGCCTGATTGTATTCCTCACATTTCCATATCAGCTTCGCTGTAGCTTTGCGATATTTTCTTGCTCGGTAAAATTCTAAAGCTGAAAGGCCACTTTTTGATTTCCATACCTGGCTGTAAATAATAGCTGCAGCTATTGCAGTTCCAATCAAAAACGACACATATAAATTCCATTGCAACATGAAGTACAAAACAACGCTTACTCCACCGCAACAGAATACTGCTATCATTACAACACCAAGTTCTTTTGCAGTAAGTCCTTTCCAAATGGCGTCTTTATACGAGCCAAAATCATCATTCATATTTACCATATTATCTGTTCTCCTGCTTTCCTCAAAAACCAAATGCTCTACGAATCATGGCATCAGCACTGGTTACTGAACCAGTTATAATGAATACACTCAAAATACACTGTAGACCTTGCCACCCTTGTATTCCCAAAACAGATCCCAATATATCATCCGACGGATTCGGAAATAGGCCTGCTGCATTAATTAATATAGTTCCTAATCGTAGCATTAGAATCATCCCGGCAAGTTCAAATATTGCGCATAAGAATGTCCGAACCCAACTAGATCCGGAATGACTAATTCCTTGCGGGCCAGCATAGGTCGAAAGTGCCAATGGTGCAACTGCGAGGTAAAAAAATATTTTCAAGAAAACTCGGTACACTGTCCACAAAACTATAATTGCACCACCAATGCAAATAATCAAAAAGAATAAACCAAATATATTACCCAAAATAGCTTTTTCAATTTTAAACTCCCAGTCATCTAAAGAATCTATTTTTAACTTTATGGAATCTGCACCTGCAGGAGCAACAATTCCAAGTAAATCCTGTTCAATTTCCACTATTTTTATTAATAAATTACTTAAGTTTAAAAATATTGCATCTACAATAACCAGCTTTATAAAAGACTGGATACTGCTTTCCAAAGTCATGCTATGTTTGATGTCTGACGTTTCTTTAAAAAAATTGATTAAGAAAAAAATATTTACCAAAGAAGCACCCAGAATCTGCATCAACTGAAAAATTCGATACGCTTCATTCCATAACGCCTGATCTGCCAGTTCTCTCGGATCGGTCTGTAGCATATCCCATGCATATCCAATTAAAATATTCCAGATCCAGCATCCCACCCTAAATAATGCTGTACCATTGTAAGCAGAAAATAAAGTATTGAAAATTTCTTTTATCGTATCCAACATATTTTTCTCATTCTCCAAAAAGAGAGGAGGGAATATTTCCCTCCTCATTCCAGTTTTTTATGCTTTTAAAGCAGTTGCAAGTGTTGGTGCAACTAACATGATTAATGCACCACCGATTGCTTTTAAGGATCTTGTCATAGCTCCACTTCCTTCCTGGCTCTGCATGGATGTTCCGATCTCAAAAGCGTTCCATAACAAGATAACTCCACCTGCAGCCTGGCAAATAACGCCAATCAAGTCAAATAAACTCTGAAATTTTCCTGTGATTGCACTCGTGGCATCTGTCGCAAGTACCGGCTGACCGCTCATAAGCATCAGAATACCAAACATGGCTGCATAATTTGCATATTTCTTTACATTCTTTTTTAAGGATTCAACAAGTGTTTTTTTCATTTTGTACCTCTTTCCATAAAAAAACCCATGTCAAACCAGCGACACGGGTTTTTGCATTTGTTAAATTTACCCGTGTCGAGAAAACTCTATCTGGACTGCGGTTTAATCCTCATCATCATTGCGTTTGTGAAATCTTCCAATCAGAAACGCGATGATGCAGCCGACCACTACAACGATCGGAATAATGTACTGTACAGGCATTTTATTTACCTCCGTTATTTGTTTTTGTCATTTTCCAAGTGTGGGAATTGTGGCGGAATCTCATTCAATTCCGGTCCGCATAATTCAACTTTTTCGATGATTTTTTGATAGTCAACTGTTGCCATAACATAATAATTTTTCTGGTTCGCAGAATCATCGTTTCTGGATTCTGTATGTAAATGGCCTTGTATAAAAACTTCCGTTCCAGCTTTTATTTCTTCGTGAGCTGTGATTGCTCTTTCGCCAAATGCAACGCAATATATGTAATCTGCTGTGCGGCTTTTTGGCCGCGGTGCTGCCAAAATATACCGGCAGACTGGCATATACTGTCCGAATCGGTTTTTTTCATACTGGAACTTTGGATCACAAGTGCAGATTCCTTGAATTTTTAATATGTTCACGTCCTGTCCTCCTTAATCCAACACGGCGCTATTTTTCTCCGCATTATGATAAGGCAGACGCCGGTATCGTAAAATCTCCATCAGCAGAAGATCTGCTTTCAAAGTTTCTGCATCCATTCCAGCAAACAAAATATCCAGCGTTGTTTCAAAATCGCGGTATCGGCTTGTCTTGCTGTAAGCAAGTGCTTCAGAAATTCGATTATAGATAGGACCGGATTCATAAATGTCCAATAGCTCTATGAGCGATTGCTGCAGTGTATCTTTCCGGCGAAAATGTTCTATCATACGGCTCTGAAATTCCGCTACATCAGTCGGGTTTAACTCTTCCGGCTCCGTGTCAATAATTGACACGGGTGATGTTTCAACTTTCTCAAACTTTTCTGTGATTTCTGAATGAATTTCATTCTCCTCAACCAATCCTTCTGTGGTTTCCTGCGGCTTCAAATTCGATTTTTTTTCATTGACACGTAAAAATTTGCGCAGTTTCTTAGAATCTACACCAAGTTTTTTTTCAAGCTCTTCAGAATCTGTTTCCGCCTTATTTGATATATTGACTTCTTTCTTCTGGCGACGTTCTTGAATCAAACTGATGATGGCGCTTGCTGCAAAACCAAACGCTGCGATCGCAAGCACGGTTGTCATCAAATAGTAAGGATTTCCGAAAAACGCTTTTATGTTTCCCATATGATCTCTCCTTTTCTACTCGATGAATTTTCTTGCTGCTTCTACCGCATTTTCCACCAGCGATTCTGCAGATGTATCTGGCCGATACCATCCTGTTACCACAATAGCTTTCGCATAATCGTCATAGGAAAATTTGTATTCTGGATATTTGGTATTCATGGCATAGATATTCTTTTTCAGTTCTCTTGTTTCCTGGCGCGGAACGCTAATGTCAAAGCATGGAATCTGATCGAATCGGAAATGATATTTCTTGTCACTATACTCAGCGTTGACAATAACGCCATCTGTGTTATGACTGGTTGAAACATTCTCAAACTCCGGAAGTTCATGTAAATAGTTTTCGAGTTCTTCTGCACTAAGTTCTGCATGGACTGTTGGCTTTTCTGTCTCTAAATTTTCAAGTTCCTCTTCCAATTCATCAACCTGCTTCTGAAGTGCTTTGTTTTTGCCACTCAGCTCGATTACCTTAACCTGTAACTCACCATTGCGTTTCTTCAGATCTTCATCTTCACTATGATCTGCAGCATTGTCATCTAACTTTTCCTGCATAGACTGTAACGCCGCGTCCCTTAATTCCAAATCTGATGTCAACTGAGTAATCCGACTAGTCAGATTTTCCCGTTCATGATCCCAGGATGTCTGCATGGCTGCATTCTGTTCCAGCAACCTACTCAATTCTTCAATCTGCTTCTTATATTCTTCCTCTTTTTCAGATGTTAACATTTGATCCGGGAACAACTTGAAATTTTCGCGCATTGCATTGATGCTTTCACGTTCAGCCTTTAACTCACTGCTGAGATTCTGTGCCTGCAGCTTTTCAATCTGCAGTTCCTGCTGTCTTTTCATCAATTCATTTTCCTGCGCAACCTTTTTTTCAAGCAAATCATTGGTTTGTGCTTGTTTTTCTGCTTCTAAATCAGCTCGCGTTTTTTGCTCCCATGCCTTGAGATCAGCTTCCTTTTTTTCAAGCTCATTCAATTTTGCTGTTAAAGCATCCTGAACTTGATTTAATTCGGCTTCTCTTCCATTCAATACGTTGGCCCTCTCATCCAGAGCATTTTTTTTCTTTTCTAAGGAATCTGATAACGACTGTAACTGCGCACCACGTTCATCAAAAAGTTTTTCACGACGTTGATACTGTTCTTCACGCTCCTTATAGAGCTGATTCATTTTTTCAGCAAGACTACTCTGTGTTGTTCTATCTTCCATGACTACATGTCCTTTCTACGGGTCTGAGACCCCATAATTTCCCCACTTGCAACTTGTTTTTTAATAAGAATTGCCAAGACACTTCCACTACCTATGAAAAAAATGGCAAAAAAATAGAAATGGGTAACATCCGCCGTATCAACCGGCTCGGCATGTATAACCATTTCTTTTGTTGGGGAATCAGCATTTCCGTCTGATTCTTTGTCTTCTAAAATCTCATTTGAATCCAACTCAGCTTCTTTTTTAGTAGAATCTGTGTTGGCACCATTTTGTGATGTGTGAATGTTTGAGTCTGTGTTAATCATTGACACCGATTCGTGCTTTTCAAAATCTTCCTCTTTTTCTGGAACTTCATTCTCTTTTGAAATATCCGTGGTAGAAATAGATGCAGACTTTTCATTCGTAGAATCCGTGCCCGTCATTGACACCGATAGTTTACTGTTTGAATCCGTGTCAATAATTGACACGGCCTTTTCCGCTCGTTTCCCGGCCCAGAGCGTAACCCCCATTCCGCAGAACAGCAGAAAGGCCAGGATCAACATAAGCCTGGTTTTTACCCGGGCTTTAAGTCGCTTCTTCTTCATGAGCTACCTCTTTCTGTGCAACCGCAACGGCGTGCACAACCAGCCGGTAAGGGCTGGAACCATCTCCTACGCAGGTAGAAAGTGTGAATACTTTTTCGTTTCCGGCCGGAGCAATCCCGCAGTCATATTCTGCGTTCTCGACTGTTTCCGCAATCCATTGTTTCCATTCTTCACTGTTTTTCTGATATCCAAGCGTAAATACATCACTATCGTATCGTGTACTGTAAACACTATAGATCGCGCAGGTATAGGTAATTTCTGGTGTGTACACAAAAACATAAGGATACGTATTCCGAAAATCCTTATCATGATACTGTTTTAGGCTTCCGAACATTTTTCCAGATGCCATATTATGGCCATATAAAATTATATGACTTTCCGAGAGATCGGTTCCCGCTGCTGCGAAAATAGCCCCCAGAATATTGTTTTCTCCAGTCACGCTATGGTACAGATAGTAATTATTATCTTCCCCTAAAGCAACCGGATAATCAATCGGTGTTCCCGGAACTGTTATCCATGCAAAAATTTCCGGATTAATCTGCTGCAGATTTGGAAAGTCTATACTCCGCTCTACATAAGGATTATTTTCTGATGCAGGTTCATCCGAATTGTCTATCCCATCTGTTTCTTCTGATGTTGTAGTATCCGGATTTCGCACATATCCGCTGATCAGATTTTGCTGATCCTGATCTGTTTGAATTTCTTGCAGAATTCTCGGTAGGTATAGGGACCCCAAAAGACACATTACTGCCAGCAGGAGACACCCTATTGCCTTGCGCATTTGCGTCACCTCTCTCCTGTGTTTATTTCAGCAGCTTGTTTTCCCGTGTCAATGATTGACACGGGATTGTGCTGCGTAAGTTCCTCCGTCTTTTCGGTTTTTGGCTTTTACTGCAGAGGAATGACGTTCTTAACAGAAGTCGTATGGCTTGTTGTACCCCAATCATATTTCTCATTCTCGAATGTGATCTTTGTACCGCTCGGCTTAGTTATTAAGTTTGCGTGTACAGAAAATGTTTCATCCGGTGAAAGATCTTTTGAAGGCTCTTTCAGCTTCGTAACCTTCACGTTATCAGTTCCGGTTACATTCTTAAGGAAATATCGCATAACCCTCTGCTCAGAAACGGTGTAGTCCTCTCCAACCGGGATTTTTTCCCAAGTAACCGAAAGTTCCACATATCCCTGGCTGTCAGTATGCGATGATACATAAGACTCTGTGAACACTACATAATCCTGGAACGTACGATCTTTTCCATTAATATCCTTTCCTTTGACGGTAAAGATAAAGGTTGGATTTCCGTGCGCCCAAGTGATATCGCTTGCTTTGATTCTTTTTACGATGGTTAAATCTGCATATCGCAGGTCTTCCATTGTAATTGTCTGCACATCCGCTTTACTTTCAAGTGTGAAAGTGATTGGATCAGCAATCTTATAATTCTTCGGAGCTTCATCCTCACGTAAAGTATATTTACCCGGTTTCAGTTTTTCGATCCGGTGCGGTGTGCTTCCAGATGTCCAACTTTCCACCAACTTTCCATTGGCATCCAGCAGAGATAATTTTGCTCCGGAAATATTTTCACCAGTGCTGGAATCTACCTTCGCCAGATCAAGTTTGGTGTAATCATTTTCTACCGTGATCGTCAGGTTCTGCTGTCCATTGACTTTTCCGCCGGAAACGGTGAATGTCTTTTCTACGTTATCTAAAACGTAGCCATCCAGCGTAGCTGTCTCCTGATAATGCCATCTTCCATCTTTCACACCATCAATGGTGATTCGACCATTACCATCTGTTTTCTGTGTCTTATCATAGCTCTTGTCATCATTCCAGATATGGAATGTAACGCCCTCCATGACAGCACCATCGCCTTTGCTGACTTTCTGCAGGACAATGGCATTTTTCAGGTTCTGTACCGCTACATTTACGGTTGTGTGGCTGTCATCCAGCGTCACATTATGCTCCGTTGTGTCCAGAACATATCCGGCCGGAGCTGTTGTCTCCTGTACAATGTAGTTTCCAAGTTCCAATTCTTTGCTGGTGGCTGTACCATTGGCATCCGTTGTAACAGTATCAACAACCGTGCCGGCTACCACCAATGTCGTTCCTCCAACGGACTTAATATCTGCGGCCGCTTTGATGTCGAATACGGCACCGGCAAGTTTTTTGTTATTTTCATCGGTCTTTGTGATCGTAATCTGGCCGGTTTTTCGTGTGTTGGTTACATCCAGCGTTAAGGTTACAACACCTTCATCAGTTGCAGTAAATTCTTTCTCCCAGCTTCCGGTATAACCGGCAGGATTTTTTGTTTCCACAACCTTGAATTTACCGTTTTCAGTATCTTCTGCATGAAGATTAAGTGCTTTGTAGTTTTTCATTGCATCATCCCAAACTGCTTTGGTATATGCTTCCCACTGCCCACTTTTTAATTTGTATACAGTAAACTCTGCACCTTTCAGTGCCTCTGCCGTTGTTGTATCCTTCTTTTCGATAACAAGGTCAACGTTTTTGGTCTGATGCATTACCATGTCAGCCGTGTAACCAAATTCAGATGTATTCCAGGTATGCCAATCATTTGATTGCGTCTTACTCGAACCTTTCCAACCATTAAATTTGGCATCACTTCCAGTAAAAGTAAAATCTTTTGGATATGATTGCGCTGTAGTAAGTCCCTGTCCTGGACCGTCCACATTTTGTATGGTTCCTCCATTATAAAAGACCATAGTCTGAGAATCGCCTTCATATGTGTAAGTAACCCATCCTTCCGAATTATCCGGAGATGTACCATCATCACTGTTAGAGCCTTTATGCGCAGACCAAATAGCTTCTGTTCTAGGATCATATACCAGACGAGCATCAGCTTCTTTTGTAACATAAATACTGTCTACACCACTTTCAATATAAAAGCCCTGTGCATAATCAAGGTCGGTTAATGTAAAATGGCCTTTTACGTTTAATGGATTGCCGTCCGGATCATAATACGCAAACTTAACCTTAATCCATTTAAGTCCTTTGATATCAATAACCGGCGTGGCACCACCCTTTGTGTTATCTTTTGCAACAATGACGGCATCAATATCTGCACCAACTTCATTTTTATATCCGTTGCTAATAACAGTATTTTGCCAGTCCAAAAACCAAATTCGCATCGTAACCGGCAATCCATTAGCGTTACCTACATTGGTATACTCTGCGTACATCTTTCCTTTTAAAGATTCATATGGTGTAAAAGATCTTGTATTGCCGTTGGCTCCGATATCTGCTAATGGCCACCATTGGGTAATTATTTTTGCATGTTCTTGACCCTTTGTGCAAAACGTATTATCCCACATTGTACCATCTGTACTTCCAAAAGTTATCTTAGTATCTGCACCGATGATCGGAGCAAAATCGTATGAGCCATCAATCGTAGATTTGTCATCGACCATTTTTCCAACGCCTGAATTTACAACTGTTTTTAGCCCATCCATTCCTTCACTGGCCGCATATGTTTTTTCCGGAAGTGCAATTCCAGTCGCTATCAAGGCCGCCATAAGCAGCCCTGATAATACTTTTCTCCATCTTTTCACAGTTTTTTCCTCCTCTCTTTTTTCTCATTACGGGACAATTTTGCGGTTCCAAAGGCCGTAATTGCCGCAAATCCAAGAGGCATCCAAACGTTCGGATCAGCAAGACCTGTTTTCGGCGCGGTCGTCTGCGAAATAGCAGGAGATGGCCCATCTGGTTTTCCAGATTCTTCTGCACCTTGTACTCGGAAAATCCAATTGATTATACTTTCGCGTTTTGCGTAATCATTCTTTAATTCCGCCGGTAACTGTAAGGTAAACTGCACTCTGGAATTTCCACCTGTTCTCAAGGTTCCAAGGCTGATTTCCTGATTCAGGGAAGCAGCTTCAAGGTCACCCTGATATAAGGTTTTTCCATTCTGCGTGATCGTCAGTTTAAACTGTTTCAAGAGATCCAGCTCATCTTCTGTCAAATCACTGGGCGTTTCGGTACGGAAGAAAAATTCCGCATCTGTTGCCGTCGTATTTGAAAGCTGGAAGCTGTCACTGATAGTGTCACCCGGCATAGCAGTCTGCAAATTCTGGAAGAAGTCTTCCGGTGCAGCCACCAGATTTCTTGCTGCACCTTCATAGGTGACAGATATTGCTGTATATTTCTGGGTCACTTCGGTGACACTGTTATCTGTTTCATGCACACACTGTTCGATTTCTGTATCTCCCCATGGGGCTTCTGAATCGAAATTTGGTGTGAAATTTGCAGCCTGTACTGCTTCTGCTGTAACGGTAAGTCCAAGTTCACGATCCGATGCCCTTGAACTCCAAGCGGAAGGAATCGTTACTGACTGGAAGAAATCCGCGGACTCTCCATTTTGTAATGGCTGCGTATAATAATAATACTCGCCATGCTGCACCCAAGCATCAGATATACCATCCAATTCTTCATCTCTCAGGATATATTCAGTGTTTGGTTCAGCTTCGCTGTCGTGATCAACATCCGGTACTTCCGTATCACTCGGCTGATCCGTTGGTTCCGGTGTGATTGTTGCTTCTTCATTCGGCGTTTCTGTCTGCGCCGATTCTGAATTATCCGGTTCTGTTGGCGCTGGAGTTGTTGCTCCATCATCAACCGCAGAGGTTAATTCCGGTGCTTCGCTTGTATAAGTCGTTTTGACACGAATATAACAAGTCTCTGCATAGTTTGTAATTCTGGGAATCTTTGAGATAGTCTGGGAAGGAAGTACGATTCCGTCTGCCGGGCCCTGATAGAATTTTTCAGAATCCCCGTCTTTTTCATATTCCTGGATGCCAATGTTGACATCACCGGTACTGATATGATTGGAAACCGTAACGCTGTCCTGATAATAAGCGTAAGTGCCGCTCATTGTACATGCTACCGTGACCAGAATACCAGTTACTAAAACAAGTTTCCTTTTCATTACTGGCCACCTCCTCCAAATCGTTTCCAAGCTTCCTGATAGTTACTGTACTCATTTGTACCGTCGGTTGTCTGGACAGATTCTTCGTAGACAGTTACTTCCAGTTGATCCTCTTCATAACCATCTGCAACAGTAAGTCCTGTAAACAGATAAGTCGTTGTTCCTCCAACCGGAACGATTTTTTTATAGTAATAATAACCGTCATTCCCCTTTACCCAATTGGTCGTATCCAGTCCTGTTATTGCTTTAATTGGCTCGCTGCAAACCACATAGGCACGCACATAGCACGGTACATCGCCAGTATTTTCGGCCTGTACTTTTTTTACGACTGATCCACTCGGCGGAACCGGGGTTGGAATCGGAGGAAATACTTCCGGTGGTGTGATTTCATTTTTTCCCATTGTGATCACGTTAACAACTTCTTCATGATCCGTCAGATAGGCAGAAGTTCCGGAGACTGCAGTGACGGCTGCAAGAAAACCGCAGCAACACATACCGGCAATCGACAGCATTCGTTTTTTCTTCTTTTTCATGCTGTTATCCCTTCTCTTTTGAACAGACCGGAACTTCTCCGGCCTGTCATTATGTTAATACACTTAAGATAATGTTGTGTCTGCCGCCTCTTCTGGCTCAGTCTGTACATCATCCGGTGTTGTTTCTTCTGTGTTATTCTGAATTGTATTTCCGTTTCCATCAACGGTAGTAGCTTCTTTATCTCCGCTTGCATCAGACTGAGGAGTTGTAATCTGACCTTCCTGACCCTGATTCTGCAGTTCATACTTCTTCCAAGCCGATGCTGCTTTCTGTGGAATTGTAGTTCCTTCGCCGGTGTTAAGCTCCTGGATCGCATAGTAATGAACCGGTACATTCAGATCCTGTCCATCTAGCTGACCTTCGACGATGTTGGCAGCGGTAAGCGTCGTGAAAACTGGGTCAGTTGTTTTTCCTGGCGCAAGAATCTCATTATAACTGTAGGTATATATCATGTTATTTCCAACGCGTTTGTTATACATCAGCGTCCATTTTTTTGATACATTGTTCTGAGTGAACAGTTCTGTATCTTTTGCAACGCCACCATTCAGACGGTTGCCAGCTGCATCAACGGTGATAACTTTTGCGATCGGGATGGAAACGTCGATGTAAACATATGCATCATTTTTACCTACGTTTTTGATCTGCGGGTCTTTTTTGATGACCTGAGTCGAAACGATGTTGTTGGTTTTACCGTCTGGATCCGGAGTATAGTTTGGCTCCTGTCCTTCGATGTCTACTTTACCAACAGAGAATTTGTTTGTCACGGCATCATGATCCGTCAGATATGCCATAGATGATCCAATGGCCATTGCTCCACAAAGTGCTGAAACTGCAAAAAATGTTACTACTTTTTTCTTTGTCATAACTTTAGTTCTCCTTGTTTTCTTTTTCTCTCTTTCTGATTTTTGGCATCAGACTTGCGCTCTGGAAAGCAAGAAATCAGAAGAATGAGAAGTAAACAAAAGCCTATTCCCATAAACAGATGATTTTTGAACCATACCATACCATATCCAATCATCGGAATATGGAATAAAACTTTTCCACGGATATCCTCCGCTGAAATAATTCCGGTGTCCGGATCTGTATTGGCATCCCCTTTGGTTTGATATCCATCTTCTGTTTTAGATAAGATCCGGTGGGTTACCAGATCGCCATGCCGCGAAAATGTGGCAACATCGCCGGGAAGTACATCCCGATCGGCCGTATTAACTACAACTACTGATCCCGTCGGAATCATTGGTTCCATGGAGCCAGACAAAATAACATAACCCCTTAAATTGCGGCACTGATACCCTGCCATTCCCAGAATTACAATAATGAAAATCCATAAGAATGCATGGAAGATTTTTGATTTCATTGCTTTCCTCTCTCCTTTTTACTTTTTATTGCCATTTCTCCTGTGCAATGGCCCCACCTCCTAAAATTGGGTATAAAAAATGCACCGGAACATAAAATGTTCTGATGCATTCAAAAACCCATATTTTTTGTGTCAATCATTGACACGGATTCCAAAGCGGAAAAATGTCATACCTTGCTGTCTTCCTCTATCCACTTCTGGTGAGTATAATATAGCATAATGTTTATGGTATGCCTAGTACCCATTTTTTGCGGTTTAGTACCCATTTTTGCGATTTAGTACCCATTTTTTGCGATTTAGTACCCATTTTTTCCCTACAATGTCACTTATAGTCATCGCAGGATAGCTGTACTCCCTAAATTTGAAATATGGATTTTGCGTGAGAACTCAGAATTTATTATTTGAGAATTTTAAAAAACGTGTTATAATAAACTGATCAGATTAGAACGTGATAGGGATAGTCTGGTGGTTGTTCCTTTTCGGAAGCGGAAAGGAGGTAGCGCCCATGAACACAATGGAAGTTTTTAAGATATGGATGAATTTGACCTTACCCCAGAGGAAGAAGAAGAAATGAGATCTCGCTTCTGGGAAATTGTAAAAAAATATAGATCTACTGAGAATGATTCAGAACTTACTCCGGAATCTAACACCTTTGATTTAGAATCATAAAGTCAGCAATTTATGATTTTCGGAATATTGCTTTTCTGGTTTACATATGCTATAATGCCAGTAGGCAATGGAATAAATACTTGCATATTCAACGAAAACCCCAGAGAGTCGCATTCTCTGGGGTTTTCTATTCCGTAAAGTGGTTTAATCTTTTAGGCTGGTTGCCTTATTCATCTCCATCCAGCCATTTGCAAATATAGTAGGCTACTACACTTGCCATGATAGAAAGAATAAATGAAATAAATACTTCTTGCATATTCACGCCCCCTTTCCTGGCCTAGTATAGGGGAGGCAACGCCGTTCATTATAACATACTTTAAATCTATATGCTATCTTTTTTAGCAAGTGATACGCAAAAATCCCTTGATATTTCACCTCCGGGGGTTTTTCTATGCCGTTTGAACCGGGTGGCTTACGCCCGAGACTGGCTACCTCTTATTTCTCACTATCCAACCATTTGCAGATATAATGGCAAACTACATCAGCCAAAATAGATAGTAGCCACGAAAATAATATTTTCATAATAAGCTCTCCTCTCTATGTATTTCGGTACGTGTATCGTTCCGATATATATAGAATTGTAAAAAAACAAAAATATAATTTTCACGTACGAAAAAAAGTGCAAATAAAAAAACTACGGCGGATATGTAATCACCGTAGTTTTTTTATTTGCACTTTACACTATCTTTTTTCAATCAAATTCCCCATAATTGACGTAGAGGGAGTTTGATCAATTTTTATAAAATTTTAGCGAATAAAATAATTTGTAACCAGATTATAATCATTCTCAGTCATACCAAGAACTGTATCCATTCCAATATTATCTGTTTCCCAAGTTCCCAGCGCATCTGTTTTATGATTTCCAAAAGAAAAAATCGCTGAAAAATTAATATAATATTTTCCTGCATAAGATTTTGGCTGACTATACATTACAGCAATAAAGCCATGAGAATTGTGATCGTCCATCTGGTTTGCTTTATGGCCAGGAGAAGACATCCACAAATTAAAAATCTGCTGTGCAAGATCGTCTTTATCTGTGAATGTTATATCTCCGCCACAGCCATTTTGTCCACCAGCGTGCAATGCCATATTATCTGGTGTTCCATATCCCGGCTCTGTAATTGATTTCATCATATGATAACCCGCCACGGCAATACTTCTCGAACGAGGAACCATATCATCCCAAACCATAGCTACATGCCCCTCTTTTACACGCTCCTCATTTACCAGCTCAAAGATCTTCCGGGAAACTTCCTGATCATACACTGTCATATCCAGAGCTTCTTCATTGGTATACGGAATATTGATTTTAATTTCAACGTATCTTCCAACGACTCCAGTATTTGGATTAGCTCCTTCTGCGTTGGCTGAAATGATTACTTTCTGCATTCCATTTTTTTTATGAACTGTTACCAGTCCATTCTGATCAACGCTTGCCACTTCTGGATCAGAGGATATCCATGTTACTGTCTTATTGGTCGTATTCTCTGGATACACGGTCGCATTAAGCTGCAGCGTCTGACCAACTTCTATCATTTCCAAACCTGTATTTGGCGTGATCTCAACATTTGTTGCATAAACGGTTGGCTCCGGTGTTGGCGTTGGTGTCTCGGTTGGTGTAGGTGTTGCGGTCGGTTTCGGGGTATCTGTTGGTTTTGGTGTTGTGGTCGGCGTTGGTGTCTCTGTTGGTTTCGGAGTTGTGGTCGGTTTCGGTGCCTCGGTCGGAGTCGGGGTTGTGGTTGGTTTTGGCGTTCCAGTCGGTTTTGGCGTTGTGGTTGGCTCCGGAGCCGGTTTCGTTGTTAATGCTCCATCTTTACCGTAATAATTTCCGTTTATCGTCTGATCCGTTACCATTTTACTGTCAGAACCGAAATAATAGGTTTTTCCATTAATCTTCATCTGCATGTCATGGCACGCACCACCCCAGCTACGCAGATAATATTTGGCTCCGTTCACCTCTTTCCAGCAGCTTGACAGCATATCACCACTTTCATCAACAAAATACAGGTTTCCCTTATATGTAAAGCTGGTACTCACTGCCATCGTGCTGTCTTCCAGGAACCAATACCATTTTCCGCCGATCTTCAACCATTCGTTCTGATATGCAGCACAGTTATCGTGCAAATAATATTTCTTTCCGCCAGAAGTTATCCAGCAGTTTTTATAAGCACCACCCCAGCTACGGAAGAAATAGGTTTTTCCGCCATCCTTGAAAGATTCATTTGCTTTCATAGTTCCATCCGCATTCAGATAATACCAATTTCCGTCCCAGGTCTGCCAGCCGGTTGCCATCTTTCCGTTTTTGACCAACTTCCACTGACCATCCAGAACAACCCACTGCATATTGGTTACTTCCGCAGCACTGTTAAACGTATACGAACGGCCATTGATCTTTGCTGATCTGTTCTTGTAAGCACCGCCCCAACTGCAGAGATAACGGATTTTTCCTGTATCGTCCAGTCTCCACTCATTGCATCTCATACTTCCATCTGCATTCAGATAATATTTATTTCCGTCCCAGGTCTGCCAGCCGGTTGCCATCTTTCCATTTTTCGCCAGATACCATTTTCCGCCTTTTACGATCCACTGAGATCCCTGCATCTTGCTGTTGTCATCAAACGTATAGCTTCTTCCATCAATTCTCGCCTTGCAGCTCTTATAAGCGCCGCCCCAGCTCCGGAAGTAATAGATCGATCCATCCGTATCAATCATCCACTCATTTGCTTTCATGGTTCCATCTGCATTCAAATAATAACGTTTTCCATCCCAGGTCTGCCAGCCGGTCTGTTTTGTACCGTCCTTGTAAAAATACCAATTCCCAGATTCTTTGACCCAACCGGTCTGAACTGCAGCTTCTACCGTTTGCGCGGCTGTTGCTGGGAACAGATCATTTGCGGCCGGTGCGCCTACTGCAAGGCTCAGGCCAAGAACTACCATCGCTAATTTTTTTCTCATATTCTTTATCCTTTCTCTCCGTGTCAATGATTGACACGGATTTCATTTTCTTGTTTTTGTGTTAATTTTCGACATAAGGTGATGATTCCGGTATATGATCCAGCAGCTCGTCTACGTAGACAATCCGTTTTCCAAGTTTTACAGCCCCATCCAGTTCGGATTGTCTCATGACGCTGCTTCCGATCGGATGCATACCCGGATCACAAAGAATCAGATACAAATTACCTTTAAAGTCTTCGACCACATCACCATCTGCCCGATAACCAACAAATTCGTTTTCGATCGGAATCTCTTCCGGATGATCTTTGTAAAATTCATCCAGTTCGCTCCAATCAAGGGATACAAGATCAAAATCCGGAAAGCGAATTTTAATGACATCCTTAAAATGTTCCATTCTGCTGTCCACGTTGTTTCCTCCCTCTCTCTCATTCTCTTTCATGTTAATACCATTTTACCTTTCCCCACTTGTAATTACAAGCGGATTTTTTGCTATTTCATGGATTGCATTTATTATTTGCTAGAGATTTTTCCTCAAATTCCTTTTGCGACTATTTTCTTGACCGACTCCATGTAAATATGCACTTTAGATTGAAATTCAGCTCTGTACAATACGTTATGTCTGCCTTTATAACTGTCATATCTAGGTCTTATGTACTCACCCATCTTGATGATCAGCATTGCCTGATCAATCCGTTCCATCGTGCCTTGACGGATCTGCTTACCCTCCTCAAGTTTAATCAGAGATTCAGCCCCAACTCCGGCTATTTGAGCGAACGTGTATTTGTTCAAATTATACTTTTTGTAAAAATCCTTGATCTCCATGTTCATATCTTTCACTCTTTTGTTTCTTCTTCTGATTCATTGATCGTTACTGTAATATGGCTTCCGCTGCTTAAAGATCCTTCTAACGATGATTTTAAGCTTTGTAAAATCTCCGAAGCACTTTTGCCTGTTCCGTAGATACCCGTATTTACCGTTTCCTGCCATTTTCCTGAATCATAGGACAAATTTACGTTCAAACCATTTCCGGTCGTTGCTGCCCCGCTGAAAGCGCTGGAAAGAGATGTTTTGCTCGTGCAATGAACCATAAGATCCCCTGTCAGAAATTTACAGCCTGAAAAAGCATTTCCCAAGCTCGTACAGGAAGATGGAATATCCCCCTCTAATGTTTCCAGCGCAACACAACCGGAAAAGCTGCTATCCATTTTTTCTGTCGATGACGGGATTTCTGCTGTTTTTAAATTCACATCTCCTTCGCAGATGTTGGAAATATCCTTTGCGCTATCCGGAATCTGAACCTCTGCTAAGACAGTGCAGCCAGAATACATGGCCTGCATATTTTCGAGTTTTACACAAGCACTTGTATCAACCCCGCGGATCAGCGCGGTATCACCGTAAAAAGCTCTGGATGCCAGTTTAATATTTCCCGGCAATTCTGTACTTTCTTCGAGGGAAATACACCCCTCTGCACAAGAGGTGATATCTTCCAGCCCAACAGCTCCAGAAAGATCCGGCATACTCTGCATACTTGTACATCCCTTAAAGGTTTCCACCATACTTTTTACGGTATCTGGAATCCGACACAAGGTTTCTATGTAATCCGTATTACCTGAAAACCAATAATCTAAACTCTCCGGTTCTGCATTCGGGTCGATCCAGGTTAATCTCTGTACTGTATCATCTTTCCATGGCAATGCCCCTGATTTGTAAGTGCGGACACTTCCTGTCCCTACAATCTCAAGATCTCCGTTGGTATACAGAATCCCTTCTACATCGTCGGGATTGTTTCGCCCCATTTTGTACCGGCAGCTCTCTTCTCTTTCAATCAGAACTGTAATCTCAGCACTGATTTTTTTCGTATCCGTAGAAGAAACCGTTACCGTAACACTATGTCCATGCTCGGGGACACTTTTCGGAGATACAGTATATTCCTCACTATCTAACAATTTTTCCGTATTGCCATCCGAAGCATAGACAGAAAAGCTCTTTTCTGACAGCTTGTTACCCGCCGCATAACTGTCTTTCGCTGTTTCAATTCGAATTGTCTTTACCTTAAACTCAAGCGGCTCTTTGTCATACAAAAAATATACGGCAAGAAAAAATGCGATTACTACAGCCACTAAAATCACGACTGCAATTACCAAAAATTTTTTCCATGGTTTCTTTGTATTCACAGATGGCTGTTTTCTTTTACGCTGCGTTTGTGCTGTGCTGTTTGTCTTTGATTTCTTTTTCCCTGGCATTTTCTTTTCCTCTCTTTCGCTATGCCTGATCTGCACTGAAATCATGATTGACTCTGGCCTGATAATAATTATTGATTGTTAATGGTGCATTATAAAGTGCTGTCAACAGATACGACTTCATATTGGTGATTCGGCTTGTTGTATTGCTAAGGCTTTCTAAGACATACTGAATATGGCCCATATCCAATTGCAGAAAAACGCTTTTGACAATACTCACAGGTTTTTTCTCCCCTGCGATGCGAATTGTTTTGTTTTCACTGTCCGGTAGCATAAGTGTCTCAACCATCAAATTTACCAGATCGTCTACTTTTCCTTTTTCCGCTGCAGAAAATGTGGCATAACCAATATTGTTTCGTATCATGTCACGGTAAGTTTCCATCACATCCATCTGATCAATCAATCTTTTTTCTGTTTTTGGGATATTATGATTAGATTGATTGATAGATATATCTATATCTTTATTTATATCTTTAATTATTTGTCGGCGGTTATCCGCTATCGGTTTATCCGCTGTCGGATTTTCCACTTCCGGTTTTTCAACAGTTGATTTTCCGCAAGTGGATTTTCCACCCGCGGTGTTTTCATCATGTTGATTTTCCGCAAGTGGATTTTCCACCCGCGGTGTTTTCGACTGCTGATTTTCCGTAAGTGGATTTTCCACCTGCGGTGTTTTTAACTGCCATTTTTCCGTTATTGGATAGGTCACACCTGGCTGGTTGATATCAATAATAGCTGCTTTTCCTAAAGCTTCGTAGGTGTTATCCCAACCATTTTGTGTGCCAATTTGCATTTTCTGTGCCATTTTTTTCTGCATATTTTGGATCGTCTGTTCCCGTCCGTTTGGGTTCTGCAGATCTTCCAGTTGTCCTGGATATTCGAGAAATATGTATTCCAAGCCTTGAAATTTTCCGCTTTCCGTACGAATCTCCGTACGTCTCAAGTATCCATGCTGTTCCAGTTCCTGCAGGGCAGATTTTACAGCGCTTTCTCCTTCTTTGACGATTGCTGTAAGTCCTTTGACAGAATATTGCCAATCCTCCGGCAGGGACAGCACAAGGGAAAGTAATCCACTTGCTTTGAGCGACAGATTCATATCTCTCAAATGATAATTGGACATGATCGTGTAACCAGATGTCCGTTTCACTCTTTGGTAGTATGATGCCATGTAAAAGCCTCCCGTTTCTTAATTTTTTTAATCTTCTGTGACGATCGCTTCGTAAAATACCTTTAAAATCATTCCTTTTTCGTTTCTCGTTGTCACCTTTCTGGCATACCCTCTATCAATCAGGGCACGAAGTCCTGATTCAATGGCAGATCTTCGATCCCGACCATTCGAGAGCATTTCACCGAACTGAGTTGGTCCATGCATGTACATCAGCACATATAATCCACGTTCCTTGAACGAAACCTCATTATCATTGTAAATTTTTTCCAGCATACTTTTTTCCTCCGGCACAAAACCTTTCATTTTCCAATAGATGCTACATGTTTCTGCAGTAATTTGTTGTAAGCCAGAAGCCGATCTGCAGCTCGCTCTTTTTCGTAATCGTAAGAGGTGATCACTGCATCATTCTGCAAAAGGCCATATGATGTTTTCTCTCCTTCTAAATCAAAAGATTTCATAATTTTTGTTGATGTCATATCTTACTCCTTTATGCTATAATTCTTTTTATCTGAAAGGCAGCTCTTCATCGACCATATTAGAAATATCCTGAAATTCTCCTTCCAAATTATCCGGTGTCTCTTCTGGCTGCTGATCACGACGGCTTTCTGCAAACTCGTGCTGTTCAACGATAATTTCAACGGTGTATCGTCTGATCCCATCTTTGTCAGTATAATTTCCAGACTGCAAGTGTCCACAAATTGAAATTTTTGTTCCTTTGTGCAGATATTTTTCGACGAATTGAGCGTTTTTTCCGAACGCTATACAGCGAAAGAAATCTGCTGTCTGCTGATTATAGCTTCTTGTAACCGCAAGATTATAGCTTGCCACAACGCGCTCTTCCGTCTTGCCATCTGCATTTTTTACAGAATTATAACGCACATTAGGCTCCATTGTTAAACGGCCTGTTTCCCACACCTTATTCATAATTAATATCGTCCTTTCTTTTTACCATCACAGCTCCGAAAAGCTGTGATGGTAGTCTCAATATCTGTATCTATGCTTCTGTTACTCCTTCCGGCAGATCAGCAATACCAATATCTTCCATTGGCTTCCAGGCATAGACCTTTTCGCCACCTCTACTGCCGGTCTGTTCAGTCCAGGCAAAATCTCCTTCTGGCTGTCCGCTCATAATCCATTCTTTGCAATCAGGTTCTTTTTTCAAGTCAGCAAAATATCTGGTATCAACCTCCGCAATATATTTTCCCGTTTTCTGTCCCTCTTTCCATTCTGGATAAATCAACGTTACCCAATACACTCCTGCTTTTGTTGGATTTCCATCTTTTTCAACATAGTTCCATTTTTTCATTTCATTTCTCTCCCAGCTCATTGATTTGATATTTTTTTACGAAATTTACGTTCTCCAACAACCTTCCTGTAAAGCTCCAGCCATTCCGGATCAGAAAATGCTGTTTTGATATCTTGCAGGCAACCGATCAAACGTCTTGTCACCAAATGTTTAAGAAACTCGTATGTTTTTCTCTCTGTCATATCTTTACCTTCTTCATCTGAACCAGAATAATATTATTTTTCCCATGTGCACTACTCTCCTATTTTTTTGATGGATTACGTCGCTTTTCTTTGCACGAAAGGATCGGATATATAATCGGATATATTAAAATCGCAAGCCCGATAGTTATAAAAAGAAAAACTTTTCTGCATGTTCCTCCCAAGAAAGCATACACATGAAATTGAAGAAATAATTCCAGCAAAATACAAATTATGAGCAACATCCACTGGCATATTTCAGGAGTCTGAAACCTTATACTTACAAGATAAATAAGAAATATGAATGCTACTTCCAGAAAAGTCATCTGTGCAAATATAAATATAGTCTGTGAAAAATCCTGGTAAGAATTAGTTGTAAATCGTGCAGGACCATGTTTTTTGCTTTTCCCTTTTACGTTTGGCATATAGAAAAAAAATCCAAATACCATCGCAATTACCCCGAGTGGAACAGCCACCATGTTAATCCATTGATATGTAGTTGATGGAAAAGCTCTGTAAAATTCGGTTTTGCTCGTGAATCCTATAGGGTCATGAAACACTTTTGTAGCAAGGGTTTCGAACATATGAAGAATCTTGAAGCATACTATTTTAGCCATAATTTTTCCCCTCTCTATTCTGCGTACTCTGGATAACGAATCTTGACAGCTTCCCAAAAATACGGTGCATAACGGCAACCGAACAGCTCTTTTGCTGTATATTTCTGGCATTCTCCCAGTTGATCATCCGATTCCGCTACACTCGGCGTCCCGCCATACAGGTTATAAGCCATCCGGATTACTGTGCGGATAGCTTCCGGATCTTCCGCGGACATCACCCATTCTTCGTGCATACATTCCGGCGTAACCCGTCCTGTTGAAAACTCATAGATATAGTCCACATGCTCCCAGATAGCCGGATGGATTCCCAGGCAGTAGCACAGTGCCTTTTCCGGAGCTGCCGGATCAGAAAATCTTTGCAGTGTTTTGGAATAAAATCTATGATGCTCCGCATTGATAAAGCGGATTCCCTCTTCCTGGCCGGAACGGTTATCGGAAAGCTGCGGTTCCGGTTCTTCCGGAACACGGGCGGCCGCCGCTCTTCCCGGTGCTGCCGGACTGGATGATTTCTTAACCTGTGCAGGGGCCTTTTCCGGTTTCTCTGTCGGTTCCGGAAGGGTTTCCGGCATTGTCTCTGTAATCCAGCCGCACCGGTTCGGACAATCTTTCCGGCAGGTGATACAGCAGTCGTATGGTGATTCGCACCGGGCAGCTGCTTCGCAGGTTCCCGTAAGGCTGAAGCCGGTGGAACATTGCCTCTCATATGGCTGCGCGGCGTTCTGCGGTGCGGATACCGGCGGAAGCTCCGGAGTCGTTTCCCGTTTTCTTTGTGCAGCAAGATAACCATCCATTGCCGGAACCGTTAAAAGTTCCATGTTGACCAGTTTTTCCTGATCCTCCGGTGACTGTCTGGCCAGATACAGGGCGGATGCCGGAGTCAGTTTCTCTGCCTTAAAAGCAGCCATTCCAACTGCAGAAAGATGCCGGAAAATATACATCATGTTCTGCACCGTCGACTCGCTCTTCTTCACGGAAAGTGCGATTTCTTTCCGCAGGACGCGGCCTTTCAGGTCTTCATTCCCTTTCATTTTCGGGATAAGCTCCTGCAGCCTAACAACCTCCATCATCTGTTCATAGCCGTTTGCGTTTCCCCGGGCAGTTGAATTGGTCAGAATCAGGATGACTTCGGCGGTGACGTCATCGCATTCGATGGCAAGGCATGGAAGAAATGCAAACTTCTGATAACCACGCTCCTCGACCAGGATTTTGCTGGCGCGCCATCTCCGGTGTCCGACCAGAATTTCGTACCGGTCAACGCCGGTCTTTCGTACCAGCAGGTTTTGTGCAATGCCGCCCAGCAAAAGGATGGTATCCGCAAGTTCTTCCAATTCCTCTTCACGGTAGAACTGGTTCTTGTTGGAAACCAGTTTGGAATAGTGAATGGGTTCCACCGGGCGTTGGAACAAACCATTCAGGGAAGAGAGAATTTTGCTTTCGTTCGTATCCGCAAGGGAAATTCCCTTATTTTTAAGAATTGCACTAATATCAGGCATTCTACATCTCCCCTTCCTGTTCCAGCAGGTCAATTACCTCTTCCGCCAGCTTCTGATAATCCAGCGTGGCTGCATTGGTGCTTCTGTGTCTGGCCAGCGGCTTCCGGATCGCATGGGAGGAGCATACAGCATCATGCTGGAAGCTGATCGCTGTACCCATAACCGGAAACGGATAGGTGACAACCAGATCGGTCAGCAGCTGCTGCTGTAATTTGGTTTTGGTAAACATAGTGATCAGGATGTGGAACTGCAGCGATGTATTGTAAGATTCTGTGATCTGCCGCAGATATCCGATCATGTTATCCAGACCTTCCCGGCCGAATGCATCGGCATTGCATGGGATCAGCAGTTCATCAGCTGCGATCAGTGCCGCAATGGTCGGAAGCTGCATCGAAGGGTGACAGTCAATCACCGCGTAATCATACTGATCAGCAATCTGGGCCAGTGCTTTTTTGATCGCGGATGCGGAAACTTCCGGGCCGGATAATGTTTCCAGGTCGCGGGAACCGCGGATCATATCCAGATTCGGGTATTTTGTCCGGTAGATGCAGCGGGATGCTTTCATGCCGGAAAAGATATCCAGCAGATTTTTCCGTCCTACCTCACCGATCTTATCGAACTGATTGGTTGTGTTCAGCTGTGGATCGGCATCCACAATAAGTACCCGTTTCCCCATGGCGGAAAGATCGTACGCCAGGTTAATAACGGTCGTGGTTTTGCCAACGCCTCCCTTGTAATTATGAACTGCGATTGTTTTCATGTGTTGCTCCTTTCGGGCTCACTTTTCGGAACCAATATATTAATGCATCAATCCATAACATCGTGATTATATATTTGCCTTTGTCGTTTTTCTGAATAGATTTTACGTATCATGTTTAATGCGTTTTTTCTTCTTCTTATAAATGTATTTTTTGATATTTTGTATTTTTTCTGCAATGCATTCCATGACAT
>OGCM01000502.1_pt1 | contig 60669 bp, 54 predicted proteins | sample 1570151 | NCBI WGS metagenome assembly OGCM01 (sample SAMEA4370582, study PRJEB24528) | human gut metagenome
CTTGGCTTCATCCCAGGGGCAAGCCCCTGGGTTTTCGCCTAAAAATTTTATAACAGGGGACTTTTTCTTCGTCATGTAAATACCTCATAAAAACAATAAAAATCAAAGCCTTTTCACAAGCCGAAAATTTTTCAGCTAAATGAGAAGGCTTTGTCAAAGTTTTATTCTCTATCGAGAGAACCTTTCTTTGCAATGGTCTTTGTATATGCCACAATTAACAGTCCTCCAACAATCACTCATGTGATACTATTGGAGATTGCAGCAAATACGCCCTGCGCAAATACCTTTTTTACAGGCTCTGCGTAAATTAAAATATCAAGTACTGGCGCTACGACTACCCAGCCAATCACATGTGCTGCCACATTAGCGATTGCAAAGATAGCTGTCTTTGTCTTATCAAATACACCTTCCTGTACATTGAGTTTCTTTGCAAACATACCAATCAAAACGCCGACAAATGCGGATGTGATTACCCAGCTCCACCACGGGCTGCCACCCCATGATAAATCGATCAGTGCATGTCCGATAAATCCGATCAGGCCGCCTGCTACTGGTCCGTACATTGCTGCTAACAATGCAAGTACTGCATACTGCAAGCTGATATTTGTGTTTGGAACCGGGCTTGGAATTGCCACAAATAGTCTTTGTCAATCTTATTTACTGCTGTTTTTCAATCTTTACAAGACGGCTTGTTCCAAGTCTGTCAGCGCCAAGTTTTACAAACTCATCTGCATCTGCAAAGGATGAAATTCCGCCGGCTGCCTTAATCTGCACATTCTCACCTACATGTGAAGCAAAAAGTGCGATATCATCAAATGTTGCACCTGCCTTGGAAAATCCAGTAGAAGTCTTAATAAAATCTGCCTTTGCCGCAGTTACTACTTCGCACATACGAATCTTCTCTGTATCTGTCAAAAGACAAGTTTCAATGATAACCTTTAAAATCTTGTCACCGCATGCAGCCTTAATGCAGCGGATTTCCTCTTCAACAAGATCATATCTGCCGTCCTTTACCCATCCAATATTGATTACCATATCAATCTCATCTGCACCATTTGCGATTGCATCTCTTGTCTCGAACTCCTTTACAGCCGTAGTGTTATAGCCATTCGGGAAACCGATTACAGTACAAATCTTCATTCTATCGCCTACATAACCCTTTGCCTGCTTTACATAAGACGGCGGAATACATACGGATGCTGTCTTAAAACGGATAGCATCGTCACAAATCTGACGAATTTCCTCCCATGTTGCTCCCTGTGCCAGCAATGTGTGGTCTACTTTATTTAACAGCTTTGCGTGATCCATTTTGAATCCTCCATTTCTTCATAATAATCTCTATACTTTTAGTATAATGGATTCCGCACTTTCTTTCAACCTGTTTCTTTACTTCTTCTTTGCTTTGTTTCTAGCAGCAAGAATCCCTCCGATTTTCCCTGATTCTTTTGATGTAAGATTTCCATATCCACCTGCATAGATTTTGTCAATCACACCTATCTCCTCTGCAATTTCAAGCTTTTGCAGATCTTCTGCTGTCAGCTTATTCCAATCAGGCTTTGTTTTTCTTTTAATATTTTTCATTAAAGCAGCTCCTTTTTTCTTTATTATACCCAAAATGATACTTGTTTTTCCTGTTTTATCATGATATTCTTTCTGCGTAATGTTGTTCTCACAGAAAGGCAGATTGTTATGATTATTGCAGTTGATATTGGAAATACAAATATTGTAGTCGGAGGAATTGAAGCTGATCACGTTCTATTTACAGAACGCCTCTCTACACGTACCGATAAGACAGAGCTTGAATATGCCATTGATTTTAAGCTAATTTTTGAACTTCACTCTATTTCACACGCACAGGTAGAAGGAAGCATTATCTCATCTGTTGTTCCTCCTTTATCGAATATTATAAAGACCGCGCTGACAAAATTAATTCCTAAAGAACCTCTGATTGTCGGACCTGGCGTAAAAACAGGTCTTTCTATTCGTATTGATAATCCAACCCAGCTTGGTAGCGATCTTGTGGTGACAGCCGTTGCCGCTATAGCTGCTTATACAGTTCCTTCTATTATTATTGATATGGGTACTGCAACGACTTTTTCCGTTATAAATGATAAGCGCCAGTATATAGGCGGTGCTATTGCCCCTGGTGCCGCTGTCGCATTAAACTCACTCTCCTCACAGACATCTCAGCTTCCTTTTATCAGTTTAGAGGTGCCAAAGCACGTGATAGGAAGCAATACAATTGACTGCATGAAAAGCGGTTCCCTCTTTGGCAATGCCGCAATGATTGACGGCATGATTCGCCGCATCAAAAAAGAACTTGGCGAGAACGCTATTGTAGTAGCCACAGGTGGGATCGCACCGGCAATCCTTCCATACTGTGAGGAAACTATTTCCTACGATCCTGACTTAATGCTTAAGGGGCTTGCACTAATTTATAAAAAAAATCAAACAAAATAATATGAATTTCAAGTCCGATTTAAGTAGGTAGAATAAAACACATCAGACAAAAATCACCCGCTGCCGATTATAAAATCAGCAACGGGTAATTTTTTTATTTCACTTTTAATTCATTTTTGAATAACTTTTCAGAATTATTCAGCGTCAGCTGCCTTCTGATTCTCTGGAAGTCTTGTGCTGTTTCCTGCCTGGAATGCTTCAAGTCTCTCATCAACAACTTCCTGATATCCCTGATCTGCATACTGCTGTGCATAATCCTTATACATTGCATCAAATTCTTCTGGCTTGCACATGGTCAGCGCATCTCTGAACTCCTTGTACAGCTCACCTAAGGTGTTCTGATACTCGGACTGTGTAGCGATTACTACTGAGAACTGGCAGTCACTTAAACCATACTGATCAGCGATTGCAAGACGATCATAGTAGTACTTAATGATATCATCTGTGAAGTTCTGCGGCAGATCCTGCGGAGTATCAGCCTTGATGTTCTCTTCAACAGTATCAAATGTTCTCTTTTCCTTTACGATACACCAGTAGTCCTTGCTGTTGTTGAAGCCCTGCTTGTAATCACCATTATAATCACTAACGGTAACTGGGTTGCCTTCTTCGTCTAAGTTGTAGTTCTCGCCCTCGATACCCCACTGGAAGGTGTACAGGTTTTCTGGCTGGCTTAACCACTCCATGTACATCCATGCAGCCTTTAACTCATCATCAGTTGCTGTGTTGGAGAATCCAACGATCATACCAAATGGGTTCTCTGCTCTCCATGCTGGAACTGTTACGATTCCATCCTCACCAGACTCATCTACTTCACTGCTAATTGGAGTGATTGCTAACTTTCCATCTGGATTCTGATCATAGAATGCATTCAGGAAATCTGTGCTTGCACTTACATATCCGCTGTAGCTGTAGCTCTTGCCATTTACGAAGTTTGCCTTTGCTGTCTCAGAGTCGATGATGTAATACTCTGGATCAGTAATACCAGAATTGTAATCCTCATTTGCTCTCTTTAACAAGTTGTAGTTTGGCTCCCATCCAAGTGCTGGAATGTTGTAATCGCCGTACATAGCCCACTCTTCCTCGTTGCAAGGATAAGTTCTGTATGCCTGATTCTGGTCAGATCCAACACCAGTCAGCATTGCACCGCCGCCTGGATGCTCACAAAGACCTGCCTCCATGATCTTGTTCATAGCATCAAGATACTCTGAACGCTTAGTCGGTACATGATCATATCCTACCTGCTCTAACCAGTCCATACGAACAAATGTCTGGAATGAATAAACGGTATCATAATATGGTCTCTCAGCAAGTGCAAAGTATGTCTCACCGCCAAGTGTGCTGTACATCAGACGTCCGCCCTCTTCCATGGATGCATAATAGGTAGGAGCTACCTCTTTGAAATCATCCATGCTAAAGGTTGCCAGATAACCATCATCTGCCCACTGAGCTACCTTCGGATAATCATACTCCATCAGGATTGTCGGCAGGTTCTGATCTGCTGCAAGCAGTGCGTATGATGTCATAACATCACTTCTTGTAATCGGAACGTACTCAACCTTAATGTTGTACTGATCTCCAAAATTCTCCTGAATCCAGCCGGTCCAATAGTTGTTGGAAACATCCGGAACGCCTTCTGCACCTCTGTCATAAACTGGAACTCTCAGAGTCACGGTTTCTGCAAATGGCTCCCAATTTGTGGTAGAAGCTGCCTCGTCTGCCATAGCCGGAATGCATCCTGCTACCATAGCACCTGCCATTGATACGGCGAATACCTTGCGAAGATTCTTTTTCATAGTAAAATTCCTCCTTATATAAAGATCGTTATATATTTTGTCGCCGCCTTCAGCAGGCAACGACGTTATATCGTATCTTATTTCCCCTTGTTGTCAAATTCCTTTGATGTCATTTCTATAATTCACGTAACGATTTGTAATAAAATCTTTTTGAATCCCAATCAGCCCTTTACAGCTCCGATCATAACACCCTTTACAAAATATTTCTGTAAGAACGGATATACACAAATGATCGGAATAGTTACGAACATAATACATGCTGCCTGAAGTACTTCTGGTGTACTTGTAACAACAACCTCACCAGAAAGCTGTGCTGTCTGTGCCTCTGATGCAGAAGATACAAGCTGTGACAACTTATACTGAACCATCTTTAAACCCTCAGAACGAATATAGTATTTATTATCTGCATAAGCGTTCCAACGTCCTACTGCATAGAACAGTGACAAAGTTGCCAAAATTGGCTTTGACAGCGGAAGTACAATTTTCCAGATGATCTGGAAGTTTGTTGCACCGTCAAGAAATGCTGCCTCCTCCAAGCTGTCCGGAATATTGGACTGGAAGTAGGTTTTCATAATTAACATGTTGTATGGTGCATAAATTAATGGTAAGATCAATACCCACACAGTATCAAGCATATGTAAATCAGAATACAGCAGATATGTAGGAATCAAACCTGCACTAAAATACATAGGAAACATCAGGATAAAGGTAAAGAATGTTCTTCCCTTTAATCTCTTTCTTGACAGTGGATAAGCTGCACATGTACAAGCGATCATACCCATTAAGGTAAACACTAATGTAACTATTACACTGTACAGGAATGAACTAACCATAGAACCATCCTCAAAAATGGATGTATATGCATCTAAGTTAAAACCAATCGGCCAAAAGCTGACTCTTTTTGCCAAAACTGCTGTATTACTTGAAACAGACTTTGCCAGCAAGTGAATAAATGGAACTACACAAGTCGCACACAGGATCACAAGGATGACCACCATCACGACGTCGCTGACATGAAATTTAGTTATGGCTCTGCTACCATCGGTAACAATGTCATTTTCTTTCTTTTTCTTTGCCATGACAATTCACCCTCCTTATAATAATCCTTCCTCACCAAGCATCTTTGCAATGCGGTCAGATAACAAAACAAGTACAAGTCCTACCAGAGACTGGAAAATACCAACTGCAGTTGCCATACTAAACTTTGCACTTGCAAGACCTTTATCGTAAATATAGATAGCAAGCTGATAAGAGAAATCCTTAACCTGCGTATTTCCGAACTGATCCAGACGCTCGTAGTTACTTCCCATAACCTTACCAAGATTCATGATAAGCAGAGTGACAACAGTTCCTCTAATGCCAGGAAGTGTAATGTTCCACATACGCTGCCAACGGTTTGCACCATCAATCATGGCTGCCTCGTAAAGCTCACCGCTGATACCAGTGATTGCTGCCAGATAAATAATGGTACCCCAGCCCATTCCCTGCCATACACCGATTAACAGGTAGGTTACTGCCCAGTGCCATTTCTCGGTCAAAAATGGAATACCATTCTGGATAATACCTGCATTCATTAAGAATACGTTTACCATACCAGTGGTTGGACGGAACATCTGATAAGCAACGCTTCCGACGATAACCCAAGAAAGGAAATGAGGCAGATAAAGAATAGTCTGCGTAACCTTCTTAAAACGCGGAAAGCGAAGTTCATTTAAAATCAATGCCAGAATGATTGGCATTGGAAAACCAACTGCCAGATCCAAAAGGTTAAATACGATAGAACTCTTTAACGCACGGATAAAATCCTTATCCTTAAATACCTTCTGGAACGTTGCCCAACCTACCCATTTACTGCCGGCATAACCCTTTGCAGGTTTATAGTCCATAAATACCATACGAATGCCGCCATATGATGCATAATTGAAGATCACAACTAAAGCAACCGGAATCATCAAAAGCAGATATAACTGCCAGTCCCGTTTCAAAGCATTTGCCCAGGTCGTTTTTGTCTTTACGCCCTTGCTAATTGTAGCTTTTGCCATAGTTTGTCTCCTCCTTTCTCTTTTTTATAGTGCAATATGTTGCCCTTTATTGTCTTCAATGTAGCACACTCTATCATTTTTTTCTAATCAAACCTTTTCATATACTATGCAATTTCAACCCTTTTCATATATTTTGTGTATTCATAGCCGCCCTCTGCTTTTTAATTTGACAAAGATGACATGTTACTTTAGAATAGAAGTAACACTAACAGATGATTTTATACAAAATCATTATCATTAATGGAGTATACTATGGCTAAACAAAAAAATATTATTACTGAATTTCGTAATTACCCGCTTCGTGTTGAATTTCCTATTCTGTTGCTGACAGGAAACCAGTGGTGGATTTCTGATGTTCCAAGTGCCAATCTTCACTTTCATAACTGTCTTGAAATTGGTCTTTGTCACGAAGGAGAAGGTACACTAATTATCCAAAAAGAAAGCCGCCATTTTTCGGCTGGAGATATTACTATAATTGCACGAAACATTCCTCACACAACATATAGTGCACCTGGTACACAAAGTCTATGGACATACCTGTTTGTCGATCCGCAGGAGCTTCTTGACCCATTGACTGGCGGATATGCTAAGCAAACATCAGAATTGCTTCGAAAAATAAATTCCGCTTTTTTAATTCCAGCAGGTCAAAGCCCTTCTGTTTCATTTTATTTTAACCAAATATGCTACTCAATACAGGAAAAGCCTTCTAATCATCACTTAAAGGTTCGTTCTGATTTTCTTTCACTACTGATTGACACCGTTAATTTTCTTCCTAAGCAGGAGGCTGCACCAGAAACGTTAGACAGTGCCTCTACGCTCTCAATCGTCCCGGCACTTGAGTATATCAAGCAAAATTATATGACAACCTTTTCAATGGATTATTTAGCAGAGCTATGCGGATTAAGCCCAACGCATTTTAGGCGTATTTTCAATCTTGCGATGGGCCGCAGCCCACTCGAATATTTAAACACTGTACGTATCAATAAAGCGTGCTATCTGCTTCGCTCAACTGAAAATTCTATATTAAATATATCGGAGGATGTTGGTTTTCACTCAATTTCCAGCTTTAACCGTTATTTCAGCCGTATGATCGGCATGTCACCACGAGAATATCGCTGCTGTGACAGTCAGGATGAACGATTGCAAAAATCTAAGATCATGAAATTTAATGGTTGGATGGAAGCAGAACGATAATTCTGTCATCAAAAAGAGGAACTGCAAAACAGTTCCTCTTTTTCATATCATTATATAATAATTATTTTTCAGGTGCCGCTGCCTCAACTGGCTTTTTTCTCGGACGGCCTCTCTTTGGTTTTTCTGCTGGTACCTCTGCTGCCTCTTTCTTTGGCGTCACTTCTGGTTCTTGTTCCTTAACCTTTCTTGGGCGTCCTCTCTTTGGCTTCTCTGCTGGTACTTCTTCTGCAGCTTCCTTTTTTACTCTTCTTGATCTAGTTGGCTTTTCTGTCTTTGCTGCCTCTGTGAGTTCTTCTGTCTTTGCTTTTCTCGGACGGCCTCTCTTTGGTTTTTCTACCGCATCCTTAGCTGCGGCAGTCTCTTTTTTTGATACTGCATCCTCGATTCTGCAAAATGCTGCTGCTGTACGGCTTGGCAGATAAGCAAAGAAGCCTGTTCTTCCATCTGGAAGTTCAACCGTATTATAGACGACGTCCTTCGCAATACGATCCTGTCCACCAAATCTGCTCTCATCTGATGTCAATACAGCATGATACTTTCCAGCCTTAGATACTGGAACAAAATAGCCCTCAAAAGAACGATTTGGATGGAAGTTAAATGCAAATACAACATTTCCCTTCTCATAAATCATCATATCATCCTGCTGATGTACCCACATATTGTATGGGTTCTCATCTTCTAAGATATGGTGCTCTTTTGTGAATGAAATCATTGCCTTATCAAAATCATTCAGCCAGCAGTACTTTAAGTTTGGATTGTCAACTAAGCTCCACTGACGTCTGCAATAATGATAGCTCCAGCCATTGCCCTCTCTCGGGAAATCAATCCACTCTGGATGACCAAATTCATTGCCCATGAAGTTTAAATAGCCCTCGCCGCCAAGTGTCATCGTAATAAAGCGAATCATCTTGTGCAGTGCCACACCTCTGTCAATGATGTAGTTCTGGGTATTCTTCTCCATAGACCAATACATTTCCTTATCACATAAACGGAACATAATTGTCTTATCACCAACAAGTGCCTGGTCATGAGACTCTGCATAAGCAATTACCTTCTCATGTGGTCTGTGGCTGGTAAGCTCATGCCAAAGCTTCCACATATCCCAATCTTCATCCTTGTATTCCTTTAAGAACTTGATCCACATATCTGGAATACCCATTGCAAGACGATAATCAAAACCAATACCGCCCTCTTCAATTGGAATACACATGCCTGGCATACCTGACATATCCTCTGCGATACTCATTGCATTCGGATTTACCTCATGAATAAGCTCATTTGCCAATGTAAGATAAGTAATTGCTTCAATATCTGTGTTCATGGAAAAATACTTGTCATAATTGTCAAAGCTTGTTCCAAGACCATGATCAAGATAAAGCATACTTGTAACACCATCAAAACGGAAACCATCAAAATGGAATTCCTTCATCCAGTACTTTAAATTTGAAAGCAGGAAATGAATAACTTCATTCTTTCCATAGTTAAACAATCTGGTATCCCAAGCCTGATGATAGCCTCTTGCGCCACTGTGGAAGAACTGGTAATCTGTTCCATCGAACTCGTTGATTCCCTCACGTGTATTCTTTGCCGCATGAGAATGTACAACATCAAGCAGCACACGAATACCCATACTATGTGCCTTATTTACAAGATATTTCAGATCTTCTGGCATACCGCTTCGAGAAGCTGGTGCGAAAAAGCTGCCGATCTGATAACCAAAGGAACCGTAGTAAGGATGCTCCATAATAGCCATAATCTGAATAGTATTATATCCAAGATTTTGTATGCGCGGAAGTATCTTATCTGCAAATTCAAGATAAGAACCAACTTTTCTCTCCTCCTGAGCCATACCAACATGACACTCATAAATATACGGCGGAAGTTCACTGTGGAAATCCTGATCCGTCCATGCAAATGGTGTCTCTGGATCATAAACCTCTGCACTCCAAAGATAGGTTGTAGGATCCTGAACAACTCTGCGTGCATACAGTGGGATTCTCTCAAGCTCCTGACCATCATGCTCTACAATTGCTAAGACCTTACATCCATTCCACAGCGTATCCTTAGAAAGCTTTATCTCGAAAACGCCGTTTTCTAAACGCTCCATTGGATGTTTTCTGTGATTCCAGCCATTGAACTCACCTGCCAGATACATCTTAGAAGCGCCCGGTGCCCACTCACGGTAAACCCACCCTTCCGATGTTCTGTGTATACCAAAGTATTCATGTCCATTGGCAAAATCCACAATTGATCCATTTGCGCCAATAAGTTCCTCCCTTTTTTTATGATAATCATTGACGCGCAGATCTAGGTCAGCCTCATAAAGCTTCAGCACATCATCGTATTCCATAATCTTGTACTTCATAACTTTCCTTACCTTTCCGGTTCCTACAAAACCTTTTCTGAAATTACGAATAGACAGATATATCATACACCTTTTTATGTTTTTCGTCAATATCTCTATGAATATTCGTGTTTGTTTTGACGTTATCGTACAATTTCCATAGTTTCCATATGAAGACTCTGAATCGTTTTTGGATATGCAGCGATAGCCCGCTCTACAAAACTGCCATTTTCATATGCCTTTACAAGAAGGCGCAGTTCTTCAATTCTTTGAGAAAGCTTCTTGCCTGCATCCGTATCTGATACAAGTATTCTTTTGTCCATTTTCTGTGTAATCTGAAGAGTTGGCATATCATCTGATTCTGGCTTAGACAATGGATGTGAAATATAATCATGATGCTGTGCCAGTGCAAGATAATGTGAATTAAAAATCAGCGTGTAGCCTGCAATACCAGTTTTGGCCTGATAAGCTTTTGACAATCCTCCATCAATTACATATAACTTTCCATCTGCCTTAACCGGATTTTCACCATCTTTTTGGCGAACAGGAACGTGACCATTTATGATATGACCATGTACAGGATCTACACCAAATTCATTTAAAATCTGCTCACACACATGTGAATCTGCACTCAGACGATAATAGCTATTATATACCTCCTCATGCAACGCTTTCTCTTTTGTAAAATATCGTTCAAATGCAGACATTCGGCTCTTACCAAATAAAGGTGACTGTGCACTGCACCACAAAAGCCACATCTTGTCAACATTCTTTTGCTTATCCGGGTGATCCTTAGGAAGAAAATAGGCTTCTCTCGCTGCCCGCTCAAGACGATCAAGCAGCGCCCTGCCAGCATATTTTTCTCCATCCACCTCGACTCTTTCAAAACTTCCATCTTCATTCATCGGAATACAGCCATGAAACAACAGATTTCCATTCATACATAAATACATGCTTCCGCTGCTGTAAAGAAAACGCACATGACGCTGCAAAGCTTCGCTGTGTGCAAATGATGCAGCTAACACATCCATAAGCTGCGATTCCTTTTGTGTAAGCTCAAGCGGATTTTTAGGATCAACCGTTGGAAAATTCGTATCAGTTAACGGGCACGTAATTCCATTATACTTATACAGTCCTTTCTCGTAATCAATATGTTCAAGCAAATTTCTATCTTCCATATGATATTCTGGATGACGGTGCACCATCTGGCCAATAAGTTTTAGCTGGATAATAGCCATCGCTTTATGCATCTTAGCAGACAGACTCTTTGCCACCTTATCATAAACATTTTCATCTAATACCTTTGGCAAAAAGCGCTCGCATAAATCATCGCGGTAAACCTCTGATGCAAAATCTGATAAAGGACGCAAATTGATTCCATAACCATCTTCAAGGCAGTCAAAATTGTTATAGCTAATTCCCATGCGCACAACATTTGCAATTAATACACGGTTTCCGCATGCAGCACCCATCCATGAAATATCATGATTTCCCCACTGAATATCAACATCGCCATATTCAATTAATTCCTCCATGATCCTGTCTGGGCGTGGTCCTCTGTCAAAAATATCACCAATTACATGAATCCAATCCATTGTCAGACTGCGGATCAACTTGCAAAACTGGGGAATAAACGTATCTGCAAGCCCACTTGACACAACTGCCTCAATAATGCTGCTTCCATATTCTAAACGGCCCTCGTCCTGACCTGGATATAAAAGTTCTTCCATAAGGTAATCATACTCATGCGGAATTTTGCTTCTCACATGCACACGTGAATATTTAGCACTGACACTGCGGCACAGCTGCGTCAGATAAAAAATAGTATTCTTCATCCATTCATTTGTATCTCTGCCATACTCATGCATCAAACTAAGTACCTTAACCGGATCATAAATCAAATTGGCAAGCTGATTTTGCTGTGGATTAGTCAGTACATCCTGAAATTGAATACGAATCTTCTCACGAATTACTCCTGATGCACCGTTCATCAACTCTGAAAAACCCTTATGCTCCCCATGTAGATCACTAAAAAAATATTCTGTTCCTTTTGGCAGGCTGCTCATTGCTGTCAAATTTGCGATTTCGCACAACGCTGCCTGACGGTTTGGGTATTCTCTTGCCAAAAGCTGCAAATATCGTTCTTCCATTCTTAAATCCTCATATCTTCCTGTGCCTTTTATTTCAGGCACAAATGCCGGTGAAAAATCTCGTGTCAAACAGAATAAAACAAGATATTCTGTACATACTGTCTTCATATCGTCTTTTGCCGTGCCCGGGAACGAATCAAAAGGCGTTTATCCATAGATCATGGTAACAAAAAGAGCGGCTGCTCAAAAAGCAGCTGCCCCTTTTTGCATTCCGGCAGCATAGCTGCGGATTTATTTTTCTTCAATCTCAAGACTGATTTCATTTTCTATCAAAATTTTCTCAAGCTCTGCTGTATCAAGACCTGCACCCTTCTTTGCGATATAAGCGGCCTTAATCAGATCAAATGCTCTACTTTGTCCGCTTCTTCCAAACTGAACAAGCGCTGGAAGATTATTCTCAACATTGCTTACAAATGCCTTCTGAAGTCCCATGCGTGCAAGTGCCTGGAAAGCAAGATAGATGTTGTCAAAACTCTTATCCTGACTCTTCTCAAGAAGCAGGCTTAGTGCCAAACGGCCAATCTTCTCTCTGCTCTTTGCTGATCCATTTTCCTCGATAGTTTCAATATCAATTAAGCTGCTCACATCCTCATTTGGATAAAGATCGAGCGCCATCTGTAGCTGATACAGACGATCTAAGCGATCCTGTGGGATTGCATCCTCACCCTTTTCCTTCTTAATTGCTGCAAGCTCCTCTGCAATCGGAAGACCTTCAATCAGGAAGTTTACAAAGTTTCTGCTAACCGGACCTGCAAATGTGGAGGATTCTACCTGCTTAAATTTGCTCTTTAACAGCTCCTGAATAGAAAGATCAAATTCATCATTATCCAGTTCCTTATAATCTGCATGAGTGATCAGCTCCTGTAATAAGAACAGGAAATGAACTGTATCAACTACCTCATCATCAACTGCCTTAAAGCTGTCAATAAATCCCTGGATATTTCCAAGACGAGCCTGTGCCTCTGTGCGAAGTACCATAACTGGCTGATAGTTTCTGTTTTCCTTTGGGAACTTATCTGCGAGCTCAACTAACTTTTCAAAGTCTCTTGCATTATATGTTGCAAGCAGCTCCATGTAATCTGTATCCGGTGCATCCTTCTCCTTTAAAAGCTCTAACAGAGCAAAACTCTGATCAGTCTTTTGTGCACGTAATGAGCGGAAGAAACGGCTGTTTAACTGGGATATGCTTAACTTATCCATGTTCTGAGTATAATCAGTTACAAAATGCTCTGCAATAGTTACCTCAATTGCGCCAACACCCTTATCTAAGCTGTCAAGCAAAGCTCCAAGCAGACGATATTCATTGCGAAGCTTCAGATAGCGAATACGAAGCACATCACTAGAAAGCACCTCCTGACGGTTTGGATGATCATTCTGGAACTGCTTTAACTCCTCATCCTTCTTTACAAAGAGCATCATGAAATAAACAATCTGTGGCTCCTCGCCAAACTTGTAGGAGCTAAGCGGGCGATACATAGGTGCTAATGGCGCATGCTTTTTTCCTGCATAATGCTCCTGAAAATGTTTAAAGAAGCCCTGACGATCCTCTACTCTGTACTGGCTGCTTTTTCCTGTAAACCATGAAAGCTCATTTTCAATTTCTTCTGCCTTTTTACGGAATTTATGGCTTTCTAATGTCTTATTATAATCCTGAAGTATTACCTGTCTGTATGGATTTTTAAGCAGAACCTTTGCTGCCTGCATCTTTTCTTCTGCCATTTGTTACCTCTCTTTCGCTGCCATGCAGCCTTTTCTATGTAATTTATGCACTTATCATATCACAAAATTTCAAACAATTCAATTCAATTTTACCAATTTCATTGAATAAGTTCTAAAAATTAAAAAAAATGCCAACCTAAAGTTTTTTTTCTTAGGTTGGCATTTTTTAATTTTTTCATTTGTTAAAGCTCAATGTTTAAATTCTTCGGTCCAAAACCAAGCGGAAGAATCTCTTTTAAAGTCATGATCTTATAATCGTTTTGAGAGGTTCCCAGAATAATTGGGAAGGTCTCATAATCACAAAATTCCATCATAACCTGACGGCATACACCACATGGTGCAGTCAGCACAAGATCGCCATTTTCTGGACCTGCTACAATTGCTATTGCCGCAAAAGAGCGTTCTCCCTCGCTGACAGCTTTAAAGAATGCAGTACGCTCCGCACAATTGCTCGGCGTATAGCCTGCATTTTCAATATTGCAGCCACGATAAATTTTTCCATCAGCTGTAAGAAGCGCAGCGCCTACCTTAAAATGAGAATACGGCGTGTAGGCCATTTTTCTAGCCTCAATTGCTTCCTTAATTAGAACTTCTGCATCAATATTCATATACATATTCCTATTACTTAGATTTGATATATGGCTTTCCGTTTGCAGCCGGAACTCTTGCCTTTCCGACAAACAATACAAGTGCCAGAATTGTTACAATATACGGAATCATGGAAATTAAGTTCGGGGAAATAATATTGCTTGTTCCTGCCAGAACCTTTACACCGCTGCAAAGACCAAACAGCATACATGCAAGCATGGCGCCGTGAGGTGTAAATTTACCAAAAATAACAGCAGAAATTGCCATAAAACCCTGACCTACGATAACGGCTGGCTTAAACTGGTTTGTAGTTGCCATAGTTATATAGGCACCGCCAAGACCTGAGAAAAAGCCCGATAAGATAACGGCAATATAGCGTGTCTTTGTTACGTTGATTCCAAGTGTATCACAAGCCTGTGGATGCTCACCTACTGCGCGAAGGCGAAGACCAAACTTTGTCTTGTAGAACAAGAACCAGACAATCGCCACACAGATAAAACAAATGTAGCCTGCCACATGGATATTTAATACATTATTCCAGAAGGAACCTGACGGAAATACACCGTCAAGAAGCTTCGGAAGACGGCTTGCGTCATCAGTAATTGCCGGTGTATCAGTACTGTCTGCGAATAATACACGACAGATAAAAATTGCAATACCAGGTGCCAAAAAGTTAATGGCAGTACCAGAAATTGTCTGATCTGCGTTGCAGGTGATGCAGGCAAATGCATGAATCACTGCAACAAGCGCACCAGCTACTCCAGCAAGTACAAAAGCTAGCCATGGTGAACCTGGAATAAAATAGCAAAGTGCTGCACCTGTAAATGCACCTACTGTCATCATTCCCTCAATACCAATATTTACAACACCGCTTCGCTCTGAAATACAAGAACCAAGCGCCGCATACAGAAGCGGAGGCGTTGCGATCAGCATCGCGTTAATTAAAAGTCCGAAATCTTTTATAAATTCATTCATCTTACTTTCCTCCCTTCTGCATCTTCTTCTGAGCAAATGCCTTGAATACATGTGTGATCGCAATAATTAAAACGATCGCACCCATGATAATATCAAGAACCTCCTTTGGTGCACCAACAAGGTTTAACTTAGAACCACCGTACTTCATTGCACCGTAGAAAAGTCCAGCAAAGATACAGCCTATCGGGTTGGAACTTGCGATTAACGCAACTGTAATTCCCTGGAAACCAAAGCCTTCCTGTCCGGCAAACTGTGCGATATGCATTGCATTTCCAAGAATCTGTACCGCACCGCCAAGACCTGCTAGTGCACCAGAGATTGCCAGTGCCTTCATAACAGATGCACTAGAATTAATACCGCCGTACTCAGCAGCATGACTGTTAAATCCAACGCTTCTAAGTTCATATCCAAGCGTTGTCTTATTGATGATATACCATATAATCACGGCAACAACAATTGCAATAATAATTCCATAATTTATTGTTGTACATCCTGTCATCTGACGCACTGACAGCGGCAGCAACATCTTGGCATTGTCCAAAATATCAATGGTTGCTTCCTTTGACGGCGCCTTAATTCCAGGAAGATTTACAATATAGTTAGAGAGATAGTAAGCAATCCAGTTCATCATAATAAAGGAAAGTACCTCATTGATTCCCTTTTTTACCTTTAACAGACCACAAAATGCAGACCACACAGCACCTGCTGCTGCTGCTGCAATTAGACAAAGCGGAACTGTAATTATCGCCGGAAGCGGACAAAACATTCCGATTACAGTCGCTGCAAGACTTCCCACTACAAACTGGCCCTCTGCACCAATGTTAAATACACCTGTGCGGAAAGAGAAAGCCACACTAAGACCTGTAAAAATTAAAGGTGTTGCATAGACAACTGACCACGCTAAAAACTTCGGTTTTGCAAAAATACCAGTAAACAGCTTTGCGTAAATAACACCTGGATTCATTCCTGCAATCGCCAGAATAATTGCACCTGTTAAAAATCCGATCAGGATTGCAAACAGCGTATAGATAATATTTCCTTCTAATATACTTTTCTTATGCTTCATGCTGCTTTCCTCCTGCCATCATAATTCCAAGGGTCTTCTCATCTGCACCTGCCGCCGGCATACTTCCTGTAATCTGTCCGTCAAAGATAACCTCGATACGATCAGATACACTCATAATCTCATCCAGCTCAAAAGAAACGAGAAGCACAGCCTTATTTTTATTTCGCTGCTCGACTAAGTAGCGATGTACAAACTCAATAGCACCAACGTCAAGACCACGAGTCGGGTTAACAGCAATCAACAGATCCTTATCATTTGTGATCTCTCTTGCAATAATAACTTTTTGCTGATTTCCGCCTGAAAGCGTTCCTGCCGGACGAGACTCACTTCCTGCCGGACGAATATCAAACCTCTCTACAAGATCCTTTGCATGAGCCATAATGGCATCCTTTTTCAAGACACCTTTCTTTGAGTACGGCTCCTTCATGTAATTTTGCAAAATCAGATTTTCAGCAACAGAAAACTCCAGCACCAGACCATGCTTTTGGCGGTCAGCTGGAATACTTGTGATGCCGCTCTCAAAGATTTCCTTTGGTTTTTTGTTGAAAACATTCTTGCCGTTAATGAGGACTTCACCGGAATCGCCCTTTTTCAATCCTGTCAAAATTTCAACAAGCTCTGTCTGTCCATTTCCATCGACACCGGCAAGACCTACAATCTCACCTCTTCTAACTGACAGATTAAGTCCCTTTAAAATCTCAACACCGCGGTAGTCCTTTCCATGAATATCCTTCACTTCAAGAACAACCTCTCCCGGCTTGATATCCTTCTTTTCTACCTTAAACTCAACCTTACGGCCTACCATCATGGCTGCAAGATCATTTTCATTAACATCACTGACTTTGACTGTATCAATATATTTTCCCTGACGGATAATCGTACAATAATCAGCACAGCTTGTAATCTCTTTTAGCTTATGAGTAATCAAAATAACGGATTTTCCGTCGGCTGTCAGATTGGAAATAATCTCCATAAGCTCTGTGATCTCCTGCGGCGTCAGCGATGCAGTCGGCTCATCCAAAATCAGGATGTCTGCACCACGATAGAGAACCTTTAAAATCTCCACACGCTGCTGCATACCAACAGAAATATCTTCAATCTTGGCATCCGGATCTACCTGCATATTGTAGCGCTTTGAAATCTCCTCTACCCTCTTGCGCGCTGTCTTTAGATCTACCGTAAGACCTTTCATCGGCTCCATTCCAAGGATAATGTTTTCTGTGACAGAAAATGGTTGTACAAGCATAAAATGCTGGTGAACCATACCAATTCCAAGTTCAATAGCGCGGCTTGGACTGTGAATCACTTCCTCTTTTCCGCCAACAAAAATCTGTCCGGATGTTGGCTGATACAGGCCATAGAGCACATTCATAAGTGTACTCTTTCCAGCTCCATTCTCACCAAGGATTGCATGAACCTCACCCTTGTGAACGAGCAGATTAACATGGTCATTCGCTGTAAAATCGCCAAATTTCTTGACAATTTCACGCATTTCGATGGCTGGCTTCGTCATGTCCATATGACTGATTCTCTCCATCTCTTCCTCCTCCTTCGTCTGTTATAAGCATTCAAAACAATTGTCTATTTCGACTATGTTTTTTCTTTATGTGGTAACAACATCATCAAAGCCACTCTTATAAGCAAGCTCTTCTAGCTGTTCCATATACTCCTTTGACGGACTCTGATAAGTCCTGTACTCTTCCCTGACGCCAAAAGGACGGTATGAGATGAGTTTGTAGCGCACTGGATGAATACTCTGATATGGCCTTAACAATTCTCCAGCTTTAATAATTGTATTTTCAATGTCAAACAGACCTGGTACAATGACGGTACGAATTTCAAAAAGTTTTCCCATCTTTGCTAAAAATACTGCATTCTCAAGCGTATTCTTGTTTGGCATCGCAGTAACTTTTAAATGATCCTCTTCGCCAAATGCCTTAATGTCAAGCATAACACCGTCTGTAACCGCTAACAGATCGTCTTTTCCAGCAAACGGTGTGCTTCCATTACTGTCCATCATCGTGTTTAAACCAGCTTCTTTGCAAAGCTTAAATAATGATTCGACAAACTCACAATATAGACTGCACTCTCCTCCAGAAACAGTGACACCGCTGATAAATGGAATCTGCTTTTTAATCTGTTCAAAAGTTTCTTCTGGTGTCAAATTACAGATACGGGGACTGCTTCCAAAACGACATGTTTTGATGCAGGTGTCGCATCCTACACAGCGCTCTGGGAAGAAATGCACCTTGCCGTTTTCATTTTGAAGTGCCCCCACAGGACAGACCTGCACACAGGCCATACAGCCTGTGCACATATTTCTTGTCTCTGGGTTATGGCAATAACAGCAGTCCCAGTTACAGCCCTGAAAAAATACGGCCGTGCGATTTCCCGGACCATCTACGCTGCTAAATGGAATAATTTTATTGACCGGTGCAGTGATCATTACCGAATCCTTCTTTCCTGAACATGACCATTTTCAGTTGCACCTGTTGCAAGCTGCGTTGTATTTTGCAGCACACTCTCACCCTTTTGATACTTTTCAATCTCGGAACGCTTTGCTAAATATCCGGTGACGCGAATTACATCGCCGTCGCTCTCATAGAAGGACAGGTAACGAAGATCAGCCTGGAATGCCCCCTTTACGATGTCAAGAACAAACTGTGGATTCTTGTGTACTGTCACGTCTACTGGGAAAATATCGCCGGTACCAGATGGGAAGTACTTGTGGAAGCGGCTGCAATGGCGCAACTGATCAATCAGCTCCTTCGGCTCCTCACCAATCGGAATTCTCGTTCCAGGAGTGATGTTCTTATCCTGTGCGATGCCGACCTGTGCATGTAAGAGAAAATGACCGCCTGTTGCCTCACAGTATGGATTTACATGTGCGTTATTAAATGCACTTATTGCCTCCATAATCTCAACACCGAGGTCATCTGCCTCTTTGTCATGACCAAAGCGGCCCTTTTTGCCCTCAAGCTCCATCAGAATATTGACACACTCTGCCATGCCGACCATACCAAACATTGCGGTAAAACGATCTCTGTGGATGAAGCCTTCTTTTGCAAGGAAGTTGCTCTCGAAAAAGCCGCTCTCCTCCACCTCAAAACGAATTCGTTCATCCATATAAAGTGCCATGCGCTCCATTACATATGGAAGCTGATTTTCGAAGAAGTCCTTCTTATCTTTTGCACGCTTTGCGATATTGCCAAGAATCAGACGGCACAGCGTATAGGAACCGCCGCCTAATAAAAGACCATTGTAGCAGCTGGCAATGACATAATTTTCACCGAGTTCTTTTTTAAACATCTTATGATTTGCAAAGCTCGGCTTAGCCGTCTTAAGTGCTGTTTTCACACACTCGATACCAAAATCATCTGGTGTGATATCAGTATCATATTTCATCGTAATATTTGGAACTGCATCTAAAAGCTCACGCTCTACCTCTAAGATCAAACGTCCTGCTCTGGTAGCCTTTGGTCCGATGTCCGCATGGGAGAAGGAATCGAGAACAGTGCGGTCGATATGGGTAAAGAATAGCTTAAACAGCTTCTTTGCCTGTGCCTCGTCCACATCATCCATAAATGGCTCAAGCAGCTCATCAATGTTTCCTAAATAAACCGGGTAATTGGTGACACTTGGAACATTCTTATAGAAAATCAGAAGAGAGTTGATTGCCTCGTAGATATCCTTCGGTGGGTCAAGCTGTAAGAACTTGCTTCCTTCTCTCATAAACTTTGCATAGTCCGGGACAATGTATCTCGGTCTTACCGGTGCATGACCCTCAAACAGATCACAGATACACTGCTTTCCCTCAATCGGCTCAAGAAGCTCTTCGAGTCCGTCTGGAAGATCCAGTACCTCAAGCAAAGAGTCTGCCTGTCCTGCAAGGTTAGTCAGCTTCTGCTCATGTGTCAGCTTACGGCTTGTGATGATATTTAATATTTCTTGTCTTGTGTTTTCCACACGTTCCATTGATATTGGTCTCAAAATGGCACCATCCTTTCTTAAGCTTACTTAAATTGGTACAACACTTTAATACAGCCTGCTTTTGTTGCCGCATTAAAGTGTTGTTCTATTTAAGAGTTTAGTATTAAACGCTACTTTCTCATTTATATTCTATACTGTTTTTTGCTTTTAGTAAAGAGTTTTTCAAGAAAAAAGAACCGTCACTATGTCATGTGACGATTCTTTGCCTTATATTACAGCACCTTAGATAAAAATTCACGTGCACGCTGTGTTTTCGGATTTGCAAAAAATTCCTTAGGATCACCACTCTCTAAAATACGGCCATCATCCATAAAGATAACACGATTTGCAACTTCTCTTGCAAAGCCCATCTCATGAGTGACAACGATCATGGTCATACCTTCTGCAGCAACGCTCTTCATAAGATCAAGTACCTCTCCTACCATCTCTGGATCAAGCGCACTTGTTGGCTCGTCAAATAAAATTACATCCGGATTCATGGCAAGTGCACGCACAATTGCGACACGCTGTTTTTGACCACCAGAAAGTGTTGATGGATACACATCTGCCTTGGATTCAAGACCAATGCGCTTTAAAAGCTCCATTGCCTCATTTTTTACTTCCTCGTGGATCTGCTTTTTGCTCTTTCCTGTTTTTAGCTTTTTTGCTTCTTTACAGCGTACATATTCTGGTGCCAGCATAATATTTTCCAACACTGTCTTATTGTTAAACAAATTAAAATGCTGAAATACCATACCCATATGACGGCGATGAACATTAATATCTACCTTCATATCTGCAATATCAACACCATTAAAAATGATCTTTCCTGATGTTGGATCTTCCATACAATTCAGGCATCGTAAGAATGTACTTTTTCCAGAACCAGAAGGACCAATAACTGCAACAATATCACCCTTCTCTACTTTAAAGTTAATTCCCTTGAGAACCTCAAGATCATGAAAGTTTTTCTTCAAATCAATTACGTCTATCACTCTTCTTCAGGCTCCTTTCCATTAATTTAATACCAAGGCTGATCAAAAGTACAATCACAATGTAAATAAGTGCCATTACAAGATATGGTACCATAAACTCGTAGCTGTTTGTTCCGATATAGTTGAATGCAACATAAAGATCGGCAGCTCCAACAAAGCTTACAACTGATGTCTCCTTGACAAGTGCGATAAACTCATTTCCAAGTGTCGGCAAAATATTTTTTACAGCCTGTGGGATGACGATTTTGATCATAGTGACCGAAAAACTAAGTCCGACTGCTCTTCCTGCCTCCATTTGTCCCGGATCGACGGACTCAATGCCCGCACGCATCATCTCTGAAATATAAGCTCCGCTGTTTAAGCCAAAGACAAGCATAGATACCTGCACACCTGTCATATGCGCTCCCAAAAGAGGAAGCAGTACATAGTAGCACACCAGAAGCTGCACAACCATTGGCGTTCCGCGAAACAGCCCCACATAAAAGCTACAAAAGCCATTCAATACACGCGGAAGAAGCTTATACTTTGGCATTACCCTTACCGAAGCAATCAATGTTCCAATCAGAACACCAACTAATAGACCTACTACCGCAATCATAACAGTATTCTGAAGGCCCTCAAGCACACGGACATATCCACGCTGCTCCACGAAAATCTCAATAAAACGGTCTATTTTACGACCAAAATCTCCCATCCTGTTACTCCTGTTTTACTAAATTTAATTCTTATACTAATTCTTTACAGTGAATTAATTGCTGCCGTAATGCTAGCTGCTGGTGCTGCGTCAACCATGACATAATCTAAGTTTCCATTCAGAAGATCCTGTACAGCTAAGGAAGCATTCTTATATCCTACAAGTGTCATATCAAATCCCGCAAAGTCAAGATCTGCACTTCCCTCAACATAAAACTGAGCTGTTGTTCCATTCTGTGCACCAACCTTTGTCTTGCTGTCAAAGGTCTTAAAGATAGCTTCTACATCTTCCTTTGTCTTGCATGCGTCAAACGTCGTATCATCTGCTGCAACGATCAGCTTCTGTGATGCATTATAGTAAGAATCAGTAAATGTTACCTGATCTTTTCTGCTATCAGTAATAGTAAGTCCTGCCATTGCTATATCACACTTTTGCTGTCCAACAGCCAGACATACAGCATCAAAATCCATGTTCTGAATTACAAGCTCTTTGCCTAAATAATCAGCAAGAAGTGCTGCCATCTCCATATCGATACCACAGTAATCTTCGCCCTTCATATACTCAAATGGCTCAAAACCTGCATTAGTTGCTACGACTAACTGATCCTTAGACTCATCATATTCTGCAGACTTTACCATAACCGGCTCTCCATCGCCAAAGTAATGATTACAGATCTCATCAAATGTTCCGTCCTCCATGATCTTTGCGATGAACTCATTTGTCTTCTCTAACAGCTCTGGCTGCTCTTTATCTACGCCAAATGCATACTGCTCACTTGTCAGGTCAATATCAATAACGCGGACTTTTGCATTTTCATCTGCCTTTGCTTCTGTTTCCTTAGAAGCTGCCTCGCTAGATGCTTCCTCAGAAGCCTTTTCAGAAGAAACTTCCTCAGAAGAAGCCTCTTTTGAAGATACCTTTTCTATCTCTTTTTCAGTCACAGCCTCAGTCTTCTTCTCGGTTGCTGCCTCTGTTGCCTTTGTTGAAGCTGCTGTAGTAGTTTTCTTATCACTGCTGTTTGAGCCACATCCTGCAAGCATTACTGCTGCTGCCATTGAAACTGCTGTCATTGATGCAAATACTTTTCTCATAATCTATTCTCCTCTTTTTGGCTGTTTATCGTTAATCACGATACCACCCAGCCGTAATTGCACACAGTAACTTATAAGTTACTGTGCAAAAAAGATGGCAGTGACCACGTCACTGCCACCTCGTTATGGCATTATCCACCAATTAGTCCAGCTCGTATACGTCGCCGTACTTTTCCTCGAACTCTTCCTGATTCTTTGGAACTACCAAATCACCAGCAATGATATCCTTCTTTGCATCCTCGATCTTATCAAGAACATCCTTAGACAGGTTGTCTGTGGTCGGAGCGATATCAACACCGCCTGCTGCCAGGTCGTATGTCTCAACACCACCCTCAAGTGTTCCAAGAATAGTCTTCTTTGTTGCATCGTAGCAAGCGTTATCAACTCTCTTTAAAGCGGAAGTCAGGATAGTCTCAGGTGCCAGTGGACTCTGGTCAGAGTCAACACCGATTGCCCAGATCTTATTTTCCTTGCATCCATCGATAACACCGATACCAGTACCACCTGCTGCATGGAATACTACATCTGCGCCCTTTGTTACCATGGTATTTACTGCAGTCTTTCCACCACTTGCATCACCGAAGTTGTTTGCATTGTACTGAAGGATAGTTGCATCTGGATTTGCATCAAGAACACCTGCACAGTAACCATAACCGAAGGAGTTCATTGTCTCATTTGCTGCTCCAGTAACGAAGCCTACGATATTGCTCTCGGTTGTATAGCCTGCTGCCAGACCTACTAAGTAGGAAGCCTGCTCCTGCTCAAACATCATACATGTTACATTATCCAGATCTGCATTAGAAGCATCATCAATGATAGCAAACTTCTGATCCGGGTAAAGCTCTGCTGCATCACGAACAGCATCAGCCATCATGTATCCAACACATACAATAAGATCATAATCCTCATCTAAGAAGCTCTCGATATTCGGAACATAATCTGCATCACCCTTAGACTCAATATACTTAACTTCACAGCCGAATGCCTCGCCTGCTCTCTGTAAGCCTTCCCATGCGGACTGGTTGAAGGAACCATCATTTACACCACCGACATCAGTAACCATACCGATCTTAAATCCAGTTCCATCGATATCTTCCTCAGTCTCTGCCTCGGTCTCTTCCTCTGAAGATGCTTCCTCAGACTCTGCCTCAGTTGCTTCCTCGCTGGATGCTTCTTCGCTAGATGCTTCCTCGGTTGCCTCTTCGCTAGATGCCTCTTCACTAGATGCTTCCTCACTGGATGCTTCCTCGCTAGATGCCTTTTCACTAGATGCTTCCTCTGAAGATACCTCTTCAATAGATACTTCCTCGTTAGATGCTTCCTCGGTCTTTGCCTCAGTTGCTACTTCGCTGGACTCTTCCTCTGTCTCTGCCTGTGCGGAAACGTCCTCACTGCTTGCCTCTTCAGAAGATGCCTCTTCGCTGGATGCTTCCTCGGTCTTTGCCTCGGTTGCTTCCTCGCTAGATGCTTCCTCAGTCTTTGCCTCAGTTGCTGCCTCTGTTTCTTTCTCAGTTACTGCTTCGGTTTCCTTCTCAGTAGCCTTCTCAGTCTTAGCCTCAGTAGTAGCTACCTCTGTTTTTTTCTCAGTAGCTGCCTCTGTCTTCTTCTCAGTTGCTGCTGTAGTTTTCTTTGTGTCAGTCTTGCCACAAGCAGCAAGAGATGCTGCCATAGAACCTGCCATCAAAACGGCAAAAAGTTGTTTCCTTCTCATCGTCGACTCCTCCTTATTAGATGCTGCGTTTTTTGATAACGCTCCGATTCTTGTCCATTGTAACACGTTGCTTTTGTGTCGTCAACAGTCACCTTACGTGTTTTTCTCAAAATTTCTTCTTTTATTTTACATTTGAAAGCAAAAATATTAAACTTGTGTTTGTGCAGACAGATGCTGGCGAATGCGATTCTTAATCATATCCATTGCTACCAGATTCATACCACCCTCTAGCACAATAATATCTGCATTCTTCTTACTCGGCTCTACAAATTCCTCGTGCATTGGCTTTACCGTATTCATATACTGTGAAATCACAGACTCTAATGAACGCGCACGCTCAATTACATCACGCTGGATTCTTCTGATAATACGAATATCAACATCTGTATCAACGAAAATCTTAATATCCATTTCCTTGCACAGCTCTTTGTTTTCAAAAATCAGGATTCCCTCAACAATAATCACATTTGTCGGGTAAATCACCTGAAAATTACGGCTTCTGTTGTGAACTGTGTAATCATAAATCGGACAGTTGATTGGCTCACCTTTTTTTAACTGACGCAGATGCTGCAGCATAAGATCGGTGTCAAATGCATTAGGATGATCATAATTTAAATGTGTTCTTTCCTCATACGTCATTTCATCGTGCGCCTTATAATAATCATCATGCTTAAGCACAGTAATCTGATCGCCAAAGTGATTTACAAGCTGTTTTGTAAGTGTCGACTTTCCGCTGCCTGTTCCTCCCGCAATTCCGATTACCAGGATATTGTTATTACTCATTTGCTTTATCCTTTCTTATTATGTCTCTTAGTGCCTCCACTGCTGTTGTAATTGCAAGCTCCGTGTCGTGAACAACTGGATTTTCCATGTTCAGTTTTGCGCGCTCCTGATTTGCTACAACCAAAAAGATAGATCCAACGCGCACACGAAGATAATTTCCAACAACAAATAATGCCGCTGACTCCATCTCTGATGCAAGGCATCCTAAGCGCTTCCATGCTTCCCACTTATTTAAAAGCTCATAGCTTACAGGCTTTGTCTCTGGCTCATGCTGTCCATAAAATGCATCCTTACACTGAACAACACCAACATGATACGGATATTTTCCCTTTTCTGCTGCCTGTACAAGTGCCTGAACCATATGAAAATCAGCAACTGCCGGATATTCAATCGGTGCATATTCACGGCTAGTTCCTTCCATACGAATTGCGCCTGTTGCAATCACTAAATCACCGCTTTTTACAGGAATCTGCATACCTCCACATGTTCCGACACGAATAAATGTATCGGCACCAATCTTTACAAGCTCCTCCATTGCAATTGATGCAGAAGCACCGCCGATACCAGTTGACGTTACACTAACTTTCTCTCCTTCAAGATATCCTGTGTATGTCACATATTCACGACTGTCCGCCATCTTCACTGGATTGTCAAAATGAGCTGCAATCTTTTCACAACGCTTCGGATCTCCTGGAAGAAGCACATAGCGGCCTACATCACCTTTACCCAGCTGAATATGATACTGCAATTCTGGTTTTTCTGAATAATTTACCATACTTTTCTCCTTTCGCCTTATATTTATTCTCATATTTTTGATCTTGTTGATAGTATATCATCTCAAGCGTCTGAAAACAAGCACGATTCCTTATTACTTTTTAAGAAATAATGCGACTGTCTCAATTCCTCCAGTAGCCGGAAACATATCAACGGCTCTTGCTTTTACCATACGATAGCCCGCTGCTTCTAATACTTCTCTGTCACGCACAAGACTTGTGGGCTTGCAGGAAACATAAACAATTGTTGGTACATCAAATGCGATAATCTTAGGAAGCGCCTTTGGATGAATACCATCTCTTGGCGGATCAAGCACTATCAGATCTGGCTTCTCAGTCAAATCATCAACAACCTTTAGCACATCACCTGCTATAAAGCTGCAGTTATCAAGTCCATTTAATTTGGCATTGACACGCGCTGCCTCTACTGCTTCCTCAACAATCTCCACGCCAGTCACATGTTTTGCCACAGGTGCTAAAATCTGGGCAATTGTGCCAGTTCCGCTGTAGAGATCAAAGATTACTTTCTGATTTGTTTCTCCAATATAATCTCTTACTGTCTGATATAAAAGCTCGGCACCTCTTGAATTTGTCTGAAAAAATGAAAACAATGTAACACAAAATGAAAGTCCCAGTAACTTTTCAGTAATCCAATCTTTGCCGTATAAAACTTCCGTATGATCGCTTTGCACTACATCTGCAAGTGAATCATTAGTAATATGTAAAACACCTGCAAGGCTGCCTTCTAATGGCAGCGCCTTTAATTTTTCTGTCAATTCTGCAAGCTGCATAGTAGACGCATCGGCCTGTGAAGAAGCAACTACAGCGACTAAAAGTTCTCCCGTTGCAGCACTAGAACGAAGCAGCAAATGACGAAGAACACCTTCATGGCGCATTCTATGATAAAATGGAATATTCAACTTTGAAAAATGGTCAATCACTGCCATTGCAGCCATACGCATATCAGGTGTCATAATCTGACATGTTTCAATACCTGCAATGTCATAAAAGCTTCCTCTTTGATGCATACCAAGTGCAAGAGGACCGCCCATATAAGAATCACCAAATGTCAGCTCTACCTTATTGCGGTATCCGCTTACAACAGGACTAGACACTATTCCTTCAAATGTATAATCGGTGCCGCCATTATCAAGCATTTTCTTAATCTGTGCTTCTTTAATTGCCAGCTGCTTTTCGTATGGAAGCGTCTGATACAGACATCCACCGCATTTTCCTGCCCACTCACAAAGACAGGCAGTCTCATCAGCTGACTTTTCTAATATCTCAAGCAAAATGCCTTCTATTTTTTCTTTTCTCTTTTTCTTTACACGAAAACGTAATTTTTGACCTGGGATGCCATATTTTACCTGTGCAGTTTCCCCTTCATCTGTCACGACAATCGCTTTGTCTGGAAAAAGGACCTCCTGCACGCGGCCCTCATAAATCTCGCCTTTTTTCATACACATCTCCTTTTCTTGAACTAAAATCCCCGCCGTTTTGCGGCGGGGATATCATTTTTATTTACTTACCTATTGATGTCAGATCAGTCTTCATCCTCATCATCAGACTCTTCTTCCTCAGATTCTTCCTCAGCCTCATCAGATTCCTCTTCTTTAGCCTCGTCTTCTTTCTCCTCTTCTTCGTCATCATCATCGAAGAAATCGTCATCAAAGTCATCATCAAAATCATCATCCAGATCATCTAAATAATCCGGCTTCAGATAACGGTACAGTGCATATGCTGCACCTGCAATTGCTACAATTACAGCGATTGCTGCAATCACATAACAAAATTTGCACTTTTTCTCATTCTCTTCCTTAGACTTGAGAACCTCATGAACCTTTACTGCCTGCAGCAGATCATCAAACTTTGCCATAAAACCCATCCTTTCTTTTTTCTAAAGATCAATCTTAGAATAGTATACCATATGATCTGTAAAATTACTAGCTTTATCTTTGTCGTTTTAGATAAATTTTATTAAACCTTTTTAAGTTTTGCAAATCCTGCAAACAATTTTTTTACGCCTGCTGTATCAAACTCAACTGTTACCTGATAATCTTTTTTCATATCTTCGACTGCAAGCACTGTTCCCTTTCCAAATTTGATATGGGAAACTCTATCGCCTTCTTTGTAGTCAAGACTATCTGGCTTTGGACTTGAGAATGCTTTTGCATACTTTAAATCAAAGACATTATCATAGTTTGTCTTTTTTGCCGTTTGACTTCCCTGTGATGCACTAAATGAGCTGCCTGATGACATAGAAGATGAACCGCCAAACAAACTGCCTGACAGTGAGTTTGCAGTCATAGATGGTCCTTTCTTAAAAAGACCTCCGAATGTTTCTTCCTTCCAGTCAAGCTTTTCCTGCGGCAGTTCTTTAACAAAACGCGAAATTGCGCTGTATTGAATATTTCCATGAACCATACGCTGCTTTGCTGCTGTCAGCGTCAGCTGCTGCATTGCTCTTGTAATACCCACATAGCAAAGTCTTCGTTCTTCCTCTATATCTCCCGGATCACCGCTGTTCATTGACATGTAGCTTGGGAAAAGTCCTTCTTCCATACCTGTCATATAGACAACCGGAAACTCGAGTCCCTTTGCACTATGCAGTGTCATTAATGTCAAACTGTCTGCCTCACTGTCCATGTTGTCAATATCTGCCACAAGCGCTACCTCCTCCAAAAAGTCAGTAAGCGCTGCTTCATCATGATTTGCGTAGTAATCAGCTGCTTTATTCTGAAATTCATCAAGATTTTCCTGCTTTGCCTGTGCCTTATCTTCCTCAAGCTTTTCTAACTCTTCTAAGTAGCCTGTCTGCTCTAAGATGCTTTCGATCAGCTCTGCTGCATCTAGCTCCTTTGCAAGCGCACGAAATACCATGATCTGATTGACAAAGCCTTTTATCTTATCAGCTGCCTTTCCAATTCTAGGAATCTGTTCTACCTGCTCCATTGCCTGAAACAAACGCATTCCATGCTCAGAAGCATAGACAGCCAGCTTATTTAGCGTCACTTGCCCAATTCCACGCTTTGGCACATTGACAATTCTTGTAACAGACAGATCATCACGTCCGCTGTCAATTGTCTTTAAGTAGGCTAAAATATCCTTGATTTCCTGCCTCTGATAGAAATTCACACCACCGACAAGACGATACGGTACACTCTTTTTAATACATTTCTCTTCAAATGCGCGTGACTGTGCATTTGTACGGTAAAGAATTGCACAGTCCTGATACTGATGCTTTCCCATATGAACTGATGTCTGTATCTTGTCAATTACATCTTCTGCCTCACCATAAGCAGTCTCGTAGTGAATAAAGGAAACCTCTTTTCCTTCTCCATTTTCACTCCAAAGATGTTTTTCCTTTCGATGTGCATTATTTGCAATTACTGAGTTTGCGGCTTCAAGAATATTATTTGTGGAACGATAATTTTGCTCAAGCTTGACAACCTTTGCACCTGGAAAAGTCTCCTCAAAGCTTAAAATATTTGTAATGTCTGCACCTCTAAATTTATAGATAGACTGATCGTCATCTCCAACCACACACAAATTATGATATTTTCCAGAAAGCAGGCGAATCAGCTCGAACTGAACTGAATTAGTGTCCTGATACTCATCAACCATAATGTAGCGCAGACGTTCCTGATAAGCTTCTAAAATATCTCTATTTTCGCGTAGCAGACGAACTGTCAAAAGAAGCAAATCATCAAAATCAACTGCGTTATTATCAATTAATGTTTTCTGGTATGCTTTATAGATTTTTGCCTCCTGGCACATTCGAAAGTCTCCGCCAGCCTGTGTTTCAAAATCCTGTGGCTCAATCATTTCATTTTTAGCCGCTGAAATTACACCAAGCAGCGGTCCTTCCCTATATTGCTTAGGATCAAGGTCAAGCTCTTTAACTGCCTTTCGGATTACACTCTTTTGGTCGTCTGTATCGTAAATCGTAAAGTGATTATCATATCCAAGACGGTCTATATATCTTCGCAGAATGCGCACACAAGAGCTGTGGAATGTCGCTACCCATATGCTCTCTGCCCCGAACTCAACCAGGCGGTCGACACGATCCCGCATCTCCTGCGCTGCCTTATTTGTAAAGGTAATTGCCATGATATTCCATGGATTTACTCCCTTTTCCTCAATCAAATATGCAATACGGTGCGTCAGCACACGCGTTTTTCCTGAGCCTGCTCCTGCAAGTATCAAAAGCGGCCCCTCAGTGCAGCTGGCCGCCTCTTTTTGAACTGGATTTAATGACTGTAAAATATCGGACACGTTTTTCCTCCATAAAAATGGAAGAAAGACTGTACGCACAGTCTCCCTCCATTATCTTTTTTATATTTTTGTAATTATGCAAGCTTTGTACCGCAGTTTGAGCAGAATCTTGCACCATTTGTCGGTGTTCCACAGTTCGGACAGAACTTCGGCACAGTACCATTTGAAGATGGAGCTGCCTGATTTTGCTGTGCATTATTCTGCATATTGCCGTTCATCATCTGGCCCATCATCTGACCCATTGCCATACCCATCTGCATACCAGCCATATTGCCTGCCATGCTGCCGACTGCTGTGTTTGGCTGTGTAAGCGCATCTGCCATCTGCATCTGTGTATATGTATTTACATTTCCGATCATGGACTGAGCTGCTGCCTTCTGCTGCATCTTAGCAACCTCCTCCGGATAGGAAACGCTCTGAATCGTAAAGCTTGTAATAGCAATTCCGATCTTTACCATCTCCATATCAAGATCTGATGCAATACCTTTGCCGATGTCGTATGCATTTGCCTGAAGGTTAAACATATCCTTTCCTTCTTTTGAAATCCACTTCATCATCAGCATATCAAGCATAGACATTACACGTTCCTTGATATCCTCTACGTTAAACTCTGACTTAATGCCGGCAATTTTGTCGATTAAAACCTGCTCATCAGAAACCTTGAAGCTAAATGTACCAAATGCACGGATTGGCATACCGCCAGGCAAGCCCTGAACCGGCAGATTAATCGCATTTTTTGTGCCCCATTTTACTGTAAATTCCTTTGTATTGATAAACAGCACCTCTGCACGCAGCGGTGTGTTAAATCCAAATGTAAAACTTTTCAGTGTAGATAAAAATGGAATAATATCGGAAGAAATATCAAAGTTTCCCTCTTCACGGAAAATACCCTCGATTCTTCCATTATACATAAAGATCGCGTCCTGTCCCGGACGAATAATCAGACGGCTCCCCTTCTTGATCTCGCTGCTTGGAAACTTCCAGAAAATAATATCATCCGAGTATTCTTTCCACTCTACAACACTGGAGAATTGTCCACCAAATAATCCCATACTCGTCAACCTTCCTTATTTTTGTAGTTAGTTAAGTTTTGCCTTCAGTGCCGCTAATTCATCATCAATATCAGATGTACCTGCCACATCATCAAGATCATACTTACGTGCCAAATCATCTACATTTGTATCTGCAGACTCATTTAACTGTGCCATAGCATTTGCAGTATCGAGCATCTTATTTGCCTTTTCCTCCATACGATCAAATGCTGACATATTGTTTGATACACCTCTTAATGATGATCCAACCTGATTTACACGCTCCTGAGCCTTTGCTACAGCTACCTTCGCCTTAATAGTTTCCTTGCGTGCTCTTAAATCTGAAATATCATTTACAAGCTTATCATGCATCTGACGCATCTTCTGTGCATTTGCTGCTGCCGTATCATATGTGAGCTTTAAGCCTTCAAGCTTAGTCTGTGCTGTCTTCTTTGACTGTAAAAATACTCTTGCATCATTGTCATTTCCTGCTGCAACAGCCTTTTCTGCATACTTCTGATACTTCTCAACCTCTGCAAGTGCCTCGTCATAAGCTCTCTTTGCACGCGCTTCTTCAGCCATTACTGACGCTGTTTCTGCCTTTACCTTGCCTAAATCGTCCTCAAGGTTTCTCATGTACTGATCAATCATTTTTTCCGGGTTCTCAGCCTTATCAAGCATAGCATTGATGTTCGCTGACATAATATCTTTAAATCTCTGAATTACTCCCATAGTCGTTTCCTCCTTTAAAAAAGCCTATGTTTGTTAACTTGTTAACTTTATTATATCGTATCTTTATGTGTTTGTCACTAGGATTTTGAAAATTTCTCTTGCTATCTGGTTTTGAAAACGATATAATGTAGTTATTACAGTTCACGCATCCAGTTAGACGTTTTGCAACGACGCACGGAACGTGCGATTTTGTGAATGGGCGTCCCGTGAACGTCAACATTGCTACACAATATTTAGGAGGCTTTAAATGACTAACGATGAGCTTTTTTCACAGCTGCTTGATAAAATCAGCTCTTTTGACTATATACACGCTGATCAGATTCCGAACATTGACCTTTACATGGATCAGGTGACAACCTTTATGGATACACACCTTGGTGCTACAAAGCGCTATGATGAGGATAAGGTTTTAACAAAAACTATGATCAATAATTACGCAAAAAACAACCTGCTTCCTTCTCCGGTCAGAAAAAAATACACAGAAAATCATATCCTACAGTTGATTCTTATTTACTATATGAAAAGTTTTCTGTCAATCAGCGATATTGAAACTATGCTAAAGCCATTGACACAACATTTCTGGGATGAAAACAGTTCTCCTAATTTTTCCGAAATTTATAGTAAGATTTTTTCATACGCAGATAATGGCATCAAACCGCTTGCAGACGATCTTCGCCATAAATTTGAGACTTCAAAGGAAACTTTTTCCTGCGATGATGATGAGAAAGATTCTTACCTGCAGCTATTTACGTTTCTGTGCATGACGATTTATGATATATACATGAAAAAACAGGTTGTAACAGGTGTCATTGATGAATTAAAAAGACGTCAGGATGCCTCTGATGAACGAGCAAAAGCTGCTGAAAAAGAAAAACGTGAAGAACGAAAGCGCAAATAAAAAAGAGCTACCGGCATACATTCTAGTATGTCAGTAGCTCTTTTATTATATCTTGATTATTCAGCGTCTGGCTTTTCAGCCTCTACGATTGCACTCTTCTGCATCGGGATACGGCAGTTTTTATTGTTTCCAAACTCTACGATTACTGTATCATCTGTAATGTCGATAACAGTTCCGTAAAAACCGGAAGTTGTCAAAACGATATCACCAACTTCAAGTGCAGATAACATCTGAGACTGCTTCTTCTGCTCCTTCTTCTGAGGACGAATTGCAACAAAATACATAACACCGATGATGATTACCATATAGCCAACGATCATAATCAGGCTGGTTGCTCCATTTGCGCCAGTTGCGGCACCGTCTGCTGTTGTCGCACATCCTGTCATAGAAAACAGTGCGGTCATAACTGCCGCTGCAGCTGCTAACTTCTTCTTCATAGTTTCCTCTCATTTCCGCTGCATATGCAGCTTGTAATTTCGTATTCGAATCTAAAATTCTAAGGCAATGCCCCGAGGTGAATGTGACTTAGTCCTGCGGACCGGCAGCCATAGATTCGAGCATATTCTTTTTATACTCCGCAAAGCATCCGTTGTCAATGCTTTCACGAATTTCAGTCATTAAATTATTATAAAAATACAAATTGTGAAGAACGCACAGACGCATGCCAAGCATTTCCTTTGCTTTTAACAGATGACGAATATACGCTCTGCTATAAGCACGGCATGCCGGACACTGACAGCCTTCCTCGATTGGTCTTGAATCAAGCTCATAGCGGGCATTAAACAGATTAAGCTTGCCATGCTTTGTATAAACATGACCATGACGGCCGTTTCTGCTTGGATATACACAGTCGAAGAAATCAATTCCGCGGTCAACACCCTCAAGTATATTTGCCGGAGTTCCAACACCCATTAAATAAGTTGGCTTATTCTTTGGCAAATATGGTACCACTGCATCTAAAATGCGATACATTTCCTCATGGCTTTCTCCAACTGCAAGTCCGCCGACTGCATAACCATCAAGATCCATCTCGCTTATGCGTTTTGCATGCTCAATACGGATATCCTCATAAACACCGCCTTGGTTAATTCCAAACAACAGCTGATGCGGATTTATTGTATCCTCAAGTGAATTTAAACGTGCCATCTCTGTCTTACAGCGTGCAAGCCATCTTGTGGTACGCTCTACGCTGTTTTTGATATAGCTGCGGTCTGCCACAGAAGACGGACACTCATCAAATGCCATTGCAATAGTAGAACCAAGATTAGACTGAATCTGCATACTCTCCTCTGGCCCCATAAAAATACGATGGCCATCGATATGAGACTGGAAGTAAACTCCTTCTTCCTTAATCTTTCTCATTCCGGCAAGAGAAAATACCTGAAAACCTCCGGAATCTGTCAGAATCGGGCGGTCCCAATTCATAAATTTATGCAGACCGCCAAACTGCTTGATCAGCTTATCTCCCGTTCTTACATGAAGATGATACGTATTGGACAGCTCTACCTGTGTATGGATTTCCTTTAAATCCATTGTTGATACAGCACCTTTAATTGCGGCAACTGTACCAACATTCATAAATACAGGTGTCTGAATCTCACCGTGAACGGTAGAGACACGGGCTCTTTTTGCCCGTCCCTCTGTTTTTAAAATTTCATATTCCATTATTACTTACCTTATTTAGAAGCCTTCTTTGCCTTACGCTTGTCAAGAGCGTTCTTTAAATCATACCACAGGCAGCCTGCGATGCATACAGAAGAATAGCATCCGCAGATAACACCTACGATAAGTGGCAGTGCAAACTCCTTGATGGATGTTACACCAAGAATATAAAGAACTACTACCATGATAAGAGTTGTCAAAGAGGTATTGATGCTTCGTGACAATGTCTGTGTAACAGAAACATTGACAACTTCTGCCAAATTCTTGTTAGTGTGCAAATTCTCACGGATACGGTCAAATACAACGATTGTCGCATTGATAGAATATCCAACGAGAGTCAGCATACAAGCAATAAACGTATTTCCTACAGTCCAGCGAAGCACTGCATAAAATGCCAGTAAAACAAAGACATCGTGAAGAAGCGGAAGAACAGAGCTTGCACCAAAGCTAAACTCCTTGAAACGAATCCATACGTAAATTAACATAAAGATTGCTGCAATAATGACAGACAAAATTGCAGAACGCTTCATCTCACCGCTGACTGCAGCACTGATATTTTCAGTCTGAATGGTACTCTCATCTACTCCAAAGGTCTCTGACAGCTTACTGTAAAGTGCATCTCTTTCATCTACAGTAAGTGTTCTTGTCTTAATAATAACCTCGTTGCTTCCTGTTACAGGTGTCATCTGGATATCATTGTCACCTGTTACCTCGCTTACAACTGGCTGTACATCACTTTCGAGCTTCTCAACACTGTAATTCTCATTAAAGGTTACGCTAGTGGAAGCACCGCCAATAAAATCAAGACTGTAATTGAAGATATGACCCTTTACACCACTGACTACCATCGCAACAATACCGATTGCAATAACAATACCTGATGCGCTGTAGAACAGCTTTCTTTTTCCAATAAAGTTAAATGTTTTTGTGTAAACAGTCTTTCCATACAGCTTTTCATCCTGCAGACCAACTGCATAGAAGCTCTTCAAGATATTCTTTGTAATTACAAGTGCTGTAAACATGGATACAACGATACCAAGAGCCAATGTCTGAGCAAAGCCCTTTACTGTACCAGAACCGATAAAATACAAAACACCTGCTGCGATCAATGTAGTAACATTTCCATCGATGATTGCGGAAAATGCCTTAGCAAATCCTGCATCAATTGCTGTACGAACACTCTTTCCAGCTCCGATTTCCTCACGGATACGTGCGAAGATAATACAGTTTGCATCTACAGCCATACCAATACCAAGAATAATACCGGCAATACCTGGAAGTGTCAGTGTAATTTCCTCGTTAAACGCACTTAACAGAACAATTACAAACGCAGTATACATAACAAGCGCGATAGATGCTGCCAAACCTGGAATACGATAGTAGATAATCATGAAAGCAAATACTAAGATCAGACCGATCACACCTGCCATAAGGCTTGTACGAACTGCATCCTGTCCTAATTTTGCACCAACTACCTGAGAACGCATCTCCTGCAGCTGAACAGGCAGTGCTCCGATACGAATATTGGAAGCAAGTGTCTGTGCTGCCTCAAGATCACCCATACCAGTGATGGAGCATGTATCAGACGCAATATGCTCATTTACAGTCGGGGCACTTAACACCTCGCCGTTATACATGATGTAAATTCTTCCTCTCTTTGGAGCCAGTTCTTCTGTTGCCTTAGAGAATGCCTCAACACCATCAGATGTCAGAGTCAAATTTACAACATACTCTCTTGCATTTGTTGTTGCATTGCTTGTTGCACCGGCCTGTGCGTCCTTGATCTGATTTCCGTCCATGACCTTGGTTCCCTCTGGATCACTTGAATCCGTACAGAAAATCAAGGTACCTGGTTTTCCAAGCTCCTGCAAAACTGCATTTGCATCTGTTGCACCTGGAATGTCTACCGTAATACGGTCAGATCCCTCAAAATAAACCTGTGCTTCAGTTGAATAATCCTGCACACGTTTTTCAAGCTTTGCCTTCGTGTCGGACATATCCTGGCTGTTTACATCGCCTACTGCCTCATAGGTGATGCTGACACCGCCTCTAAGGTCAAGACCAAGGCTGATGTCGTTTAAACTTCCTGAACGATCACTTCCAAGGCCGCTGACGGCTGTGTATACGACAAATGCGATGACTGCCAAAAGCACAACCAGACGGATAATCCCTTTTTTCTTGCTCATCTTTCTATCTCCTTCTCTATTCGGAGGCTGTCTAAGATAGTCTCCTTTTTCATACAGATCTAAGATCCGTACTAATTCATGTTAACACACGTGGGAGATTTCACCGGCAACATCAGCAGATGCCCCTGTCTCTTCTTCCATGTCAGCAAGTGCTGCCTTAATCATAATGGCACACTCAATACGCTTCTGCTGCATCTTACATCCAACATCGTAGGAACCTGTGATAGAACCTGTGAAGTTGTATGCATTTGCATTACAGCCGCCGCTGCAATAATACTTCGCGAAGCAATTCTGACAGGCTGGCTTTGCATATACATTGCACTGTTTAAATTCATCGCATATATCCTGCTTTACAATACCATCATAAACATTTCCAAGTAAAAACTCTTCCTGTCCAACAAACTGATGGCACGGATAGAAATCACCCCATGGGGTGACAGCCAGATATTCTGTTCCAGAGCCACAGCCTGACAAACGCTTTGCCACGCATGGACTCTGTGTCAAATCAATATTAAAGTGGAAGAAATTAAATCCTTTTCCAGCTTTTCGATATTCCAAATAAGCATCAGCAAGCTTATCATATTCTTCAAGGATACGCGGCAGATCTTCTTCACGGATTGCATAATCATCCTCTGGTGATGCAACAACCGGCTCCATAGACATCTGCTTAAAACCAAGATCAGCATAATGAAGCACATCCTTCGAAAAATCAAGATTATTTCTTGTAAATGTTCCTCTGACATAATAATTTGTCTGATTGCGGCATTCTGCAAACTTCTGGAATTTTGGAACGATTAAATCATAGCTTCCCTTTCCGTTTCTAAAAGGACGCATTTTATCATTTACTTCTTTTCTTCCATCAAGACTAAGCACCACATTGCTCATCTCTTTATTACAAAATTCCATTACTTCATCGTTTAAAAGCACACCGTTTGTGGTCAGTGTAAAACGAAACAGCTTATTATGCTCTTTTTCAAGAGATCTTCCATATTTTACAAGCTCTTTTACGACATCCCAGTTCATAAGAGGCTCACCGCCAAAGAAATCGACCTCAAGATTTCTGCGGTTTCCAGAGTTTGCAACTAAAAAGTCGAGTGCCTTCTTGCCGACCTCAAGGCTCATAAGTGCACGACGTCCGTGATACTCACCTTCCTCAGCAAAACAATACTTGCAGGCAAGATTACAATCATGGGCAATATGCAGGCAAAGTGCCTTCACTACCGTTTTTCTCTTTTTGAAGTCTGTCATATACTTCTGATAAATATCTTCTGTATACAGCATTCCCTCATTCTTTAAACGGGTGATCTCTTCGTAGGCCGCCTCAAGCTCTTCTCTTGGGTAACTGTCAAGAGAAGCAAAAATGGCTTCCTTGTCTTCCTGCTTCTCATATACAGGAATCATATCATATACCACGTCATCTACTACATGTACAGCGCTGGAGTTTACGTCCATAACAATGTTGTAGCCATGGCTCTTATATTGATGTATCACTACTATTCAACCTTTCTTATCTTTATCCTTCTTCATAAAAATGCATACAATGGAAAACCGAGGAGTTTCCTCCCCGGCTTTCCATCAACCAAGTCCAGAAAAATTACTTGTTGTTTTCGCAGCTCTGATTTCCTACTGTACAGGAAGTCTTACATGCGGACTGGCAAGAAGTCTGGCACTCGCCACAGCCACCCTTTGCCATGGTGTTCTGCAAAGTCTTGCTTGTTAAAGTCTTAGTTTCCTTCATATCTTCATCCTCCTATCTCGAATATCTGATAATTCACAGTGAAGTATAACATAAATGTGGAGAAACTGCAAGTAAAAACTATTCTTCTTCCACTGTTCACGGAGCTTTTTCACGAAGGCGGTTCGACGATTGTTTTGTCGACCTCTCTTTTCCGCAGGACCCCACTACCTAATATCTACGGAAGTTTATTTTGACAAGGCCTGCTACAACGTTCGGTCTCGTAAAAGCAACTCGTCTCACCGCTAACTCAGACTACGATCCGTGAACGATTCCATTATACTTCTTCCTTATTTTTACTATCTATATATGCCCAGATCTCCTCGCGTCCCTGCTTTGTCTCAGCGGAAAACGGTATCAATACCTCACTTGATTTCATACCGAGTGTAGTTCGTATCTCTTTTACTCTTGCTGACAGCTGACTTCTCTTGATCTTATCGAGCTTTGTTGCAATGACAACTGGTGAGAAGCCTGAGTTGACCATCCAATCAAACATCTGACAGTCGTTTGCGGACGGCTTGTGGCGAATATCTACAAGCAAAAATACTCCCTTTAACGGCTTTGAGGTGTGCAGATAGCTCTCTATCATTTTTCCCCACTTTTCCTTTGTTTCCATTGAAACCTTTGCAAAGCCGTATCCTGGCAGGTCAACAAAATAAACACTTTTTTCCTGCGCATAGGAAGCGTCAAGGCCTTGTGCTTCTATCTCTTTTTGAGACTTCTCGCGATACTCGACCTTATAATAATTAATCGTCTGTGTCTTTCCCGGCTCTGCTGATGTACGCGCATATGCCTTACGGCTGATCAGACCGTTAATCAAAGAAGACTTTCCTACATTTGATTTTCCTGCAAATGCAAATTCTGAAAATTCATTTTCTGGAAGCTTGCTCGTTATACCGCAGACTGTCTCCAGATTGACTGATTTGATAATCATGCCTCAAAAACCTCCTTTACAACTTCACGCATATGCGTTACAAAACGCACACACAGCCCTGTTGTTACTTCATCTGTCAACTCCTCATAATCAGCACGGTTATCAGCTGGCACAAATACAAGCGTTGCACCTGCTGCCTTCGCTGCGAGAAGTTTTTCCTTTAAGCCACCAATCGCAAGTACACGACCGCGAAGCGTAATCTCACCAGTCATTGCTACATCTGGCCGCACTGCACGGTTTGTTACTGCAGAAAGAATTGCCGTTGCCATCGTAATTCCGGCGCTCGGACCATCCTTTGGCACTGCACCCTCTGGAATATGAATATGTATGTCATGTGTTTCAAACCAGTCACTTTCAATACCATACTCACCTGCTACACTCTGTACACAGCTAAGTGCTGCCTGCGCTGACTCCTTCATGACATCACCAAGCTTTCCTGTCAGCTTCATCTGACCCTTACCTGGTGTTACATTTACTTCAACTTCAAGAGTTACACCACCTACACTTGTCCATGCCAAACCTCTGACAATTCCCGGCTCTCCCTTTGCTGCTATTTCTTCTTTGCGGAAGCGCTCTCTGCCTAAATAATCTGACAAATTGTCTGTTGTGACTTCAATTTGTTCGCAGTTTTCCTCAAGATATTTTAGAGCAGCCTTACGGCAAATAATAGCAAGCTGTCTTTCAAGTCCACGAACACCAGCCTCTTTTGTGTATCCGCTTATCACCTTTTCAAGTGCACTCTGATCCACTTTTAATAGGCCTTCTGGCAGCGCTGCCTCTTCAACCTGCTTTGGAAGCAGAAAACGACTGGCAATCTGATATTTTTCTTTTTCAGTATAGCTGCTGACCTCTATGATCTCCATACGATCAAGTAATGGCTGCGGAACTGTCTGTAAATTATTTGCTGTTGCGACAAATAATACATCGGAAAGATCAAGCGGTACCTCAAGATAGTGATCTGTAAATGTTGCGTTCTGTTCTGGGTCAAGTACCTCTAACATAGCAGATGATACATCTCCATGCAAACTGTCGCTTCCCATTTTATCAAGCTCATCAAGAAGCATTAAAGGATTTATAACACCTGCCTTTTTGATGGCCTGCGCAATACGCCCCGGCATCGCTGCGACGTATGTTCGTCTATGACCGCGAATCTCAGCCTCATCATGCACACCGCCCAGACTAATACGCACATACTTGCGGTTTAACGCAGAAGCAATGGAACGGGCAATTGATGTTTTTCCGGTTCCTGGAGGTCCTACAAGGCAAAGAATACGACCGCCCTTTCTTTGCTGTGTTTTTTCCTTTTCTTTATCAGCTTCCTGCACGTTCATTTGCAGCTGTCTGACAGCAAGAAATTCTAACACCTGCTCCTTCACCTTCTCTAGACCATAATGATCCTTATCAAGTTCCTCTCTTGCCGCACGTATCGAGATATGCTCTTTGGTGCGCTCCTCCCATGGCATCTCAAGCAATGTCTCAATATAATTCTGACTAACCTTGCTTTCTGGACCATCCATCGGATTGCTGCGCAGACGCTTAATTTCTTTTTCAAGCTGTTTTTTTACTTCTTCTGGTGCTTTAAGCTCTTTTAGCTGTTTTTCGTAGCGGTCTGCCGCAGATTCTGCTCCCTCACCAAGTTCCTTTCGAATAAGGCGCATTTGTTCACGCAAAATATAGTCACGCTGCTGCTTATCAAGCGCATTTTTCACCTTGCTCTGGTATTCTGCGCGAAATCGCTCTACAAGCGTTTCGTTGCTTAGCCACTCCAAAATAAATTCGTAGCGTTTTTCCTCATCCGGATATGCGGCCAAATATTTCTGACGTTCCTGCTGCTTCATAGGCAAATTGCATGCGATAAGTGCACAAAAGCCTCCGATATCCATGTGCTGCAGCAGCAAATTGGCCAGTTCCCTGCTGGCCTTTGGCTGAACACGGCAGTATTGTTCAATCAGATCCTTGAGTACACGAATTTTAGCCTCTTCCTCAATTTCTTTTTCCTGATCCTCTTTGTCTAAATCATCTGCCAGTATTTCTTTTTCATCATTTTTTTCTGTCTCACAAACAGTCACCCTTGCAATCAGATTTGGCACATATTCTTCAATTGCCTCTAACTTTGCCGACTGCAGACCTGTGACCAGCACACGGAAGCTGTCTTCAGGTCCCTTAATAATTTGTTTTACCTGCGCAATAACACCAAATTGCTCTAGCTGCTCCTGCCCCGGATTTTCCACACTCGGATCCTTCTGTGCAACCAGAAATACATTCTGATTTGTCTTCTGTGCATTGGTCGCCGCTGCAATCGACATCGGCCTGTTCATATCCAGATAAATCCTCATACGCGGCAATACGGTGATTCCACGCAGAGCGATTGTAATTAATGTATTTTGCACTGTTTTTCTCCCTTATAAAAATAGAAAGGGGGAGACTGTCAGGCAGTCTCCCCGGATTTATTCAGGAATCTGCGGGCTCTTTCTTCCCGCTTTACAACCTCAATATCGCGGCGCACGATCTGCGGCTTTTCTGTTCCCTCTACTGTCTGCTCAGTAATGATACATTCTCCTACTGTATCATCAGAAGGCAGCTCGTACATGGTATCCATCATGACGGACTCTAGAATTGCTCGTAAGCCTCTTGCACCGGTCTTTCTTTCCTGTGCCTTCTTCGCAACTGCTTTGACTGCATCTTCTGTAAAGGTGAGCTTTACACCGTCAATATCAAACAGCTTCGTGTACTGCTTTGTAATCGCATTCTTCGGCTCTGTAAGAATCTTTACAAGAGCTGCCTCGTCAAGCTGCTCAAGCGATACCATAACAGGAAGACGTCCGATAAACTCTGGTATAAGTCCAAACTTTACCAAATCTTCTGGAAGCACCTGCGCAAACAATTCACTGATGCTGCGCTCATCCTTTCCAATAATCTCAGCGCCAAATCCAATTGATCCACTTCCAAGACGGCTCTCTACGATCTTTTCAAGACCGTCGAATGCACCTCCGCAGATAAATAAAATGTTGGTGGTATCAATCTGTAAAAGCTCCTGATGCGGATGCTTTCTTCCACCCTGCGGCGGAACGCTTGCTACGGTTCCCTCTAAAATCTTTAATAATGCCTGCTGAACACCTTCACCGGAAACGTCTCTTGTAATAGATACATTCTCAGACTTCTTCGTGATCTTATCAATCTCGTCAATATAAATGATACCGTATTCTGCACGCTCGATGTTATAATCGGCTGCCTGAATCAGCTTTAACAGGATGTTTTCAACATCTTCACCCACATAACCGGCCTCTGTCAGAGAAGTTGCATCTGCAATTGCAAACGGAACATTGAGTAACTTCGCCAACGACTGTGCCATGTAAGTCTTTCCTGAACCAGTCGGACCAAGCATGAGAATATTACTCTTTTGAATCTCAACGTCACTGCTCTCTTCAATGTGGGTAATGCGCTTATAATGGTTGTACACAGCTACTGCCAGTGCTTTTTTTGCCTCATCCTGTCCAATTACGTATTGGTTGAGATGCTCCATGATCTGCTTTGGTTTTAACAGGTTAATGTCTCCTGGATTATATCCGCCTGCTTCTTCCTCGCCATTTTCTTCTTCCTGAAGAATTTCGTAGCAAATCTCAGTACACTCATCGCAGATGTAACTTCCGTTTAATCCCGCAATCAGCTTGCGCACCTGTCTCTGCGACTTTCCACAGAAAGAGCAGCGTAAATCCTCTGATCTTGTTGCCATAGTCAATCCCCTTTAATCATCAATGATTCGTGATAATCTCATCAATCAAGCCATATGCTTTTGCTTCTTCAGCTGTCATCCAGTTATCTCTCTCGGTATCTGCCTCAACCTTCTCAACTGGCTGGCCTGTATGCTCTGCCATAAGTCTGTTCATGCGTGCCTTTGTTTTCAGAATATGTTCAGCAACGATCTTCATATCAGTTGCCTGACCCTGGGAACCACCAGACGGCTGATGAATCATGATCTCCGCATTTGGAAGCGCATAACGCTTGCCTTTGGTTCCTCCTGATAAAAGGAATGCGCCCATGCTGGCTGCCATACCGATGCAGATTGTAGATACATCACACTTGATGTACTTCATCGTATCGTAAATTGCCATACCATCGCTGATAGAACCACCCGGGCTGTTGATGTAAAAGCTGATATCCTTGTTTGGATCTTCAGACTCCAAAAACAGCAGCTGTGCCACGATTAGGTTTGCTGTTACATTATTCACTTCCTCGCCCAAGAAAATAATTCTCTCTTTGAGAAGACGGGAATAAATGTCATAAGAACGCTCTCCGCGGTTTGTCTGCTCCACCACATAAGGTACTAATGCCATATATGTCACCATATCCTTTCCAAAAGACAGCGGCTTTCTGCCGCTGCCTCTGTTTATAGTTATAATTATTTTGCGCTGTCTACGATCAGATCAACTGCCTTCTGTACAGCCAGATCATCCTTTAAGCTATCCTTGCCAGCCTCACCAAGATACTCCTTAACCTTGTCAAGTTCCATCTTGTATGCGTCTGCCATCTTCTGCATCTCAGCCTCAACCTCTTCGTCAGAAACTTCGATGTTCTCAGCCTTAGCAATTGCCTCAAGAACAAGACGATTCTTAATACGAGTCTCAGCCTGCGGCTTCATCTGATCAACAAGAGCCTCTCTTGTCAGACCAGTGTACTGAAGATACTGATCAACAGTCATGCCCTGCATCTGCAGTCTCTGTGCGAAATCATTTGCCATGTTGCGTGCCTGAGAAGTGATCATAGCGTCTGCGATCTCCATGGATGCATTCTCAACAGCCTTGTCTACTAAAGCGTTCTGCTTTGCAGTCTTAGCTTCCTTCTCCTTGCGCTCTAAAGCCTTAGCCTTTAAATCAGCCTTGTACTCATCAAGAGTCTCGAAATCGGAAACCTCGCTTGCGAACTCATCATCAAGCTCTGGCAGTTCCTTAGCCTTGATTGCCTTAACAGTTACCTTAAATGTAGCCGGCTTTCCTGCCAGGCTAGCCTCATGATACTGCTCTGGGAAGGTAACGTTAACCTCAGTCTCCTCGCCAGCATTCTTGCCAACTAACTGCTCCTCGAAAGTATCGATGAAGCTGTGAGAACCGATGGTCAGATCATAATCTGTACCCTTGCCGCCTGCAAATGCAGTTCCGTCAACAAATCCCTCATAGTCGATGGTAACGATGTCACCGTCAGCTACCGGACGATCCTCTACAGTTACAGTTCTTGCCTGCTGATTCTGAACCTTCTTCAGTTCTTCCTCAACCTCTTCGTCGGTAACTTCTACCGGCTGTGCCTCATACTCAAGACCCTTATACTCGCCAAGAGTTACTTCCGGCTTAACTGCTACAGTTGCAGTAAAGATGAAGGACTTGCCCTTCTCGATCTGTGTTACGTCGATCTCTGGCTGAGAAGTGATTACTAAACCACTCTCCTTTGCTGCCTCTTCGTAAGCTTCCGGAATAATCTCATTTGCCGCGTCCTCATAGAAGATACCTGCGCCGTACATCTTTTCGATCATAGCACGAGGTGCCTTGCCCTTGCGGAAACCAGGCAGCTGAATTCTGCCCTTGTTCTTGATATATGCTTTCTGCATGGCTGCCTCAAACTGCTCAGCGCTGACTTCAATTGTCAGCTTTGCCATGCTCTTTTCCAGATTTTCTACCTGTACACTCATTACTGGTTCCTCCTAAAAAAACTTTCGTCCTTATCATATGACGCTTGCCACATCTAACTACTATCTATTTTAGTCATATGTCTGCAATATACGATTATACAACACAAGCCTCAAAATTGCAAGCGATAATTATGGCATCATAATTGCTTCTGCGAGCTTCTTTGATGTTTCCTCATCTTTTAGCAGCTTTACTAACTCAAGTCCGAGCAATATAGATGTACCCATGCCGCGGCTTGTTGTAATATTTCCATCGGTAACAACTGGAACGGCCTTAAACTTAGCTCCCTTTAACTGGTCTTCAAAGCCTGGATAACATGTTGCATTCTTTCCTTCCAAAATGCCTAAAATGCCAAGTGCACTCGGTGCTGCACAGATTGCTGCAATACGTCCGCCCTTTGCATTGTGTGAAACAAGCAGCTTAGAAAGCTCTTCGCACGCTTTTAAGTTCTTAGTTCCAACACCGCCGCCCGGCAAAAATAAAGTATCTGCTGCATCAACAAAAATATCTTTTAGCATGACATCATTTTTAATTCCAATTCCATGAGAGCCCTGTGTCATATCTTTATTATGTATAGAAACAAGCTCTACCTCTTCTCCTGCTCTTCTAAGAAGATCAATCACTGCTAATGCCTCAACCTCTTCACAGCCATCTGCCATAAATGCGTAAACCATATTTTTTTCCTGCCTTTCTTTTTTGACCTCAGTATAAAAAATCTTGATGAATCTGTCAACATGGGATATACTGATTTCTGGAAATCATTATAAGCGTTCACGGTTCGTAAACTTTTCTCGTGAACTTCAATAAAATAGAAAGGTCTGGTATTTATTATGGAAATTGAACGTAAATTTATCCCAGTTAAGCTTCCTGACAATTTGGAATCATATCCACACACACGCATCGAACAGGGATATCTGTGTACTGCCCCTGTCGTGCGCGTGCGAAGAGACGGTGATTCTTATTATATGACATACAAAGGCGCTGGCATGATGGTTCGTGAGGAATATAACCTGCCGCTTACAAAAGAAGCCTATGCGCATCTTATTGTAAAAGCTGACGGCACTGTAATTTCAAAGACACGCTACCGCATCCCGATTGGTAACGATCTGACTGCCGAACTAGATATTTTTGACGGTGCTTTAAATGGTGTACTGCTCGTTGAGGTTGAGTTTCCTGATGAATCTGCTGCCAGAAGCTTTATTCCTCCAAAGTGGTTTGGCGAGGATGTAACTCTTGATCCGCGCTACCACAACAGCAACATGTCAAAGGGCATTCGGCCGTAATTACATGAAGCAATCTAACATCGAGATGCGGCTTTATATTGCTGCCATAATTTTAACGCGCAGAATTTAGGTCCTGCGCGTTTTTTCATGATTTATTTTTGAAGATACCTGGGTTAAAAGAGCATAAAGCCAAAATCGGTACAAGCTTGCCTGCAATCTGGTATCAAAGTTCTGTCACTCAAGATAATCAAGCGGATCAACCGGCTCTCCATTTTTTTGCAGTTCAAAATATAAATTAGGTCCTTCTGTGACATAATATTTAGTCGGCTCTGCCAGTCCGCCAAGCACAGTTCCCTTTAATACATAATCACCTTCTGCCACTGAAACATTGTCCATATTTCCGATAATCGCCTGATATTCATCGCCAAGCGTTACGCAAAGATATGTTCCAATCTCCTCATTTGCTGCGATTTTTGAGATAACGCCGTCTGCCGGCGCTAAAATGGCATCACCTGGTTTTGCCTGTACCATAATTGCCGGGCACACCTTATATTCCTCTAATGTTGGATAATATACAAGTCCGTCCATTGAGAAAGACTTGATAAGCTCTCTTCCTGCAACTGGCCACTGAAGCTTTTTTGATGAGTCAAAATTTAAATTCATGGATACAAGGCTTGTCTGACCTGCAACCTCTGCCACTTCATCTGATGCTGCCTGTTCTGTATTCTGGATACTGTCCTGATTTGCATTCTGTCCAGACGCATCATTTGCGGCAAGCTCCTCACTTTCACCCGACTGCTCTGCGAGCTGCTGCTCGCCAACTTCACTTCCAACTGGAAGCTCATGGTTCATCTCCTCTGCCACCTGATTTGCCTCAGACGGCATCCCATCTGATTGTGTTTTATTAGCCTGTTCTGCTTGTGTCAGCGCTTCACTCCCATTTGTTGTCACATACCTGTCATTTTGCTCACGATAAAAATTCACTGCCAAAAGTGCAGTAAGTGCTACGACTGCGCCAAGTCCAATGCCAAGCATCTTCTTCCCCGATAAAAACGCATACCACTTTCTCATAATGATCTCCATTTCTGTGCGATTACAACTGCACAATGTATATTAGGCGATCAGGAACTTTCTCCTGCTCCCTTTAGTCCTATTCTTGCCAATATTTGTACGGTTATACGAAGAAACAAAGAAATATTTAAAGCTTTTATCTGCCGGAACTGTCCTTTACCTCACATCCCTGAAAATAATGCTGTAAAATCCATTTATAATCTCGTCCCTCCCCTGCATACCTGTCTGCTCCGTACTGACTCATACCATATCCATGTCCAATACCCTTTGCGATTACTCTAATCGTATCTGCGTAATCTTCAAGTCGAAACCAAAGTGACGGAATACCTAGTGCCAACGCTGCTTCCTCTGCTGAAAAACTAATCTCTGACACCTGTAAATTCATAACATAACCCTGTGCATCAAGTGTCAGCGCCACATCCGCTGCATTCACTGGAGCTGAAAGCTGTCTGGCTTTATCAATTTGGTTAAGCTTACCTGCAAATTCTTCTTTTGTAAATTGTTTTACCGTCTGATATCCCGGTGATTCAGCATCATACACACAATCGACACCAACAAGATACGGACAATCTCCTGTCTGGTCATAGCGCGTCATCCCGGCGCTGATCTTATGAAAAAGCGGTGCTGCAAGCCCATCACCATAATAAAGGCACTGCCCGGCAGTTTCAATCACTGCTGCATATAATTTTTCATAATATAGATATTCATCATCGCCCCACACAGCTTTCATCTGTGAAAGCGTCATCGCATGGATGGCAAGCTCACTCTCTGAGACAGAAGTTTTTGTTCCCATAGCACGATACAGCCACGTTCTTGCTAAAATAGCCTGTGCCTTCAATGTTTCCTGCTCCATTGAAGGATCTATCTCCTGCGCTAAAATGCCAACAAGATACTGTTCTGCTGAAACTGTTTTTTCATTTTCAAGAACCACTCTATACAAATCTTCTGGTTGATAAGACATAAGACCAGTATCAAAACAAAGAATCGTCATAGTATACGGAAACAAAAGCGATGCCAAAAATAATAATACTAATGTCACGATCTTTCCCTTCATTATAGCACCGCCTTTCCTGAGCAAATCTATTTCCCCATCTATTTTATTCTGCGTTTTCTTTCAATATGACTTATTTCAAGACAAATTTGTGTTGCAACCTATTTATTAAGATGTTATAATATTTCTGATAATGTTCTGCAGAAGGCAGAACGACAGATAGGAGGAAGCCAAATGACTTGGTGGCAAATTTTGCTCATTATTCTTGCCGTAATTCTTGTGCTTTTGGTAGTGCTTTATTTTGTAGGCTCCAAAATGCAGAGAAAACAGGCCGTTTCTCAAGAGCAGATGGATGCGATGAAACAAACGCTATCCATGTTAATTATCGACAAAAAGAAAATGAAACTTAAGGATGCAAATCTTCCGGATATGGTTTTGCAGCAGACTCCAAAGTACATGCGCCGCATGAAGATGCCTTTTGTAAAAGCAAAGGTTGGTCCTAGAATCATGACTCTGATTGCTGACCCGAAGGTGTATGAAATCCTTCCGGTAAAGAAAGAAGTCAAGGCTGTTGTCAGCGGTATTTACATCACCGAAATTAAGAGTGTACGCGGCGGAGCAATCCCGGCACCGCCGAAGAAGAAGGGTTTCTTTGCACGCTTCAAAAAAGATAAGAGCGCAAAGAATACAACTGCTGAGAAAACAGAGTCTAAGGGAAAGAAAAACAAATAAAGCAGCAAACAAAAAGCCGTGTATCGCATTGATACATGGCTTTTTATTTTACTATCTTCTGATCAGTTTTGCTGTGGGCGAATCTGAAGCAAAATTTCACTATCACTGACATGCTGATTGTTTATCTCCAACAAGTATTCAAGCTTCAGTTCTAAAAAATCATCGCGTTCATCAAGACAGATGCCAGTCGTATACACACCCATCTCCATCTGTCCATAAGGCGTCTCATATACACTGACAAGCTTGTTTTCCTTCTCGAAATTCATCTGCGCATTGATCAGTCCTTTTTTGCTGACAGATACATGTTCTTCTGTAATCTGGATCGAATTTTTTACAATTAGGTTAGTATCATCGCCAATTTCATCATAGAAAAGATAGCGTTTTCCATCCTTTTCATAATACTTTCCAGTCGTTGTCACTTCGATAGTGTCGTCTCCGTCCGGTGTCATCTGAAGTCCGCGCACCGTTACAAGTACGTCCTTTGTCATGTTTTTCACTTGCCTTTCTATATATAGACCCTGCCTGCACAACTATAATCAGCGCTCGAATGCAAGATCAATCAGCTTCTGAACAAGTTCTTTCTTCGGGATGCCCTGTGCTTCCCAAAGCATCGGATACATACTAATTGCTGTAAATCCAGGAAGGGTATTGATTTCGTTAAACACAACACCGCTCTCAGTTAAGAAGAAATCAACTCTTGAAAGTCCTCTTCCATCAAGTGCCATAAAGATTTTTACAGCATCCTCACGAATCTGCTCACGCATATTTTCTGGCATCGGCGGATCAACAAGTGTTTTAGACTCGGAATTGTAATACTTTGCATCAAAATCGTAGAACTCATCTGCTGAAAGAATCTCACCAACACCAGATGCCTTTACATCAAGATTTCCGAGAACTGCACACTCAACCTCACGGCCAATGATGGTCTCCTCTACGAGAATCTTTCTGTCGTTGTCAGCTGCCTCGATCAGCGCACTCTTAAGCTGCTCTCTGTTTGCTGCCTTATTTACACCCTTAGAGGAGCCTGCTCTTGACGGCTTAACAAATACCGGGTAGTCTAACTTGTTCTCAACTCTTGCAACTATCTCATCCATCTGTGGCAGTTCTTCCTTGTAAACCGGAACATATTTTGCCTGACGGATGCCGAGTGTGTCGACAATCACCTTTGTATACAGCTTATCCATGCCGGCAGCAGATGCGAAAATACCGCAGCCAACAAACGGAATACCAGACAGCTTAAATAAACCCTGAACGGTTCCGTCCTCTCCGTATAAACCATGCAGTACTGGGAAAATCACATCAAGATGAACAAACTGTGCCTTTTCGTCCTCGCTCATACGGTAAAGGCCTTTTCTAGTTGCATCTGGTGACAATACAATACTTGTCTTTGACTGTCTCCAGGATCCATCCTGAACTGCATTAAGATCAGCGGCCTCTACCCAATGACCTTCCTTTGTAATTCCTACTAAAATGATATTGTAACGCTGTGCATCAATGCACTGAATAATATTAGATGCGGACATACATGAAATCTCATGCTCAGAGGACTGTCCTCCAAAAATAACCGCCAGATTCTGCTTGCTCATAATTTTTCCCTTTCTTTGCAATTCTTAACAACAAAAGCTGCAATGTTTGCCTTTGCTATCATACCACATTTTGATAAATATGCAAGTGTCTTGCCATACAAACCTTTTATTCGTCCGTTTTATGATGCTCTTTATAATATTTATCCGGATGATTATAAACATCCTCAAAGAACTCGCGCTTTTCTTCGTAGAGCTCATTGAGCCAGTCAACTGCGGCTGCACGTCCTTCATCATCAAATGAAAAACGCTTTTTTGTAAACAGCTCTGGCTTTGTAAAATCTACGGAAAATGGTCCTGGACAGGCGGCTGCCTCAAGAAGCGTTACTTTTTCTTCCTTTGGTGCTTCCTCAGATGCATCGTTTGAAGTATCCTCGTTTGGTATTACACGCGTTTCTTCTACTTTATAGATGCTGTAGCGCATTCCTCTGTCTGACCCGGTAAAACGGCTCTTTTTCAGAAACGGAATGGACAGTAATGTTCCATGATCAATCATTTGTTTCCTCCATTGTGTACGGAATTTCCACCTGAACGCCATCAAAATTATTGACTAGGCGGCCATCTTCCTCAAGACGAAATGCCCAGTTTACCATAACACTATCTTTCTCCTCTGTTCCTTCCTTAGCTTCCGCCTCAATTTGATTCAGCGATTTTTTTGATACCATCATCAGCTTTGCATAAACACTTGTATCAGTTGTCAGTTCTTCCTTGTCACGGAATGTATACGAAAGAAGATCTCCATTAATATCTGTCATATCCATATCATTATATGCCGCTGACAAGATTGCTGCATCCTTTCCTGCACGGCAATTTAATTCGATATCTCGCACAGCAAATTTTTTATTAAAATTAACAAGTTCCTCTCCCTGTGTTGCACACATGGCAAATGAAAGCGAAACTGTCCACTCCTTTGGTGTATCACCTATTGTTTCTGTCGATACTGCACTTAAATAAGGGCATACATAATATGTTGTCGTTCTGCCGCCCCAGGCGCGATACTTTGTAACACAAACAGAACCATTCCAAAACATGGTTCCCGTTGAAGCATCTGCCTTATCAGCCTCTAGCTGTCGGCGAATCTCTGCTAATCCAGTCTCATTTTCTGCTGCCTGTTCACCTGCAGCATCCAGTGTAATTAAAACAGTTTTCTCATAGTGATGCACGCTCATTGCAACTGACAGCACCATTACAACAAGAAGTGCTGTGATCACAGTCACAAATACGGCTGTCTTTTTTCTTGGCATATGTTCTCCTTTCTACCGTATTCTCCAATAGCAAACGCTATCCCATAAGCTTGTTCTAAATTTTCCTGACACAATATATTTTTCGTATCTCCCCACAAAACAAAAGAAGTATGTAAAAGCTCATTATCTGGCAAAAATAAAAGTGTCTTATCTGCTATAATAAGCGCATGCTCTGGTCTGTGCGTGATAAATAAAACCTGTTTATTGTCTGTCTTGCATAATTCCTTTATCAGCTTTATCAGCTGCGCTGTATGACGTAAATCAAGTCCACTCTCAGGCTCATCCATAATTAAAAGTGATGGCGATGCGACAAGTGCTCGTGCAAGCTTTACAAGCTGCTGCTGTCCTGCACTAAGCTTATCATACGAGTATTCAGAAAATTCAAGCATTCCAACACGCTCTAATGCTGCCTCTGCCATTTTTCTATCATTACTATCTGGCTGCGCAAAAAGTGATTTGTATGGATTGCGGCCAATAAGCACCATATCTAACACAGAATATGGCACACTTGTCGATTTTTGAGGCACATATGCCATTTTTCTCCACAGCTGTCTGTCTTTAATATTTCTCATATCAACACCATCTAAAAATGCGCCTCCGCCGCACCATGGTATAAGCTTCATCAGACTCTTTACAAATGTTGTTTTACCGCAGCCATTTTGTCCGAGAATAGCTGTAACCATTCCCGGCTCACTCGCCATATTTATATTTGATGACAACACTTGTTTTTTGTAGCCAATTGAAGCGTCTTTTACCTCTAACTTCATCCGCGAAGCCCTCCATTTTTAGCAAGCAGAATTAAAAAAAGTGGCGCTCCAATCAAACTTGTAAGGATCGCTGCCGGAATTTCTGATGCTGTAATACAGCGCGATGCCATGTCCGTAATAAGTAAAAACAATGCACCATATACTATCGAAGACGGAATTACGTCTTTGTTGCTTCCGCCATAAATCATTCGGCAAAAATGTGGAATCAAAAGACCAATCCAGCCAATCTGTCCGCACATAGAGACGACTGCTGCTGTGATTGCTGATGAAGCTGCCACCGTCATAAAGCGAAAACCGTGCACTGATATTCCAAAACTTTTCACCTCTTCCTCGCTTAGCATTAATGCATCCAGCTTCCACCTGAAAAGCAGAAGAATCACAATTCCTGCTAAAATCCAGCCTGCACCAGATAAAAGTAATGGCCAACTCATATTTTTCAAGCTACCCAAAAGCCAATATGTAATTGACGGAAGCTCATCCTGTGGATCTGCCACATACTTTGCAAATGATACCATTGATGAGAAAAATGAACCAATAATCATACCAGAAAGTACAAGACGAAGTGTTCTGTTCTCACCGTCAGTTCCTGCAAATAAATAAACAAGACATACAGAAAATAGTCCGCAAAAAAGTGCACTGCTTTGTATTCCTGTCCTCCCAGCTCCCATTAAAATGGCTGCCACCGCACCAAATGATGCTGCATTTCCAACGCCAAGCGTATCAGGTGTAGCAAGTGGATTGGCAAATACTGCCTGAAACCCTGCTCCTGCTGCCGCAAGACCTGCTCCGCACAAAAGAGCACCAAATATACGTGGTACACGCACGAAGCAAACCACATGACGCATAGTATCGCTCACTGTATCAGAACCAGTAAACAAATCACAAATGGCACGAAGCACATCATATGGTGCAATTGCATAACGCCCCATTCCCAAAGAAACAGCACATGCGACAAGGGTTATCACCCCTGCCGCAATACTGCGCCTTGTATTCCATTTTCTTTTTTTATTTGCTGCTTCCATATCCATTTGCCGCATCTGCTGACGGTGTATACATTTGTGCGACCTGATCATCAGTCAACTCAATGTTATACACTTCCTTATAATAATTCTCGACTTCCTCAGTCATATCAACGTCCTCAAACAGATCAGGATAAACTGTCTTTGCAAGCCACATAAGCGTCATCGGAGTATCTGCACCTGGTGTAAAGCTTCTGTAGGCGCCAAGCGGCATCTTGTAAACCTGCTCATTTTTTACAGCACTAACGCTGCTCCAGTCATTATCACCGATTGTATTATTGTAAAGATCTTCCGGCATTGCCTTTGTGAAATTGCTGATGAAGATGATTTTAGGATCCCAACTGTAGACCTGCTCCATATTGACAGAGGCATTTGAGCGCTCTGCTTCAATTTCCTCGCCTACATTTACTGCATTTATTGCATCACACCAATACTGTCCCCAGAAATTTTTTCCAGATGTCACAAGTGCAGTGTCACTATAGTTAAATAAGAAAAATACATTCTTTTTTTCTTCATCTTTAAGCTCATCTGTCTTATCCTGAATTTCTTCTTCTACCTTTTCACCATATTCCTTGGCAGCTTCTGCTTTTTCTTTTTCCTCCGGGAAAATGTCTGCTAAAAGATCCATCCATGCATCAAATGTATCTGCTGCATTGTAATCCCACTTGGTAACAGAAACTGCAACTGCTGTCAAACCTGCTGATGCAAGAGATTCGCCAAGCTCCTTATTCTGCGCATTATAAAAAACAAGATCTGGCTCTAATGTTAATAAGCTCTCAATATTAAGCTCATTATTTTCAAAAAATGAAGTATCTGCATCAAGAATTTCCGGGTACAGCTCACCAAGAAGACCTGCCTTTGCAGCACTCATGCTGACTGGACTGATTCCAACAAGCTTTTCTGCGCTGTCTAAATATAGTGACAATACAGATGGCAGCGGAAGCGTATCAGTCACAACAATTCTGTTTATTTCCTCTGGAAGTGTAACCTCATTGCCTGCATGATCAATGATTGTACGCTCGCCATTGTCTTTCGCTGATGCATCTGTCGAAATGCTCTCTGTGTTTGCTTTTGAAGTACTCCCCTCTTTTTCCTTCGCTGCAAACACAGGTGTTGTAGAAAGTGCTGCTGTAAGCACACACACTGCTGCTGTCCAATTTCTTTTTGTTTTCCTCATCATTTCTCTCCTCCTAATCAAAAACTTGCATATTCATATTTATTATTGTTTCTTGCTCTTCATTATAAAGTGCATCATAAAAAAATGCAATCGCGTTGTTGAAAAAATTACTCTTTTTTGTCATACTTTACAAAAATCATGTACGGTGCTACAATCAAAACACAGCAGTATACAATACGCAGAAAGAAGGGTTTTATTATGAATCATGATATTACAAACGAAGTTCTTACTGAATTTTCCACTGCATTTTCGTCGAATCCAGTTAATCGCATTGCTATGAACGCCGTTACCTCTGCCGGACTACTCGCAGCATCTAAAAATCCAATGGCACAGCGCGAAAGCCGTCACTCCTACTCCATTTCTCTTGAGCAGGGTGAAATTACAAACCAGAAGCAAAGCGGCCGCTGCTGGATGTTTGCAGCACTTAACACGTTTCGCTTTGAGGTAATGAAAAATTTAAATTTAAAGACTTTTGAGCTATCTCAAAACTATACGCTTTTCTACGACAAGCTGGAAAAATCCAACTATTTCCTTGAAAGCATTCTTGAAACACTCGATGAGCCAACACAGGGACGTCTTATCTCATTCCTTTTATCTGCTCCGCTTGGTGATGGTGGACAGTGGGATATGTTATGCAATCTTGTTCGCAAATATGGTGTTGTTCCAAAGGAAGCTATGCCTGAGACGGTTGCCTCCTCTGCTACGCGCGAAATGACAGCTGCCCTGACAAGAAAGCTTCGTGAGGATGCATGCCGTCTGCGCAAGGCCTATGCTGATGGTTCCACTTTAGACGAGCTTCGCAAAAAAAAGGAAGCTATGATGGAAGAAATTTATCGCGTTTTATGCATCTGCCTTGGCGAACCTCCAAAGACTTTTGACCTTGAGGTTACTGATAGGGATGATAAATTTATACGTGACACTAATCTTACCGGAACTGCATTCTTTGAAAAATATGTTGGCTTAAATCTTGATGATTATGTCAGCTTAATCAATGCTCCTACTGCCGATAAGCCTTATCACAGAAGCTACAGCGTAAAATTCCTTGGAAATGTAAAGGAAGGCTGCCCGGTTCGCTACTTAAATCTGCCGATTGAGGAACTCAAAAAAGCAGCAATCGCACAGATGAAGGACGGTTCTCCTGTATGGTTTGGCTGTGATGTCGGTAAGGATTCTTCCCGCGATGAAGGACTTCTTGATACTAATACATATCAGACTGACAAGCTTCTTGGTGTTACATTTGGCATGAATAAGGCAGAGCGCCTCGAGTATGGCGAAAGCTTAATGACTCATGCAATGGTATTTCAGGGTGTGAACCTTGATGAAGAAGGCAAGCCAAACCGCTGGCGCGTAGAAAACAGCTGGGGCGATGCACCTGGCAAAAAGGGCTATTATGTCATGAGCGACGAATGGTTTGACGAGTACATGTACCAGATCGTTGTCAATAAAAAATACCTGCCTGATTCTTACATCGCAGAGTATGATTCGGAGCCAATCATGCTTGAGCCATGGGATCCAATGGGATCACTTGCACTTTAATCTTTCATTTGGAAGCAAATAAAAGCCTGATCAGTGGATTACGTACTATTTTGCGCAATTCACTGACAGGCTCTTTTTGTTTTTATCATCCTACTTTCTGCATGGCTTCTTTAGCTCAGGATATTCAATCCTATTTAGTCCAAGCTCGCGGCACCACTCAAGCGCAGTCTTTGCTGATTCAAGATCACACACATCCTTTGGTTCATGCGCATCACATCCTAAAATAATATCGCAGTTATGTCTGGCTGCAATCTTAAAAAATTCAAAATTAGGATAATGACGATACTCTCTCATACCTAGCATATTAATTTCAAGCGGCACCTTATTCTTTGCTGCATAAGCACACAGTTTATCTGCTGCCTTTTCATAGTTTTCCTTAGAACCGCCAAAATTAAGCAGATCAGGATGAGCCAGATAAGTAAAGCAGCCTGTCTCAAGACCTTCAATAACCTGATCCACATAGCGCATCATCATATCTTCCTCATAATGCAGCTCACCACTATAAATATGTTCTTCCTCATTTAATACAAAATGCTGCCCCATAATGATGTAATCAACCGGATACTGACTGTAAAATTCCAACAGCTTGTCAAAATACTTCGGATAATACTCTGTCTCGAATCCAAGCTTGATTTCAATATCATCCTTGTATTCCTTCTTCAGTGCCAGAATAGAATCTACATATCCTGGCACCTGCTCTCTTTTCATACGGAATGTAGAGTAATAATCTCCTGAAAAGAAATATGGTGAATGGTCTGAAAAGCCAAGAACCTTAAGCCCACCCTTTATTGCCTCCTCTACATACTGGCGATCCTCACCAACTGCATGGTTGCATCGAGTTGTATGCGTATGAAAATTTGTTGCCAAAATTTTATTTTCCATCAAATTTATCTCCTCTGTTTTCATATATATTTTTCACTTTTTGTCCACTCCCAACTATACTCATCTGTTAACTTTATGTCAATTGTTTTTGCGGGTTGCGCGATCAAATGTCATCTGGTATACTAAAAGAAAACACATCAAAGGAGGTATCATTATCAGACAGATTCATCTGAGAGAAACACGCACCGCAGTCACAGAAAAGGTGGTAGAATCATTATTTTCGGTTTTACCAATCGTTATTATCGTCTTTCTTCTGTGCCTGTACATTTCCCCTATGCAGCCGGATCTTCTCCTGACATTTCTTGTCGGAGCCCTGATGCTGATTATCGGTATGGGCCTTTTCTCGCTGGGAGCTGAGCAATCCATGACACCAATTGGAAACCAAATTGGAACTGCGCTCACACGTACAAAAAATCTCCCGCTGATCCTTGCTGTCAGTTTTCTTCTGGGCTTTGCGATCACAATCGCTGAACCGGATCTCCAGGTCCTTGCCCAGACCGTCCCTCATATCAGCAACACGGTACTGCTTATCACAGTTGGTGCTGGAGTAGGTTTTTTTATGAGCGTATGTATGCTGCGTATTCTAACAGGAATGCGCCTTCGCCTGCTGCTGATCTTCTTTTATGCCATAATCTTTTTGCTTGCTTTTTTTGCTGACAAAAATTTTCTTGGCATTGCTTTTGATTCTGGTGGCGTTACAACTGGACCAATGACTGTTCCTTTTATCCTTGCACTTGGACTTGGTGTGTCTAATGTACGAAGCGATAAAAATGCTGAAGCCGACAGCTTTGGTCTTGTTGCGCTTTGCTCGATTGGTCCTGTTCTTGCAGTTTTGATTCTTGGATTTTTCTACAAGGACAATGCCGCCGTTGCAGATCTTAGCACTGCTTCTTATGGCACGACCACAGATATTGGATATGCCTTTCTTCATGCTATTCCACATTATCTAAAGGAAACTGCCATTGCTATGCTGCCAATTATCGTGATTTTCTTTCTGTTTCAGTTTACACTACTTCATCTTGACAGTAGAAATCTCGGAAAGATTATGATTGGCTTACTTTATACGTATATTGGTCTTGTACTCTTTTTGACCGGCGTTAACATCGGATTTTCTGCCCTGGGCGCAGAACTTGGTGCAGCACTTTCCTCTGGAAAAAGTGTCTGGTGGCTCGTTCCTCTTGCCATGGCAATTGGCTGGTTTATCATATCAGCTGAGCCGGCTGTTGCAGTTCTTGAAAAACAAATTGAAACAGTCAGTGCCGGTGCTATACCTGGCCGGGTAATCAAGCGCAGTCTCTCCATTGCGATTGCACTTGCAATGGGACTTTCCATGATTCGCGTTCTCACTGGAATTTCTCTTTTCTGGTTTTTAATTCCAGGATATACAACTGCATTAATTTTGACCTTCTTCGTTCCAGATATCTACACAGCTATTGCATTTGACTCTGGCGGTGTTGCATCTGGTCCGATGACAGCAACATTTATGCTTCAGTTTTTCATGGGCGCGAGCATCGCACTTGGCGGTAATGTACTCCAAGATGCGTTTGGCGTTGTTGCACTCGTCGCTATGATGCCTCTCGTCTCCATTCAGCTTGTCGGTCTTTTCTATGAACGCAAGCAAAAACGTACCAAAGAAACTACTGTTGTCTATGGCGACTACGATATTGTTGAATTGTGGGAAGGAGAACATGCTAAATGAATTACATAATCTCAATCATAAACCCGGACTCACTTTCCATTCTGATGGATCTTTGCAATCAGCTTGATCTGCCGCTTAGTATTACAATGGCAGGCCGCGGCACAGCAGTGCAAAGTATGCTTGATCTTCTTGGCATAGAATCTAATGAACGACGTATTGTGTTTACCGTGGCCAATGAAGAAAAAACAAAAAAACTGATTCAGGCGCAAAAACGCCATATGCACATTGGTGTTCCTGGTCATGGAATCGTGATTGCTGTCCCTATTAAAAGTGTTGGAGGAGGAAAAACAGTGGCCTTTTTAAATGGAGAAACAGATAACGCAGCTTACACGCCTTCGCTTAATTATGCGCATGAGCTTATCGTTGCCGTCTGCAGCCAGGGCTGCACCGATATGGTTATGAATGCGGCACGTGCAGCTGGTGCACGAGGCGGCACCGTCCTTCACGGAAAAGGAACTGGTGCAAAGGGCGCACCAAAATTCTATAACATCACAATTGCACAGGAAAAAGAGATGATCCTGATCGTTGCAGCAGCTTCCCAAAAGGCAGCTATAATGCAGTCTATCCTAAAAAAAGCAGGTCCTGACAGCAAAGCCGGAACGATTGTATTCTCACTTCCTACTACGCAGGTTGCAGGGTTTGCGCTGCTTGACAATCAAGACGAAACTTAAGAATAAAAATGAGCAATCATTCAGACATTTAACATCTGATACGTTTTGTCAAGGGTGTTTAAGAACTTTTTTCGCTGTCATTCAAAATCAGACGCTTGATTTTGTCGCTCATGGTTTCTTTGCTCGTTTCACTGAAATGGATTTTGACGCGGTAGGTGGTCTTTCCGATTTTCTTTATCATTACAGGTGGCGCGGCTTCCTTTACGGTCAGAGGGGAAGCGGTTGCGGGGGTGCTGCGGTTGCTGGTGTCGTTGTTCATAGGCTCTCCTTTCCATGAGAAAAGCCCCATGCGGTCATACATGGGGCGGTGGTTTTGAGGTTGAAGTGGCGAAGTGGCAAAGTGGCAAGGTATCTGGGTTTTGCCACTTGGATTTTGCCAGTTCACTTTTTTAGGGCGTGATACCATGCTGCGCCGATACGCTTTGAAGTAATGCGCCCGTCAAGGTTTTTCTTTGCCGCCCGGACAGTACGGGCAGAAATCCCCGCGTCGGCTGCGGCTTTTACAATGTCCTCGCTGGCAAGCTCTTTTCCGTCTGCCAATAGGTCAAGTATCAGCCTTTCGGCTTGCTCGGTCTTGGTGGCGGTGTTCCCGCCCG
>OGCM01000505.1_pt1 | contig 60472 bp, 56 predicted proteins | sample 1570151 | NCBI WGS metagenome assembly OGCM01 (sample SAMEA4370582, study PRJEB24528) | human gut metagenome
GGATCAGTTTTTTAGAAAACGCTCCGCATTCACCATTTGAAATCATCCGTATCGCTTCTTCCGGTTCATATTTTCTGCGACAATTCTGATGTAGACACCATCCGTTCTTGTGCTGCTAAGTAACATACAATTCTAATTGCGTAATCTGTCGAATTTTTCAGTTGCATCGTTATCCCTCTAATCTAAACCCTGCGAGGTCTTAGTTTATATCAAAAAAAATATCAAAAATTGATATCTTCATTGTTTTTCGCTGATAATCTTTCTTATCAGGTATCTTATCAGATACAATATTATACGCTATTAAACTTAAAAATATAATGTGCAACGGATGAAAAATTTTTATCGTTTTTTTGTTCAAAGTGTTCCATTTAAGACTAATATGCAAAAAAAACGAACCACACTAACCATGTGATTCGTTATCTTTTATAATAATTTCAATATTTTTAATATTATGAATCTCATCTTTGCCTCTCTGAAAACTCCATAAAAATTCTACATTACTTCAAAAGCTCGAAGTGCTATCAATCCATTTCGAACACTAAGCACTTCTGCTACATTATTAAAATCTATATTCGTTATTTCTATTATTTTCTGCAAACGATATGAGGCAGTTCGATAATGAATAAACATTAATTCAGAAGTCTTTTTTAAGCTTTGGTTGACATTCAGATAACACTCCAATGTATCAACCAGCTCTCCATTTTTCTGAATATCGTACTGGCGAAGTTTATTCAATGACTCCGGTATAAACGCCTGCAACTGATTTATATCTTTCATCTTTTCCATTACATGATAAAAGAATCCTATCTTTGTACTATCTATAACTGACTTATCCTCGTCTCCGATTATTCGTCTAATAACTTTAATATATTTAAGTGCAATTTTAGAAGATTTAAAAGACTCCTTCAATTCATGGTATCCTGTGACAGTTTTACCTATACCAATCAGAAAATCTATTTCAACTCCCTTATTAACTAGAAATTCTTGTATCGTTTGCTGCAGTTTCTCCAGTTTTTTACGAAACTCCAATCCTGTTTCCTGTTCCGTTTCTCTGTGGATATATACAATCTGGTTGGTTTGCGAAAAAATATGTTCCCTCGGTAAATAACGTATAATTTCGTTTTCGACCAATTCTATTTCTTTTATCTGGGCATTGGTAAATTTTTCCATATTCTTCATTGTATCCATACGGAAAGTTACAACCCGATATATCTCTGCATCATTAAGGCCAAGCATACCTGCAACTTCATTTTCTTCATCATTTGACAGAGAACCATTCAGCAAACGATATTCCAAATCTCTTAGATATCGTTTTTCAAGATTCTCTTCCATTACATGTCTGATCAAACTAAATTGTAATGTAATGATAATATTCTCTAATGCGACAAAATCCAATTCCCTTAATGGTTCATTCTGTTCTGAAACAACAAAATACATTTCCTGCCTTTTAAAAATATCGAGTTTTATAATGTATTCAACATACTTAGTATTTTTTCTTTTTTGACACAAATATTGATATCTTGTTATAATTTCAGGCTTATATTCCGTAATATTTTTTTCCATTCTAAAATCCTGTGTTTCCGAATTACTTGGAAAAAAGCAAGTTCCATCTGCGTTATATAAACCGACCGGATTCCCGAGCATGGTACTGATCAAGAAAAGAATTCTCTCTATGGATTCCCTTGAATCTATCACGTTCAGTAAAATATTACTCAAATTATCATGTGTCATCTTAAAATATTTCAGTTTTGCAGTTTCTATATCACATAACTGAAGTACTATATACTTAATAATTTCCCAAAAATACCGATTCTCAGGAATTTCTATCACAGATAAATGATGTTCCTGCGAAAATTCCATTAAAATATCAAACAATCTTTTCAGGTGTTCCGTTCTCTGACAGCACTTTACTATAAATCCACTTATCTGCTTTTTATCAAATTCTTTTAAATGATACAAAAAAGCATCTTCCTCTGTGGCTTCATAGGCTCTCATACTCGTCAGGAGCAGTTCACCCCCCCAGAAATTTTTCCATATCTGCCACTTCAATGATTCGGACTCCTTTAATTTCACGATCAATTCCGGAATCATCACTTATCAGCTGCATTTCCGGGAATTTGTTTGATTCAAGCAAGTCCTTTACTGTATACCCCATTTGTACTCCTTTCCTTTTACAATTGAATTGATTCATCTTTATTTCACCTTATTAGGCTATATCTATTTTAATATATTTGGGGAGTCATTTCTATAATTGTTTTTCGTATTCTCTAGTTTGTTTTTCTTAGCTATTCTGATAACTCATCGGCATCTGGTTTTATAATCTCCGAGACCTTTATGCCCTTTAGTAGATTGTCATAAGTTTGCTGCACATCCAGCAATATTTTATGTACTTTACAATGCTCTGTTGCATTTCTGGAACAAAACCCATCTTCTTCTAAACAACGGTTTAATCTCATAGTTATTTCTGTGGCGGATATAATGTCAAACAAAGAAATATCTTCTGTTTTTTTCGCAAGTGAATACCCACCTTTAATTCCTTCGCAGGCTGTAATTATATTCGCTTCTTTTAATTTTTTTGTTATCTTTGGAATATAACTTTCTGGAATCTTTAATTCATAAGCTAACTCAGATGCAGTGATTACTTCACTACGACAAGCCAGATAATATACAATTCTGATCGCATAATCCGTTGTAATTTTTAATTGCATAATCGCTCCTCTCCAAAACAGGAAAAATCCCGAATTATTATCCTTGCACTTCATCTTTTATCGCCTCAAGTCTAGTAAATTCGGGATATTGTATAACCTTTCCTCTTTATCTCATTATCAGCTTTTTCAGTTCTTCTTATTTATTCCTTTAAAGAATACCAAACCAACCATGCTGACCGCAAGAACAAAAAACATCAAAATCATCAGGCCATGTCTACCTTCTATAGATAGCTCTTTATGATCCGCAATTGCTCCAAATCCGATTACAGAAGGTGCTTCTGCAATTGGGTTTCCATTGACATCTACATACGCTACTCTATCTGTTGAGGCTTCTTCTCCATTCTCGGCAACCGCCAGTAATTCTTCCTCCAGACTCTGTACAGACATTTGTTCCGGTGCATCCAGATCAGTTGTCTGATCTGCGGAATCCTCTATTTCAACCGGATTTTCTGGTTCCACTGGGGTCTCTGTTTCTGTCGGAACCTCTGATTCCGTCGGTTCTTCTGTTTCCACTGGGGTCTCTGTTTCCGGTTCTGTCTCCTGATTTTCAATGTCACTGATAAAGTCCACCGTCTCCTGTGATTCCCTTTCCATTTCCACACCGGCACCAGATGCTTCGGTTACATTTAATGATAAACCACATATAGAAAAAATCAAAATCCAGGAACAAACGATCTTCAAGTATTTTTTCCATATATTATGCCTCATCTTGTGACTCTCCCTTATTTCTTTTCTGGTTTTCATATGTTAAAATGCTTAGGCAAATCAGCGACCCAAACAACAATAAGAAATATCCCATAACAGGACTGTCATCTCCGGTCTTTACGCTATTGGTTTTTCCTGATCCATCTGAATGGGACGGTCTAGATGGTTGTAACGGATTTGAGGGCTGTGTTGGATTTGGTTTCTCTTCTCCCATATAACTGTTTTTAAAAGAGATCGTTTCTATTTTCTCCCCCTTCTCATTAGCTACAATCGTAACAACTTTTAATTGATTTGATTCATTATAGTAAGCCTCAACAGTTACATGGTATTTATTTTGATCATATTTGTAATTATCTTTTTTCTCAGTTGTCTGACAAAGGGTATAGTGATACTGTCCTGCTGTCTTCACATTCAGCGTAATCTCAGTAGCTGCATTCTTTTCCATTGTCCAGGAATACTGCTTATTGCGGCTTCCGGCGGGCATTGGTGCGTCGCTTTGATCGGTTGTCATAATATAAGAAAATTCGTCTGCAACACTTTCCACTTCACTGTCAAAGAGCTGTTTCACCGGAATTTTTACTACAGTACAGTTATCAGATGCAAACACTGATATCTGCATGCTCAGAAAAAGGAGCATAGTCACCAATATAATAGTTACTTTTTTTAAATCAAGGATTTTCATGTTTTTTCTTTCCCTTCTTCTTTAATTTTCTATCTATCAGCAATAGAACGATAATTAGCAAAAGTATCCAGTAGATAACCGGCACCTGAATCATCTTTTCTTTTAATTTATCAATTCCAGTTCCCAGATTCTTGGCTTTCTCTTTTTCCGGATAAACCTGGTCTGTCAGCCTTCCCACTAATACATTTCTTCCATTTGTCATATCAGATGTACATGTAGTCAGCAAAACCAGATGATCATCTTCAGTAATGTTCAACTCTCGTTTATATAAAGCATTGTCTATTATTTCCAGCAGATACGCTTGCTTTGCCTCAGATGTGTCTGGGCACACATTGAAAATCGTTTCATTATAGGCATCTACCTGCATCAATGCATAGAATTCGATTCCATGATCTTTTCCGTCAAAGAAAAGATTTCCATACGGATGCTCATCAAAATATGTCTCATCCGTAAAATTACCGATATCACCAAACATCTTTTCCTTTTCCATGTGGTGACCATAAATAATATTGTTAAAATCTGAAAAGTCTGGCTTATTACCACAATGCAAAAAAATAGCTCCACTTAAAGAATATTTTCCTTCTGCATCTGTATTCATATAAGTATCATCATCATCTGTCTGTAACAGCGGATAATTGATATTGGTATCGTTCACCCGGATCCAGCCAATCACATCCGGATTAATTTTCTGTAATTCTTCAAAAGATTTTGTATGTTTTTCTGTTGGAATATAGGTTTCATAGTTTTTTGCATCTGCCGCCTGATAAACCTGATTGGAATCCCATAACATATAGCATGACAGGAACATTGTCATAAGAACCAGCAACAATGCTATCAGATTTACCATATGATCGATTCCATTCACTATGAACTTTGCTATTTTTTTCATATGAAATATTCCTGCTTTTCTTCTTGATTTAGAAAAAGGGAATGCGGCGGAGCAACGCCGCACACATCCCCTTTCCCAGTTCATTTATAAAATTATTTCTGTAATCTTCTGCGTTTGAAAGCAACGAATCCAAACAGTGCTGCAGCACAAAGAGCAACCATCAGAACGTATGGAAGAGTGTTCATAATAATACCTGTTGTTGGTACATAGTTGTATGTATTTGTTACATCAACTGTATTTTTATTCTGTCCGAGCTTGCCTGAAACAGTAATAGCCTCATTGTACTTACCAGCCTCTTTTTTAGGCTGTGATTGTCCGTTAAATACGCTTTCTGCACTTCCTTTATAGTTTTGTGTTGCAGACTCAACTACACTGATCTGTGTTCCTACCGGCACACCTGTAAATTTCATATTTTTGTTTGCTTTCAGTTTAAATGTATAAATTCCGCCATCGTCGATTGTAATTTTATTTCCATCAGCATCTTTTACACCACCAAGTGTAGATGCATCTGTTCCTGTTGGGAAAGTAAATGTTGCTGTGAAATCGAACTCTTTCTCTGCATCTACTGTTCCACCATTTGCATTGATTGCCTTAGTTACCTTTAAAGAACCATCGGTAGCATAAGTCGGATCTGGGTTTATCGGATCAGTACCGGTGCCGGCTTCCTGTACATAGATGTTAGTAAAGTTAAATCCATTCTTATCCGTATTACTGATGTCTACTTTACCTTCTGCTACTCCTCCCTTATCGTTTTTTTTCTTATTAACGATAATGTTGGAAATCTCAAGTCCATTGTCACCATTTGAAACATATACATCCATTGTATATTCAGCCTGTGACATAATCATTTTCTGATGCGTCTCATCAGTAATTGCAGGGGTAGCTGCTGTCTCTTTTACTGTATATTCGTATTTACCAGCATCTGTCCACTCTGGAAATAAAACTTTAGCTCTTTTTGTTGTAGTTCCTGTTTCAGAGTCTAAAAAGCTAATATCCGGAATAGAAACATTCTCAGTATTACCTCCCACCTGTTCAGCTTTAAAAGAAAATGTCTCGTTCTTTCCAACCTCTGTCTTAAAGGTTTTACTGATGTAGGCTTCTGCTACCTTGGTTGTCGTGCCCCCATCTGCTGCAAATACCGATGTCGGCATTGCCAGTCCCATTGTCATAGCACCTGCTGCGACAATTGCGAGCATTTTCTTAGTGAATTTTTTCATACTCATTTTAGTTCCTCCTTTTGAGTTCTTTTGTTTTTTATTTGATTAACGGATCCGGTAATCAAATTCCCCTGCTCCGAATAATCGCAATGACTTTTCCTTTGACATCTTTTATATCAATGCAGCCATAGATTCGGCTGTCCGATGCCTGAGGTCTGTTATCTCCAAGTATAAATACCTGGCCATTCCCGACTGTGACCGGGAAATCCACTCCATCTTTGAATTGGGTGGTATCAAAGTAAATGTCCTGAGATATCTGTTCTGCACCATTTATCTTCAGTCCGTTTTTTGTAATGTCAACGGTGTCTCCTGCTACCGCCACAACACGTCCGGTCGTGGTTCTGCCGTCATCTTCAAACACTGCAACGTCACCGGAAATAAACCTTTTATCCAATCGGTAATACATAACCAGATCACCGTCTTTGATTGCCGGTTTCATGGAGACATCGTTTATTCTTACAATTCCATAGAGAAATGTAAAAATAAGAAATACTGCTAAGACAATAAATGCAATCTTCAATAACAACTGAACAATATCCTGTGCTACAGATGTTTCCTGTGCTACAGATGTTTCCTGTACTATATTGTTGTTTTTATTTGACCGTTCAGTTTCGTTCTTCATCCTATCCTTCCATAAAAATGGATGCCCATACCCTTCTAAGGGATTTATTTGTTCTAGCTTAACTCGGACATCCAAGGCATTAGTCTATATCCCTTATTATAGTGGTTTATTTTTTTATTCCAATGCAACAAACATGTAAAAAGGCAGATGTGTTTTTGCAACTTTTGTTCCATAGCAGTATCTATCTTATTTCCCGTCTTCTCCTGAAAAACAGAACCATGATAATACTTATGGCGAATAGTAACCATACATGCCTGCTTGTTCTCAGACGAACCCCTGTTTCCGGTATTAATTGTGTGTTTTCGTTTGTGATTTTTAACTCAATCACATCCCCATGCATACCTTCGATCGTCTGTCTCAAAATGGCTGTATCTCCGTTTTGACTAGCCTGCACCGGCTCTGAATACTTATCATTTTGTTCTTTTTTTGAAATCCATACATTATATTTTGATGTATCAACAGTTTCCGTAATGATAATCTCCGAAGAAATATCTACATTTTGTAATGTAACTTTATCTCCATGTTTCAAGGATGTTCTAAGTGTCTTACTACGCAGCTTTTGTCCATCTTCCCAATAGAGAATTTCCATATCAAATGGCTTCTTGCGGTTTCCAAGTGGACCAGTGACTTCCTTTGTAATCTCAACCGTCACCCCGCCTTTTTGCGGATGATTGACGATATGTCTGTCCGAAACAGCTCTCCAGGTATTTGTCATCGGTGATTTCTCATATAGGAATAAAATATCGGATTCTACATCGACCATATATAAATTAAAATTATCCTGATACTGTGTTTTGGTTTTATCTGCTTTGTCCTTTTTGTTTGGAGTAACAGATTCTACCATCCAGTATCGTCCGTTCTCAAAGTCCTCCGGTAATTGAAGCATTCCATTTTCATCTGTTTCTAAGGAACGATACGTCGTACACGTTTTTCCATCCTTTTTCAGAACGATATCGTCCTTGCTCTGTGTATTGTCATAATCTACTGTATATCCTGTATCATCCGCATATTCTTTCGTAACATCATCATACGGTACTTTGTAGAACAGAAAACCTGCACCAGCAAGTCGGTTTCTTGGAAGATCATCCGTCTTTAAGAAACTTCGTTCAGCAAGATTGAAATGCAGATTCTGCACTTCCAGTTCCATCTTGGAAACATCCTTGAACTCATTCTCATCCTTCGGGAATATTTGTTGTCCATTTGAATCGAAATACTGAATCTCTGGATAAATAACTTCATAATATAGGAAACCATCCCCGTAGTCCGAAGAATAATGTGTCTTTCCTATCTCGATTTCTTCCACCTTATATTCCACCGGATTTCTGTCCTGGAATAGTGGAACATTGTCGACTGTGTGTTCCCATCCGTTCTCTTCATTCAGCAAGAATTCCTGTCCTGTAGAAATTCCATTCTGATACAATCTGATTTTCACCTGTTTTTCCGTCAGTGCATCATTTGGATTTTCCCATGTCTTTTTGATATGCAGAGTGCCTGTTTTAGCAAAATTTCGGATATTAAGGCTGGTATCTCCTCGCTGAAGCAGAACAGATTTTCCGTCTATCTTACCATCAACTGGTGCCTTAACAGCCTCCTGATTTTCGTTAGCCTCCCTATCCACCAGTTTTGCATCAGTGATTTTGAATGCTCCATTGGCAATCTCAACTGTGATCTGTATATCTCCTGTGTCTACATATCCCGTCGGTAAGTTTGTCTCTCGCAACAAATACGTCTCAGTTGCTGTTCTGTTCTGTTTGTTTTCATCTTGTAACGGAATGTGAAGTTGTGCGATTCCGTATTTATCAGTTGTTACCGTTTCCTCCTCAACACCGTTCTTACTGACAGCAAAATTGATTTTCTCCATTCCCCGTCCGGTAGACTCATCAAATTTGTTCAGTGTGAGTATTCCCTCTTTCTGATAACGGTTCTCCAATTCAATAGTAAGAGTCTCACCACCGCGTCCAATTCCACGTCCTGTGAATTGAATTCCACTTTCTGGATATGCTTCCCATGAATTTACATTATCTCCTTGTTCATGAGAATTGTGAACATTGTACCAACCTGAAAATTTCACATTCGAATCTTTTGGCTTATAGTTGTACTCTTTTAATGTGTATTTCCAGAATGAGTCCGCCTTAACGATCCACGTACAGCTTGTATGTGTATCATCTGTCCATGTACCTACAACTTCTATTGGAGCATCCTCCGCTTGCGGAGCTTCTGCATCCGGTTTCTGGCTATCTTCTGAAGGAAGCACAAGTTTCATATGCTCATGAAATGCAGGTGGCTGAGGTTTTCCATCTAAAAGCTTTTCATCCATATCTACCTGGATATAATAATCTTTCTTGACTTTCTCTATTGCTTCCGGCATTCCGACAAAATCTTTCTTTACTGTCAGGTAACCATTTTTTGCTACAATACGTCCGTCAATATGCCACCCATCGGACATTTCACTTTTGAAAGAATACCAATAAATGGTGAAGAATTCGGTATCTAATTTCGATGGCGGAATCTCCCTGTCTCCGATACGAATCATACGTCCGCTTTCACGAATTGTCTGGAATACCTCTTCATCGGAAGGAATTCTATCTATCTTGTAGATATAGTCTCCATTTCCAATATATCCCTCATCTGGTTTAGTTCCCTGCAAAAGTTCTTGCACTCTCTTATTTCCATCCGCATACTGTTCCCACGTAGATGGATTCTTATTTCCAAGAACTGGAACATCATGCAATATACTTGCCTTCACATTACAGTTTGCCACGGCAACCGCACTTGTATAATCGTCTACATTCGTGGTTGGTAATGCTACCGAACCATCTTCCGGCATCGCTGACTTACAGATATAAAACTGTACCTGTTTTCGATTTTGGTTACTCACCTTACGCCACGCTGCATAGAGGGTGATTGGCTGTCTTGCATTATTATTTATAAGATCAGAAATAGAATCCCCTGCACCGCATTCCTGCCACTTTCCGTCTTTGTTTCTGTAATCCCAATGATCGAATTCATACTGTTCCAACTCTTTGCTGTCATTATCTTCATGATCATAAACCAGAGGATATGGTGACTTAACGTTATGTTTTCCAGCTTCTATTTCATTCTCATAATCATCTGTATGTCTTGTCTTATTCTCAACCTGAGGGGTCAACTTAGCTTCCTTAGGAAGTTTCTTCATATAACGAGTTGTATTATAGATAACCCTGACTGCCCCAGACTCCAGCGGTTTGTCTGCGATCACCTCATAAGATGAGTTAACATTCGGAATTTCAAATTTTACCTTATCATCTCCGGACGGTTCCGGAAGAACCTCATTTTCGTCCCTGTCATTAGATGTACAACTCCAGACAATCTCCTTGCCATAATACTCACCTTCTAAACTTGCCCTCTTTGGTACTTCCACAGTATATGCTTCCCCATGGCCTACATACTGTCTCTTAATCGCCTCTCTTTTGGTCAGGTTCAGTGGATCCAACACTTCAATCAGATGAAAACTTCCCTCTACACTGAAATGTCTTCCTGCCAGCCCAACCTGAGAAGAAAGTCCTGTCAAACGATCAAAATAATTTTCGATTCTGTCTGGATTCAGTGGGTTTGGCTGTGAGAAATAATAGACAGATACATCTTTCCCGTTTTTCAGGACAGGAATATACCATGTACCATCGTTGTCCTTATAAGGGTGCTGTACAAACACACGGCTGTCTGTCGCATAACCAAACAGAATCTTCTCTTTCTGATCTGCACCGGGCTCCAGCTTGCTCGGAGTGAAACCAAACTCACTGTAAATTTTAGAAATCGTATCATCTGGTTTAGCTCGCAAATAATAACGACTGGCTCGGCCACTGTTTGCTTTGATTATGTAATGCTGCTCAGCATTGAGGTTCTTTATCAGCTTATAATGTCCATCGATAAATACATAAAAACTGATATTTGCTTCTTTTGTTGCTGCCGGTTTTTCTGTATTATCAGGAACAATCACATATGGACGTACTGCATCATCTGGCTTAATAGTAAAGCTCATGGTATGCTCTTCTTCATTTTTACTCCATGTAACTGCTGAAAGAGTACCATCTTCCTCTCTGCATTCCCAGTTTATATCCTGCGTTTGTTCTTCTACACGCGGCTTTGTACTAACTGTTCTTGTAAGTGTTGACTTTCTTGCAACAAAATCAATTGCCGGAAGATCACGCAAAGCTGTTTGGCTGTAAACCTGTCCATCGTCATCCTGTACTGTCACACTGTAAAAACCGTTATATCTATCATCGTCGTGTTCGAGTAAGGTCTTTGCACTCATTGTGGCAATATTCTGTCCGTCTGGCAGGTAATACACATCCATCGGCTCTCCGGACTTTCCTATATAAATACATTCATGACCTTCTATCGTGTATTTCCCTGCATTATGGATTGTATCGTAATCTCTCTTGGAATAATAAAAACGCTCTTTTGCTCCATTTTGAATAGAACCATCGTAATGAAATTTTTCAAAATGCTTTTTTAACTCATCATTAGAAATATAATAATAAACTGTTCCCGGCTTTGTTGTAGTATCTTTTATAACAGGAATTTCTTCGTTTAGAACATTATATCTCTCATTATTTACAAAAGTATAGAATTTAATGTTCAAGGTTGCTGGTGCAAAAGTGCTGCATGCAACCGTATATGGTTGCTCTATCTTCCCAATAGAAAAGGTTAGTTTATCGCCCTGTTTCACCGGAAAAATTGTTTCATTTTCATCCTCACTGGCACAAAGCCAGTCGCTTTCCTTCGTATCTCCTGGATCAACGGAAATTGTGACCGCAGAATCTTTCTTATAGTAACTCACAGTTCGATTTCCATCCGGATTGATCACTGTAACCGAATAGAAACTGTTCTTATTCTGCTTCATCTGGTCTGAATAATTATCCGGAATTTTTTCGCCATCAGATGCTCCTTTTGGCATATAATAAACGTCTGTTGGTACAGTTGCTTCCTGCTTGTCCAGGTTATAAGATACATATTGCTGTCCTTTATAAGTTACCACTGTCGCCTGTGCTAATGTCTTCTCACCACGGACTGTATATGGAAAATAATTTCCGGACTGTGTTTCCTCTGCATTCAAGCCGAACTCTCTATAAATCTCAGCAAGATCACTGACAGATAAATAGCATCTGCCCTGACGGTTCCATTTATACACCTTTTTCAGAGAATCAGCCGGCAGCTTTCGAACCTCATTGTCTGCATATATATAAAACTGAATGTCAAAGGCTGTCTGATCCGCTCTCTGGATCACATAAGACTGTGTGATCTTTCCGATTGTGAACCTCGTCTGGTTCCCTGATTCCCGTATACCATCTATCACCTTATCATCTGTTCCCATACAGGTCCATTCGATCTGGTCTGTCTGGTCCGACAATTGGGGATTAAAATCAGCCACAGCTTCTTCCACTACAGTTCCTGTTAATGCATAACGAATCCGATCCTGCCCTTCTCCCTTTACCTCTACGGAATAAAACGAGTTGTCCTTTTTTACAGAATCTTTTAAATTTAATGCAACGCCTTTTCCATTTGGAAGGTAGTAAACATCTATCGCTTCCCCTTGTTTATTCTGTCCATAATTGTAAGAAACATAGGTCTTTCCGGATTCTGTGTCTGTATAAACTTTTCCGTATTCTATCCCGCTTTTTCCCCGGTATGCAGATACAAACTTATTATTTGCATCCGGATTCTGATTCTCACCATTTTTCACAAATCCAAATTCTTCATATATCAGGAGCAGGTCCTCCATGGAAACACCATAATAGGTAGTTCTTCCGTCTTTCCATGTTGCAATGCCAGTAATGTCATTATGCTGAAGCTTTACCTTGTTTCCGTCGATAATGACATAGAAATCAATATCAAAGCCTTCGGAAATCTCCTGAAGTTTCGGTGATTCCTCTTGTGCAATCTGCTCCTCGAAGGCTTTTTCTTCTTCTGAAATCTCTCCCTGGGATGGAGTAATTTCTTCCTCCGGAATCTCTTCTAATGGCGGGGTGATTTCCTCTCCAGGAGTCTCTTCTAATGGCGGGGTGATTTCCTCTCCAGGAGTCTCTTCTGATGGCGGCGTAATTTCTTCTCCCGGAGTCTCTTCTGACGGTGGCGTAAGTTCCTCTCCCGGAGTCTCTTCTGACGATGGCGTAATTTCTTCTCCCGGAGTTTCTTCTGATGGGGGAGTAAGTTCCTCTCCCGGAGTTTCTTCCGACGGCGGCGTAATTTCTTCTTTCGGAGTCTCTTCCGCCGATGATGTGCTTTCCTCCTCTGAGATAAATTCTTCTGAAAGCATTTCTTTCTCCAGAGAACCATTTATATTCAGAATACTCTCCTCATTTGCAGAAACTGCCAAAGCTGTCGTTCCTGCACTATTCATACACAAAACCAATAAAAGTATCCAGGCTATCCATCTTAGCCATATCTTTTTTCTCTTCACACAAATTCCTCCTCAAAATATATTTTCCTATTTCTCAGCTATCTGCCTTTTTTATCCATTCCTTCTGCATTGCCGCTTCCAGAAAACAATGAAGCAGCGGTTGGGAGAATGAGCCACATTCCCCGTTCAGGATCATTTGCAACGCTTCTCCATGGGTCAGTTTTCTTTTATATGGACGAGGACTAACTAAGGCATCATATGCATCAGCCAGTCCCACAACCTGTGCACAAAGAGGAATTTCTTCTCCTTGCAAACCATCCGGATACCCTGCCCCGTCATATCATTCATGATGATGTCTGCAGATTTCATAACTAAGTGCATTTAACTTGTCTATAGTAAGACCTTTTGAATGCTTTTTCTTATCGCTCTCGTTCTTCTGGAGTTCTCGTTTCATTTCCATTACTGATCTATAGGTTCTTTTTACATTATGTAATGTGATCATTGCTATATTATCTTTTATATCCACATATTTTTTAGCCCTCATCTTTATATAAGATTTTTCACTCTCTATTCTGCGGTATACAATATCCTGCTCTGCATAGCCATAAACCAGATTTTCTGTTAGCTTTTCGCTTAACAGGAAATCGTGCAACTTTGATTTATCAGCATCATGAATAAATCTCTCTATATACATCTGAATAAACGTATCATAATCTTCTGTCTTTTTTTGCTATTTCATAAACCTCTTGATTATGTGAGTAAATGCATTCATAACCATTTGTCTTTAGATTTAATTTTAATACTACATAAAACCTGCCAAAGTCCTTATTTGTGCAATCTATTGTTTTTTCCTGTTCCATACCCCTACCTCTTACAAAACTCAGCCCTTAAAGGTACTAGTTCATGTCAAAAAAATATTCCTTAATATTATAATAGTATATCGTTCTTTCTGTTTTTTATAATGTACAAAAATTGTAAATATGGTGTGTGTATTTTGCAAGAAGTGTTCCATTTTGGATTTTTCCAAACTTCTGGTAACAGAATCCAAGAAAGTCTTTCATAACACTCCTCTCCCTCTACACCGAAGGGTTCTTCAATGCTGTACTCCAGTATCTCCACATCTTTCATAGTCTTCGTCAGAAAGTCAGTGAATTGACTCTCTCTTGTCCCCTTACAGGGCTAACGTAACGATGCTACAGGATTCACTTTATGTTACGGACTGTTATTTTTCACCTGTTTCTCACAGGCATACCTCGCTTCAACATGATCAGTCACCAAAAAGCATTGAAGGCTCGCTACAAGGATCACTGGCGACTACCCTGACCAGACTTTCACTGGCAAGCTGATAACAGCTTGCAGAACACGATTTACACCCGTTAGAGCGAACCTCTGGTGCATAAAACAAAAAAACGAACCACACTAACCATGTGATTCGTTATCTTTTATAACAATTCCAATATTTTTAATATAATAATTCCATTTCGGACAGCTAACATCTCAGCTATATTATCAAAGTCCATCCTCGTTAGTTTTACTATTTTTTGCAAACGATACGAAACTGTCCGGGCATGCACGCCCATTAGTTCAGAAGTTTTCCGAATACTCTGTTTATGGTTCAGATAGCATTCCAGCGTATCAATCAGTTCTCCATTTTTCTGAATATCATACTGATGAATTTCATGCACTGTATGTCCTAAGGATAACGCCTATTTGCTAATAGCAGTCACACTAACACTATTATGATAAGAAAAAATTCCCTGTTTTGCAAGTTAACTCGTATAAAATCTTCTTCTAAATCACTGTTTGATTCTTTTATGGCTGGATTCCGCCCTGAAATGGAATCCTGTCCTGTTTGTGGAGCCTCTCATTCTTGCACCACTCATGCTTCTTACGAGCGAAATCTAATTGATTTCATCCAGGGACGCCCTGTTTATCATACAATCAAAGTCATTCGGGTTATCTGCAGTTGTGGACACACCCACGCGCTCCTCCCGGATCTGATCATTCCTTACAATACCTACGGTGTCTTCTTTTGCTTCTGGCTTTGTACTTAAGACCTCCGTCTCTTTTCTTCAGTCTCATGCCAATCCGGCGTCTTACCGGCAGACCGTTTTCTGACCATTCTGTTCTTTTTGCATTCCACACGACACGGGCATTCTATCTCCGTTCCGTATGTTTTACCATGAGTTCACAGGAGGTAATCATACTATGAACAATCAAAAGGAAGATATCAAAAGAGCTGCCGAAGTAGCCCAGTTCCGCTTCGGTGTCATAGCACCTGTCGTTCAGGATCTCTATCCTGATCCATCCCGAACTGCTTACTACAAAAGAGTCGCCAGTTCTCCTTTCACTCTGCCCGATGGTTCTGTCGTAGAGTACAATTACAAAACTATAGAAAAGTGGGTCTCCATGTATCAGCGTGGCGGACTCGAAGCACTTATGCCGCATATGTATTCTGTTTTTAAGGCGTGACCACTTCGTGCTCATGGCCTTATCTTATAAGAGCAGTATGCTCCCAGATAAAACTACGAGATTGTGCCGTTCTTTTGCTCAGAAAATGCTTTTTTCAGATAAGCTGTGCAGTCAGGAAGGGAAAACTGCCGATTTTATCGTGCAGTTTCCTCCGCTGACAATTCGCCGCTTCACAATAAATGAGCATTTTCATGTAAATCAAACACTCTTCTGCTGAAAGTCTACCCTCTGAAATTTGCTCATCAAACAGGTATGACAGGTATTTTTCGGATATAATTTTATCCATAGATACTACACTTATATCTAACTGCTGCTTTTAAAATTTAAGTGCTGGTATTATGAAACAGCAATGAAAGATGGTAACGAAGATGCTATAAATGCCATGTTACCTGACAAACTTCCAAAAAATATACAGAAACTATATGACAAAGGACATGAATGATTTTTGTTTTCTTCATCAAAACTGAGTCTCTGATAATCTTTTGGTCTTGTTTCAGCAACTAATTTTTTTATTTCGTAAATTTGTTTGTCGCTAACACAACCGAATTGTTCTTACTCATTAAACATCGCCTTTTTCAAAAGCAGTTGTTGCTTAGAAGCCATCATCATCTCAAACATATGATCAACACCTGCTTTTTCTTCTTTAGACATACTTGAACTACAATATGTAGTATATACTGTTGGTTTATTTTCATAAATCAGGGACAGCTTGGATAGTCATCCTGAAACACACAATACCTATGAAGCCAATGCATCAAGATCAAATGCCGTATTCATTGTCTTTGCTAATAGATCCGGCCAAGCGGACACTTTTGTATGCTCTCCAACAAATACCATCTCACCGTAAAGCTGAAAGAATGGTTTTCTTAAGCTTTTCTGCATCAACAGGCTTTGCAATATGTCCGTTCATTCCTTTTGCCAATGCCTTTTTTCTGTCTTCCTCAAATGCATTGGCTGTCATAGCTATGATTGGAATAGAGGCTTTCTTCTCATCTGCCAGTCTTCTGATTGTCTGAGTTGCCTTATATCCATCCATGTTCGGCATCTGAATGTCCATAAGGATCAGATCATAGGTTCTTGCCGGTTTCTGTTCCATCCTTGCCACACACTGAATTCCATCCTCAACACGATCAACTATAAGTCCCATATCCTCCAGGATAAACTCTGCGATTTCCGCATTCAGCTCATTATCCTCAGCCAGCAGAACATGTTTTCCGCTAATTCTGTCTGTTTCCTCTGTATCCGGGGACGGATCTGTAACCTGCTCGTAGTAACCCTTATCCGCAATCCTGTATTCCATGATAACTGTAAATTTGCTTCCTTCTCCCAGCTTACTTTCTGCTTCAATACTTCCGCCCATCATATCAACATACTTCTTTATGATCGGCATTCCCAGACCTGTTCCCGCAACCTTTCCCGCTGTTGTATTGCGTTCCCGGCTAAAAGCCTCAAACAGGGATGGCAGGAATTCTTCACTCATTCCGATACCTGTATCAATTACCTGAGTCTGTATCCGCACACAGTCTTCCCTGTCACAGTCAATCTCTGTGATCCTTATGGTAACCGTTCCCCCTGAAGCTGTATATTTTACCGCATTACTGATCAGATTGAGGAAAATTTCCCTGTTCTTTGTCTCATCGCAGATTATATGTTCATGCTGCACCTCATATTCCATCTCAAGGCGAATACCTTTTTTCTCTGCTTCCGCCTGAAAAATTTTGTAAACTCCATGATAAATATCTCGGATCTGCACATAATCTTCATCCAGTTCCACCTTACCACTTTCAATCCGGGCCATGTCCAGCACATTATTGATAATAGACAGCAGCAGATTTCCGGACTGCTCCATCTTCTCCTGATAATCCAGAAGCTTCGGATCTGTCAGTTCTCTTTTCATCAGCTCACTGTATCCCAGCAGTGCATTCATCGGTGTCCGGATATCATGTGACATATTGAAAAGGAAATCTGATTTGGCAGCATTGACCTTTTCTGCCTGAATCTGGGCTTTTCTTGCTTCTATCATCAGGTAACCTATAATCAGTATAATAATCAGGGTCACGCTTACAAAGCCAATGGAAACTACCCGCAGATTATCCTTTATGTATTCTGCCAGAGTCACCTTTCCCGGTCTGTTTTCATATACGGAAAACAGGCTTGAAAGTCTGGAAGCAGGCAGAGTCTGAATGGTTTTATTCAGGATATTCATTAATGTTGTATTTTCTCTGGTGACTGCAAAGCAGGAATCGCCGGATTTTGTAAGAAAAACACTCTGCATTTTGCTGTTTGCCAGCGTCTTTAATGACTGTCCTGCCTTCACAACAAAGCAGTCTGCCTCACCACTGTGAACTGCTTTCTCAACCTCAGCAGATGAGTCATATTCCTTTATTTTCCAGAAAGGATAATTAAAAGAAATATACCACTTTCCCAACAGGTTATTTCTGCTCACTGCCACTGTGTTTTCCCCGTTTTCATCAAACTTCGCAACGCCGGTGAGCACTGCAACATTGACTTCAAAAACAGTATTTGACAATATAATATCGTTCTGCTCAGCTTCATATGGGTTCTGATTCATATGAAAAATCATATCGATCCTGTTATCCTTTAATGCCTGCAGCTCTTCCTCCTGAGAATCAAAGCCTGTCGTCTGAAATTCTATACTTTTTTCTCCCATACAATTGGAAGCCAGACTGATATAATCGTTAAGAATTCCTACCGGTTCCTCTGACTCTGCATCCACCAGACTGATACCAACATCATTTTTCAGGTATCCAATCCTGACTGCTCCATGCTGTTCCAGCCAGTTCTGTTCCTCATCCGTAAGAGTTTCAATGGGATTTGCTGAAAGATACCTTTTATAAAGATCTTCTTTATAAAAAGGATTCTCTTTTTCTATCTTCCGCATTGCCTGATCCAGCTCCTCTTTCAGATCCGGGCATTTTTTGCTGACCGCAAAATAATTATAGGAACCGCCGATCAGAAGTGCAGGAGAAATGTTGTCTCTTTCCCACTGTGGAGACTCATTTAAAACAAATCCGTCAATTTCCTGATTGTGTAATTTCTGACGGGCATCATCTGTGCTGGTAATATCAACCTGCTGCGTGTCTACTCCATGGCTTTTCTCCCACTCACAGAACCGTCTGGCAGAAAGTGTATCCGGCAGCACCCCGATTCTCTTCCCATTCAATGTAGTCAGATCTGAAGCTGAAATATCCGTATCAGAAGGATTTACATAAAGGTAATACTTATCCTCGCCCATAGGCAGTTCTGAAAAGAGCATGGAAGTGGAACGTTCCTCTGTATAGGAGATGCCTCCCATCAGATCGATCTCTCCACTCTTCAACATATTCATCAGTTCTGCCCAGCTTCCCTCCACATATTCATACTTCCATCCTGTATGTGCAGCTACTGCCTGCTGATATTCGTAACTGTAGCCTCTCTTCTTACCGTCTGGTCCTGTGGTATTATAAGTTCCTTCATACCAGCCTACTCTGACTGTTCGGTTTTTTGCTTCCTCTGCCGATACAGAAAGGGGAAGCACAGTAATATATAAAACAAGGCATAATAAAATGCAGATATATCTTTTGAAAACCCTTGATCTTAAAAATTTGTAAATTACTTTTTCATCTTCGGTCACAGGCATTTTACCCCCTTATACTCCCAGGTTACGGTATCAAGCAGCAAAAATTCCTGTGTTCCGATCGGTCTGCCGTCCCGGTAAGTGGAAAATACATCCGTACTGATCAGATTCTTTTCTCTTGTTATTTTATCCATCGGTGTGTGTCCTACCACCTGGAGCAGTTTCCGCGGCTTATACAGACGTATGCCGGGACGCTGCGGACGCAGCCAGACAGGTGACATGTCATTCCACATCTCTAAGCGTCCCAATTTGTTGATTTCTTCCACAACGGCATCTACATCGTGGTATTTTGATTTTGGAACATATTCCTCAACAAAATAGTTCAGCACTCCGCCATGGGAAAACAGCACATTGTCAATTTTTTGAACAAATTGGATCGGATGATCTTCCGGAACCGTCCTGCGAAGTTCCAGAAGCTTTCTCTGTACCGTTGCGGATGCCATGGAACTGTATCCGCTCTCAAGGCAGTGCCAGAAGTAGCTGAGGTCATGATTTCCGTAACACCAGGCGGTATCCGGAAATCTTGCAGCAAATCTTATCGCTTCGTCGTATGTTTCTTCATAAAGTGCAATGTCATATTCTCTGTCCCAGTCATCCGGAATATCCATCAGACATACTGCACGATCTGCCGCCCTTGTATTCATAATAGCTGCTGCCTGCCGAAACATCTGCGGTTTCAGATGTACATCAGGAATTACCAAAACTTTCATCTATCTCTCGCTCTCTTTCTCATCTGCAATATTTTTTAACTTTCCAACTGCTTCTTTTATAATCGCTTTATCTCAATATCTTCTCCATCTGCTCTATGATCTCCTGTACTTCATAATTGATCAGGCAGTTCATAAGATCAAAGGATATTTCTTTTCCTTCTCCGCCGTACTGTTTTTCGAAAGCTGCCGCCTTTTCTTCATCGTGATCTTTGTATCTGGCTTTTCCGATCCGATAGGCGTCGGAATTTGCATGATCCGGATAATCTTTTGCTTTTCGGATAAAAAAGCTCTCTCTTTTCTGCAAAAGATCGCGTTTCAGTCTGCTTACATTTTTCAGAAATGGGGCCGTCACTTCCGGATAATGTTCTTTGATATAGACGAGATTCCGATGCAGGCAGGTCGCACTTTTTTCCATCAGTCTGCGTTCTTTTTCATTTGGAAAATCTTTGTATTCGTCCGGCTGGACAGGCTTTCCTTCGATGGATCTTTGCAATTCACCGAACCAGTAGTTGTGCCTTGACAGGTTATCCGGAAACATAAAACAGGTGGAAAATTCGTGGTCGATCATCGGTGCCAGCCTCAGAATCTGCCCGGATGCGTCACATACAAACGCAATATTTTCATAATGGTAATTCTGATCGCCTTTCAGAACCGAGATCAGAATCTGCATTGCCAGATCTTCTGCGATTCCCCGGTGTGTCTGAAAGTAATCTGCCTCCAGGATTTCGGTGTAATCATAAAACATCTGACAATAATTTAAGTAATCGTCAATCTGAACTTTTTCATCCGGATACGTTCGAAAGAACTCCAGTAAGTTCAGAAGATGTTCTCCTTCTTCATAGATCATCGGCGATACGGTTCCGTAATCATAATATTTCTCACATTCTGCCTCATATCCTCTGCAGAAGGCAAGCTGATACAAAGGTGCCGGGACAAAATAAGTATCAATCACCCAGGACCAGAATACTTCTGCACAGGCAAACAATGGGGTAGAGAATGGCTTTGATTTTGTGAGTGGTTTAAACACCATCCGGTCTTCAAACACCGGGAAATGTTTTTCTCCGCTGACCACACCGACGGCTTCTGCTTTCAGATTGCCCGTTCTTTCTGCATAATTATAAACCTTCGGAATCCAGGTTAATTTTGTGGGATTCTCACGGAAATTTTCTTTTTTATTCTCCTGCCGTCTCATGCTGACTTTCCTCCATCTGCTCCATGACTGCATCATAAATTTCTTTGGCAACTGCCAGCTTATAGGCCCGTCTTGTCGGCTGCGGCTTAAGTTCCACATAATAGGATCTGACTTTGCCGTCCATTTCAACTGCAAAATAAACCTGTCCAGGAATAGATGCTTCCGGATTTGCCGGATCGACATTTCCCATGGTTCCGGTCACTCCGATGCCGATATCTGCACGGTAGGCTTTTGTGCAGGCTTTTGCCATCGCTTCCGCCGTCTGTGTGGAATAGACCGTGTATTTGTCAATAACTTCTGCCGGAACGCCCTGCATAATTTTCGCTTCGTTGCAGTAAGTAACAAACGCACCTTTTAGAACCGCCGATGAGCCTTCTGTATCTGTGATCAGAGAAGCGATCTGCCCGGATGTTGCCGATTCCATCGTGGTGATCGTCAGCTTTTTTTCGATCAGCAGTTTTGTAAGCCTGCGGTAATCTGCTCTTATTTCTTTTTCATCATATTTTTTTGTCATGTTTATTTCCTTCCTGCTGAATTCCATATTTTGTGAACTACTCGGTAACTGAGTTACCAGAGCATCTGAAATCTGGCGGGATACCGCCTTTTTTCAGGGTGCGTCCATGACACCAATACTGCTTGCCTTTCGGCTATGCAGCTACTTTTACTATTTCTGGATTTTTTAGTCCGGATACGGACAGTTTCTTATGCTTTCCGGATACGGAAAGATATTTTCGCAGGATATTAAATGCACCTACTGCATCTGCATTGTATCTTTCTCCGTCAGTTATATACATACCCCGCACTTTTCGGTTTGATGCTTCTGCATATCTTTTTGATACTTCTGGTGATAACGGGCTGCACTGGCTGGTATAGCTTTCTTCCTGCTTTATCAATTGTATCCCATACCGTTTTAGTTTATATTCCAGCATGACAGATTATGAAGTCCAAGATCAATAGATAAATAATGTCCATTCTGGGAAAGCTGTTCCGGCTCTTCCATCTCATAGATAACAATAAGGTCGCATTTTCCGTTTTCCGGTGGATAGATCCGCAGCTGCTTTATATGATCCATGTTCCTGAAAATCTTATTTTCAAGATATAGAAATTTATCATGGATCCCGTATGTTTCTTCCATGTAGCTTTTCAGATCCTTTGGCAGAGACAGCCGCAGCTGGTCTGAACCTTTCTCATGCCGGATCCCCATCTGCATGTATGTAACCGGGATATTGCCCTGTTTAAAACGGGGCGGATTTGGATCTTTGATCCCTCCGGTCTTTTTCAGGACATAAAAAGATTTCCATGCTTTGTCCAGCTGCTTGCAGGTCTCCTGTGCTGTCTGTGACGGAAGCTGTTTATACCACAGATTTCCTTTATGTGTTTTTTTCTGATAATACCAGTCAGGATATTTTTCCAGTCCCAGCTCTTTATAATGATGCCGTTCATAGTTGCAGATATTCCAGAGTTTGGAAGCTGCATAACACATATGCCCTATGATATTGGAATATTCCGGCCGGATTTTTACAGATGTTCTGTGTGACAGCAGCATCCCTCTCCCTCCCCTCAGACAGTAACGCGGATTGGTATTTACAGTCCGCTTTAAATTAATACGACTTGCTCTGATGTTCAATATAACGGCGGATATTTTCCTCACAATTACTCTGATACTGAAAGCCCTCACCAAACCTTCCGATCTTTTTCTTTGAAACCAATTTTTATTTACTCACATTTTGAAAATATATCGTTGATTCATTTATTGCAAACAAAAAATCAATTTTTGAGAAATCAGCTCTTGATAATGAATCAAAGTCTACTGTCTCTATAACGAAACAAAGAAATACCCAAGATACGTTGGTAAAAATTCATTATCCGCCAAACTAAACTCTCGGCATCCTTATTTTCAATTTTGAAATCAGATTTACTTAATCCGTTTCTGAATATCCTCAACAGATGGCAGTTGCTTTTCCAGATCATCCGGCAGACTGCTGGTTATTTTATATTCACTCACACCAATCGGCTTTGAAATATCCTTGAGCGAATATTCTACAACCACATTATTCTTGCTTTTGCACAGAAGCAAGCCAATGGACGGATTGTCCTGCTCTTTCTTCAAAATGCCATCCACGGCTGACAGATAAAAGTTTAGCTGACCGGCATATTCCGGTTTGAAGTCGCCAGTTTTCAATTCAATAACCACATAGCAGCGAAGATTCAAGTTATAGAATAACAAATCAATGTAAAAATCATCGCCACCTACATTTAGATGATACTGATTGCCCAGAAATGCAAATCCCGTTCCAAGCTCCAGAAGAAGCTTTGTGACATCCCGAACCAGTGCCTGCTCAATATCCCGTTCAAGCATATCTTCCCGGAAAGGAATAAAATCAAAGACATACGGATCTTTCATTGTCTGCACCGCAAGCTCACTTTGCGGAGACGGTAAACGGTGCTCAAAATTTGTGACCTTATCTGCCAGAACCTGCCGCTGATACAAGTTACTTTCTATCTGATGGACAAGAACATTTCGTGACCAGCCGTTTTCCGCTGACTTTTTAATATACCATTTGCGTTCATCCATATCAGTGACCTTATCCAGAAGAACTATATTGTGACCCCATGGAATTTGTGCAACAACCTGTTGCACAAATTCTCGGTCTGGATAAATCTCTGCGAATTTTGCCATATACTTCAAATTACGAACAGAATATCCTTTGCTTTCTGGAAAAGCAATCCGAATATCTGCTGCAAGGTTATCAATAAACTTGTTTCCCCATGATTTATGTTCATTGATTACGCAACCAATATCATAATAGAGAAGCAGCATATCTGCATTCACATGAACTGCCACACGATATTGTGCCGCAGTAATTTCACTCTTAATATTTTCAATAATGGAAAGATACTCAGCCGTATTCATTAACATACTCATCGCCTCGCTTTCGTATAATTCTTATCATTATTTTTTTCTTAATATGCAATTCTAAAATAATCCAGGTATGCTTTATATCTATCTTGTGCTGTCAAGCAAGTATCAGTCAGATACCCTTTTTCATTATTCCATTCTTTCAATCCTCGATATCATAATAAAGGAGCAATAAATAGATTTTTTATTTAATTATATATTTAGTACCTCTTCCTTTCCCTTCAACAACTACTAAACCTCTTTTTATCATATTTTTCAGCAACTGTGTTGTCTTTGATTTGCCAAACGGTACATATGGTGCAATTTCGCTTATTGGTTTTAACATAGTCTCACTTAAAATTTGGTAAACAATTTTTTCGTCTTCAGTTAAATCAACATTATCTTCAAATATAGGAAGCACAATCTTTATTGCGTTCTCAGATACTTCAAAATCTGGTTTGACCAAAGCTTTTTCATAAAGTTGTTTTATTCTTATAATTCCTGTTCCGAATATTTCTACAAAACCCAATCTGTAAAATACGTTTGCAAGATTTCTGTTTCTCAAAATTGAAAGTTTCCCAGACAAATATTCCTCCTCTGTTATTCCTGATGGAAGTCCTCCTGGAGATACGATTTCAATTCTGTCATCAAACATAGAAACTCTGATCTGCGATGCCACGTCCCATGCCCTGTGAATCAACGCATTTGCAATCGCTTCTCTGAATGCAGCTTCCGGTATTTTTTCCACTTTCTTCCTATCAGCACTTTGTATCACTTCGTACTGATAATACTCCCGGAATACAGAGATTGCCTTTTTGTATACTTCTAATACGGAGATGTTTTCAAATGTTATTCTTCTCTGAATGATACTGATACTTTCTCCAAATTTAACAATATCAATTCCCGGAAAATGATTTTTATCTGCCAAAAGACCTGCTGCATTATTATAACCATTTATGTTGTCATATAAATTCAATGTTTTTAATGTATCCTGATTAAAAGTTTCAAGCTGAATCATTTCTTTTAATTTGCAATGCAAAACTTCAAAGGACAATGCTTGATCTTTACACGTTAATTCCTCAAATCTGATATTTTTTCCCTCTAAAATAAGCCTTGAAAATTCCAGTGTATCTACCTCTATCGTTGCAGTATCATTTCGTTTGTATGCTTTCGATTTATATAAATACGGTTTCTGGAGTCCACTTTTTATCGTCAGTTTTATTATCTGATCATTGTTCTGGATTTCAAGCATATAGTTTGGTTGAGGTGAAATACTGTCATTGATTTTATTTTCAATGTCAAGGCAGGCCTGTTTCACATCCAGCAATCCTTTGATATCTCCATTATCATCAATTCCAAAAAAGATTGTTCCGCCATCGTAATTTGAAAAGGCACTGACTGTTTTTAAAAAAGTATTCGTAATCGTTTCCTTGAATTCTAATATTCTTGTTTCACGCATATTGAGCACATCCTTTTCAATTTTTTGATTATATTATACCCAGAAACAGTCAAAAAAACAATCGCAAAATTTTGTGATTGTTTTTTTGATTATTTCACCACATACCTATGAAATGTAACCGCCAAATAATCTGGCAGATTTTCGAATCATTAGCTTTCTTTTATAATTCAGCCATTTCCTTCTGTGTTATCATCCTTCATCACCCTTTCCATGAAATCCTTTCTTCTATCCTTTGCAATCTGTATCTATTTCCCTTCTCTTGAAGAATCCCCAATAATCCGAATATCTGCTGCTCATCAAATATCAAATTCTTTTTTCAGCAGATCTACAAGAAATTCTGCTGTCTGTTTATCAAACTGAATCGATTGACTTATCTTTTCTGGATTTTCACGATCAATTTTTCCATATGTATCTATCTGTACATATCTATTTCCAGCTGCATCAAATACAGTATACGTCGTATATACTTTATCATGTATTATTTTATTCCCTGGTGCATTTTCTGGTCGTCCTTTATTTGGTTTATTATCACCATAATATTTTACATATCCATGCTCAGAGTCATAGCGATCATACCATGGTGTTTCTTCACTTTCCGCCTTTCTTGGCGTACTGGAGATAATAATCAGCGGGCAGCGAGACTCACCATTCGGACCCGTAATACTCTGAACATTGTGAATCCCCTTTTGAAACTGAAATCCAATCCCCGGTGTTCTCGATTCATAATAAAAATTATCAAGCCCATCAACTTGTGGCGAGTCCTGCTGCTGCGGCCTTGGCATTCTGTAAACTCTTCCTATTTTCAGCACTCTATTATCCTCTCCATCTTTTGTATATGAAACGTATCTTTTTCTATGTTTTTTTATTTTACCATACGCATCAGCAAAAGTAAACGTTTGTTCGTCATTTCCTTTATATGCCGCTTTTCTATTCCTTAAATCAATCACATTTAGAATAACCGAACAACCAGACAGCACCTCTCACCTTGCCAATTTTATGATCCCATCACATCAAAAAAGAAGCTACCGTATGATAGCTTCTTCCTTCTAAATAATATGTGCTTTCACATACTCCACAAACTGTTTTGCTTCTTCCGGCAGATCGCCATGAAGTCGTTTTACATAACCAAACGTCATTCTGTTTTTCATGCCTCGGATAGGGATTGCATGGATATCTTTCGATCCGGTCAGAATATCCGGGAAGCGTGCACTGCTGATATTGGCAAGGGATGTCGTCAAAATGATCTGTGTCAGAAGACTGCGGTTATTGGTCACCATCACCTGCCCCTGGTTCTGATAATCAAGATAATCCATTCCGCCTTCCATCAGATGCATCTCAGGTCTGTTGTAAAAGTCCTGGATCTGCACATATTTCAGAGATTTCAACTCCCGCTCAGCCACACTTTCTGCACCGTAAAGCGGATTTTGTGGCCCTACATAGAGAATGGGTTCCGTCTGGCCAAGAGCTGTGAATTCCAAATGTTTTCGTTCGATCATCTGAAGATAGGCGATCATCTGTCTCTGATCTGCATAGAAAAATCCTATGTCGAACGTACGATGATGCAGCGACGGGAAAATTTCTTCCACTGTACTGTCCCGATACCAGACTTTCAGATTTTTCTCTGCTCTGCCTTCACAGTAGGCACCAAAAAGTGTTGCAAACCGGTCACCTGCGGCAGAAATCACACGCAGCACTTTCTCGTCTTCTTCCACTGCTGCATGAATTCTGGACGCATCCACCAGCATATTGCAGGCATATTCATAAATCTTTTTACCGGACTCTGTCACTTCCACACCACGTGCTTTTCGTTCCAGAAGCTGCACGTTCAGTTCTGTTTCCAGATTTTTGATGGATTTACTGATATGCGGCTGTGTGGTATACAGCATCTCTGCTGCTTTCTTAAAACTTCCGCTCTCCACACTGACCACAAAATACTGCAGCTGTTTCAGATCCATAATTTCCCCACCTTTCCGTCATTCTGTTATCTCGAAATATGTGCCGCATCCCGGTGCCAGAGCAGCAGAAAAGAAACTCCTGCCGCAATCCATGAAGCAATATAAATCATAACAATACATTCCATCGTTCCATAGACCGGAAGTACCAGCAGGATACCAAGCACTCGCAGCAGGCAGATGGCCAGTAGCGTGGTGATCATAGGCCGTATCGTATCTCCCGTGCCGCAGCAGGCACCGGAAAATGCTTCTGCAAGGGCATAGAAACAGAAGAACGGTGCCATCATCCGGCTGTAAGTTCCAACCAGTTCTGAAAGGGATGCTGCATCCTGAGAAGATACAAACAAAGGTGTCAGCATCTGTGCAAAGAAAAACAGTCCCACACTGATCAGTATTACGACACCGGCAGACATGGCTGTTCCTGCCCTGACTCCTTTTCGGATCCGCTCCGGATTTCTGGCTCCCAGGTTCTGTGCCACAAAGGTGGTCAGTGCCGGGCCCATGGAATCAGATATAAGCCAGATCAACATATTCATTTTATCACAAATTCCCCAGGCTGCAATCTGATCTGTACCCATCGTGTTGACACCGGCCTGCACAATACTGTTCGCAATCGGAAACAGCATAGACTGCAGTGCCAGCGGAAATCCCAGTCTGATCATCTGGCTCATATGCTCTGCACAGAAATGCGGCCACCAGAGTGGCTTTTCTTCTTTGCTGATATGAAGCGTTTTCCGGAGCATATAAAACGTAAGTACCACGCTGACAATCTGTGAGAATACCGTTGCCAGAGCTGCACCGGCCACTCCCAGATGCAGCACACCCACCAGCAGAAGATCTCCCACAATGTTGATAACCGCACAGCAGATCAACACATACAGCGGACGTTTGGAATCTCCGTATGCACGCAGGATTCCGGCTGCCATATTATAAAGTACCATGGACCAGATACCGCCAAAATAAATGCAGGTATACGCAAAAGCTCTGCCATAAACCGTCTCCGGCACGGACATAACGTTTAACATCCACGGAGTCAGAAGAACGCCGCCAACAGAGCAGATCACACCAAGGATCACTGCCACCGTGCAGGCCGTACGGATGGAGCAGTGCATCTGCTTCTCATCTTTGGAACCGCAATGTCCGGAAATGATGATTGTCGCACCGGAAGCCAGACCATTCATGAAATTCAATGGAAATTTAAATAGCGTATGCACGGAATCGATCGCTGCCAGTCCCAGTTTTCCTGTAAACTGTCCAACCACCACTGCATCAATGGTCACATAAAGCTGCTGGATCAGACTGCCCACAATAATAGGCAGTACGAACAGCAAAATACCTTTTCCAACGCTGCCTTTCGTGAGTGTATGTTCCTTCATATCTATTTCCTTCTCTGTACCGCAGAATCAAAATCCCACGCACCTGCAAGTTTTTTCAAATCATCTAAAGTTGCATTCGAATTATGTGCTTTGCACACTTCCAGAAGGTCTTCATAGCTGTAAGCATTTAAGGTAATGCCGGAAGACAGTTCATATTTTTTCTGAAAATCCTGATAACTGGTAGAAACCCAGAATCCCTGCTGAATCGTAAAAGCCTTTCCATCCTCCCGGAAATCCTCACTGTATCCTGTCACTGCATTGTACATGGCTGCAAATGCCGGTCCGATGATAGACTCATATTTACCGCACAGATACTTCAGACTGCCGTTTTTAAAGAGTCTTCCATTGGCCTGCGTATAACAGTCAATCGTTCCAAGACTGGCATCTTTCAGAGAGTCTGCAATGGTCTGCACCGGAATCGTACTCATGACCACACCTGCCGGGTCTTTTTCAAACGCTGCAACTGCCTTCTCTCCCACATCCGTCACGCCGATGTAACCCGGAAATACCGTTACTTTCAAAGCTCCGGCCTCCATGCTGACCGGTTCGGAAGCAGACGCAAGCTCTGTGCTGCTCTGGTCAAACTGTACGCCGTATGCTTTCTGCAGGGCATCAAGCATACCTTCTGTACGCTGTTCGTGCATGACATTGCTGCCTGCCCCTCCGCTTAAGATAAAGTAGCTGTCAGAAATTTTCTCTTCCGCAAAATAAGCGACCATATCATATCCTGCCTGATACTCCATCTCGTTCCCCGGTCCGAAATATCCCAGGAAATATGGATTGTCAGCAACCTTGTCAAAATCTTCCGGATCTGTGGTACTGGACGGACGGAGATAATACACTCCGCCGGATGCACAAAGTTCTACTTCCTTTTCCAGATCAAAGCTGTTAAATGCGATAATTCCTTCCACACCTTCCTCAATGGCATCCTTCAGGAACTCCATCTCCTCTTCTTCTGTAGTTATCCCCGCAGAATACAGGAAGTCCACATCTGAAAAATTTTTCCCAAGATAACCTTCCATATACTGACGGAAGGCCTGTACCTGTTCATCCTTCAGATCATAAACGATAACACCGATCTTGTGAATAGGTTGCTGCTCATTTTTGTGTCCACAGGAAGCTATCGCTAACACCATAATCAGTGCCAACAATAATGTTGCAATTTTTTTCACCGTTATTTATCCTCCTTATCAAACAGATGACAAGCCACTTCGTGATCTGCTCCAATCTGATGGAGTTTCGGTTTTTCCGCCGCACATTTTTCGGTTGCTTTCGGACAGCGTCCCCGAAACGGGCAGCCTGCCGGCACATCCAGCGGGCTTGGTGCCTCGCCCTTGATCTCTTCAATCGGTTTGCCAAAATCCATGCCGATATCAAAAATGGAGCCGATCAGTGCTCTCGTATACGGATGTACGGCACGTTCTGACAGATTTTTCGCAGGGAGCACTTCCACTACATTTCCCAGATACATAACTGCCACTTCATGTGCACAGGACTGGATCAGTGAAATATCATGGCAGATAAAACCGATGGTAATATTTTTTTCTTTCTGAAGTTTTACGATCAGTTCAATGATCGTCTGCTGTACAGATACATCCAGTGCGGAAGTTGCCTCATCAAGAATCAGAATCTCCGGTTCCAGAGCCAGAGCACGGGCGATGGCTACACGCTGACGCTGTCCGCCGGACATATTGTGCGGATAACGGTCTGCAAAATCTCCCGGCAGCTCTACCATTTCCAGAAGACGGCGGCAGGCTGCATCCTTCTCACTCTTCCTGATACGGTTAAAGTTCATAAGAGGTTCGCATACAATATCACGGATCTTCATTTTCGGGTTGAAAGAAGAGGTCGGATCCTGAAATACCATCTGGATATTCTGACGGTTCTGACGCAGTTCTTCCCCCTTCAGTTTGGTAATATCCTTGCCGCGGTAAAGGATCTCTCCCTCGGAAGGAGTATCCAGTGATACCAGAAATCGCATAAACGTAGATTTACCGCAGCCGGATTCACCTACCAGTCCCAGTGTCTTTCCTTTGTAAAATTTCAGATTAATATCATCATTGGCAACCAAAGTACGTCCGCCGGACGCCGGGAAACGGCGGGTAACATGCTTCGCTTCCAGAACAACTTCATCATGTTCAAACATAAGATTCCCCTCCCATAGAAGGTACCGCACTTAACAGTCTGCGGGTATAATCATTTTCCGAGTGATGCAGGATATGGTCGCGGTCACCCTGATCTTCAATATGACCGTCTTTCATAACCACGATGTAGTCAGACATATAAGCTGCCACACCCAGGTTGTGGGTAACAACAATAATACCGGTTCCGTAATCATCCCTCAGTTCCATCATCTGACGTACGATCTGTGCCTGAGTCGTTACATCAAGTGCACTCGTCGGCTCATCCGCCAGCAGAAGCTTCGGCTGATAGGTCATTCCCATAGCAATACCTACACGCTGACGCATACCGCCGGATAACTGGAACGGATAGGATCTCATAATATTATCCGGACTTGGAAGACGCATCTTTTCAAGCATTTCCTCTCCTTTTGCCCATGCATCCTTTTTCGAAATCTTCTCGTGAGTCTGAAGATATTCAGTAAAGACCGCACCGATTTTCCTGGTCGGGTTCATCATGGCACCACTGTCCTGAAAAATCATGGAGATTTCACTGCCTCGCAGATTCCGCCACTGCTCCTGTGTATTCTTAAGGAGAGATTTCCCATTAAAAAGGATATCTCCTCTGGTTACTTTACCGCCTCCGGCAAGAAGTCCGAGAACCGCACGGATCACAGTAGTCTTGCCGCTTCCGCTCTCTCCTACCAGACTGAAGATCTGACCCCCGGCCATATCGAGACTGAAATTCACAACGGTAGGAACGTCTTTATAAGCGATTGTAATATTATCAATTTTCAGCATCTTCCTGCCTCCTTACTCATCTCTCGGATCCAGGATATCCCGGATGGAATCTCCCAGCATATTAAATACAACAACGACCAGGAAAATGGCAAGTCCCGGATAGAGCATCATCCACGGTGCAGACTGCATGCAGGCACGTCCTTCATTCAGCATATAGCCCCATTCCGGTGTCGGCGGCTTTGCACCAAATCCGAGGAAAGACAGAGCTGCGATCTCCAGCATCATACCACCCACATCCGTAGCCGCTGTAATGATCAGCGTCGGCAGTGCGTTCGGAAGCATATAACGAAGCAGCATATACGGTGTTTTCGAACCTGTCACAACTGCTGCCGCCACATAGTCACGGTCACGGATCTTCATGACCAGGCTTCGTGCCAGACGGGCATATTTTGTCCAGTTAACGGCCACGATCGCAATAATGGCATTTCGGATACTTGCACCCATGATACCTGCAACGGCCAGAGCAAGAACCAATCCCGGGAATGCCAGCATCATATCTGCAATACGCATGAGAATCGCATCAATCTTACCGCCAAAATACCCGGCAATAACACCTACTACACTTCCTACCAGGAAGATCAGGATAACCACGCCAAACGTAGAAGTCAGGGAAGCACGTGCTCCGTAAATAACACGTGCATAAATATCACGGCCCATTTTATCGGTTCCGAAAATATGCTCTTTACTCGGTGCTTCCAGTGCTTCTGTAAGAGATCCTTTCAGCGGATCAACGCCTCCTGTCAGTACCGGTGCAAAAACAGCTGCCAGGATGATCAGAACAGCAAGAATCCCGAAAAAGGTAAACTGCTTATGTTCTTTCATAAATTTTAACGTCTTTTTCATGTTCTCACCTCTTCAATCGCATCCGCGGATCAATATAAACATAGGATGCATCCACAATCAGGTTAATGACCATATAAATCAACGCCATCCAGAGCACATAACCCTGAATCAGGTTATAATCGCTGGAAGTAATCGCAGTAACGGCCAGATTTCCAAGTCCCGGATAAGAGAAAATTACCTCTACAACACTGGTACCGCCAAGAAGGCTTCCGATGGACAGACCAAGCATCGTAATCAGCGGAAGTAATGCATTCGGAAATACATTTTTCCAGATGATGGTAGAACGTTTTACACCTCTGGCTTCTGCACCGATGACATAGTCCTGACTCAGTTCCTCCAGAACTGCTGTCCGGACCTGTCTTGTATATTTGGATGCCATTGCAATGGCCAGCGTCAGTGCCGGCAAAAACAGACTCTTGAAGTCACCCCCCGAAGCGATAACCGGGAAAATCTGAATCTTTACACACAAAAGCAGCATCAGAAGAAGACCTACCCAGAAGTTTGGCATGGCACATCCAACGAAGGTTACCGCACGGCAAATATAATCGATAATTCCATCTTTATGCAATGCAGAAGCAACGCCAAGCGGCACGGATATAATCAACATCAGGATCAATGACATCAGTGTCAGTTTCAGCGTCGGAATTACACGGGCTGCCAGCAGCTCTACAACCGGTTTGTTCAGGCTGTAGGATTTTCCGAAATTGCCATGCAGACAGTTAAACAGCCAGCGGAAATACTGGGTGAAAAACGGATCATTCAGACCCATCTCGTCTCTGGTCTGCTGTACCAGCTCTTCTGTCGGCATGACACCGGTAGCGGAAAACATGTTACGAACCGGATCTCCCGGAGACAGGTAGGTCAGCAAAAACGTCACGAAACTGATACCGATCAGCACGATCACAATCTGAAAGATTCGGCGAAGAATCTGTTTCTTATTCAAAACAATAGCTCCTTTCTGTTAGAATTCAAGCCAAACGCATGAACCCCACGTGCGGAAATACCCCCACACTGCCGCCGTAAGGGGCACGGATGGGGGTAATCAGTTCTTAAACTTACTGAGCCGGGGTAATCTCGGTGGTCAGCCAGTAATAGTCTGCAGTATGGATATGTGCATTTCCCACATTTTTAGAGTAGATCATGGAAGAGTTGTAGTAACCGTCGATCAGAACAGCTGCATCATCTACCAGGATCTGCTGCATCTGGAAAATCAGATCTGCACGCTTGTCCTCATCCATCTCGCTCTTCAGCTGTTCAAACAGCTTATCATATTCCGGATTGGAATATCCGCAGTAAGTAGTGTCCGTTGCCCAGTTTGCCATGTATGCATATGGGTCTCCGGTACCTACGGTGATCCAGTTATTATTGTTGAAATCATAGTCTCCGGCAGCAAGTTTGCTCCACTGGTCATCGGAACTGCCGTAATCTGCGGTGCATCCGATACCGATCTCTGCCAGATACTGGATATGTGCATTGGAGAAATCATTCAGCAGACGGTTCTCATAAGAAACGTAGTGCAGGTTGATGTTTTCTCCGTCGATCTCACGGATTCCGTCTCCGTCCGTATCTACGATACCGGCATCGTCAAGGAGCTTTTTCGCACCTTCCGGATCATAGGTATATGGGTTGTTCAGTTTGTCGTATCCATAATTTAACGTAGACGGCAGTACGGAGAATCCCGGCGTATACAGATCTCCGATCGTCTTGGAATGACAGATGGTGTCATAATCAATCGCCATCAGGATTGCCTGACGCAGAGTCTTATTGCCAAGAACACCGTCAAAATTCATCCAGCTGAATCCACAACGAACACCAGATGCAATGTCTACGGTGAAATCAGGGTTATCCTTGAAGTCCTGAATATCCGATACGTTGGTGATATTCTCTACCAGATCAACCTGTCCGCTCTGCAGAGCCATGGTCTTGGCAGAAGCATCACCCATGTACATCAGTTTTACTTCATCATACGGAACTTCCTCACGGTAGTTCGGGTTCGCCACCAGATCGTATCCAACGCCTACGCCATTAAAGGTATCGATCATGTACGGACCTGTTCCGATCGTACCATTATCAAAGTTTTCGGTATCTGCCACATCAACAATTCCCATGGTCGGATGTGCCAGCTGTCCCGGAAGGTTTGCATACGGCTGAGTGGTCTGGATGGTCAGAGTGTTTGCCTCATCATCAGCAGTTACCGTTGCCTCAAACTCCAGATATTTCTGAGGTTTTGCAGAACCACTCGGTCCCATCTCTTTCAGATACTCAAAATACTCTTTTACTTTTGTCGGAGTCAGATCGCAGCCATCAGAGAATTTGATACCGTCTTTCAGAGTGATGACCCACTCGGTATGCTCGTCATTTACCGTATAACTCTCTGCCAGCCATGGCTCAACTTCCATGCTGTCGTTGAATTTGAACAGACCCTCGGTGATACCGTAACGCATAGCGTTCCATCCGCCATTCTCATCCGTAACGGTATTTACAATACCATCGGTATACATCTGACATCCGAAAGTAAGTACTTTCTTATCTCCGGTGCTTGCCGCGGAAGTGTCGCTGCTGCTGTTTGCGGCAGAAGTATCGCTGCTGTTGTTATTGGAAGTTCCACCGCCGCAGCCCGTCAGTAAAAGTACTGCTGCAAGAGTTAAACTGATACATTTCTTTTTGTTTCTCATAATTTTTTATCCTTTCTCCTTTCATCTGCTCCGACTAAGATAAAATTCCGCGTAAAAAAAGCCGGATATACATCCGACTTTATTCTCACCCCTCAGCAGGTATACTATTCCTATAAATATAACATGGAATTTTTCAGGTAAGAATTTCTCGTCTTCCGCAAGAATTCTCTGTGACAAAAATAAGCAGGTCTCCTGACTTCAGCATTCACACCCAAAGCACCTTCCCAAAAATTTCCAGTGGTATCCGCTCTGAACCAGCTATCACAGTGACGGGATCGTTCCGGACTCTCACCGGATTCCCTTTTCATCGAATGTATATTCGAACTTATTTTCTGCGGCTTAAACGCCGACTATATGAACATATAGTTTTATATTCACACCTTTTTTATATTTTGTCAACGAAACACATATTCCTTTTTGTTATATATTAAAAGATTGATTTTTCAGATATTTGACATCATCTCGGGGCTTCCTATCCATTTTCCGATTCTGTTTTGTCATAAAAAGTTTGATTTTCTTGTAAAAATATTCTTCTCCACAAATTGCATCCGCCGCATATATATTCCATTTCGGTATATATAGCAATCATCATGAAGTCACTTTTCAATCAAATCCTCCATCGTACATCCGAGGACTTTTGAAAGACGATATAATGTTTCCGCACTTGCCTTATTGATATTCTTATTTCGCTGCTCATACATCTGGATGGAACGCAGACCGACACCGGAACGCTTCGCCAATTCTGCCTGTGTACAGCTGCCAAGCATACGAATACGTTTCAGATTCGTTTCCGAAAAATACTCTCGAACTCTTGCATCTGCAATATCCGCAAATTTGCTGATATCAGCTTCGTGGAGTGTATAGTACATTTTCTGAAAATCTTCAAAAGAAATTGCATTATTCAGAAAAGACTCTGCATAATCAAAATAAGAATCATCTGCATGATAACCCGTGATCAAATCAAAAGCATTTACATTAATACTGAAATGATCAATCAGATATCTCTTTGCTCTCCTTGCCACAGGCGTTTTTAGTGCAAAAAGTCGATGCTCAACCAATACTGCAATCCAGTTTAGAATAGTATAGTCTGGACTGTTCAAATTCAAAATATGCAGATATTCTGTGTCTAATGTATAACGATTGGCAAATCCATCTCGCAAAGAAGAAACAGCCCACTCTTTCGCAAGATCTTTGCTGGCTGTACAATAGAAACCAATGCCAAAATCATTGTTCTTTTTTCCGTCACCGAAGACCGGGTGCTCCACTATTTTCTCCGAACCATGAAATATGGTTAATTGCATGTCGCAGACTTGCTGAAACAGAAAAAGGTAATCTTGCTCTATTAGCATGGGCACAGAAAGCAAAACTAGAAGCTCGTACCATCAAAACTTCATTAATCGATTTAAAAACTCTTAAGAAGAGATTACCTGAAATCAGAAGCATGACATCAATGAATCCTGCTGATTTCTGTCCTAGGCTGATCGAAATGTTAGCCAGCTGTGGTATTGCACTCGTTTTCCTGCCTCATATTGGAGGCTCCTTCTTGCATGGAGCAACTTTCTATGACGGAGATAAAATAGTTGTTGGATTAACAGTCCGCGGCAAAGATGCAGATAAATTCTGGTTTAGCCTATTCCATGAACTTGGCCATATTTTACTTGGCCACATCAACCAATCCAACGGCACAACTATTGAGGACGAAAATGCCGCCGACAACTTTGCAAAAGAGACATTAATTCCTACTGCAGAATTTAATGCATTTACTTCTTTAAATGATTTTTCAAAGGCATCCATTTATTCCTTTGCTCAGGAACAAAATATCCTTTGTGGAATTGTCGTCGGACGCCTGCAAAAGGAAGGCTTCATAAATTATAATCGTTGCAATGATTTAAAGACCAAATATGCATTATCAGTATAAAAATCACTAAAGATTTATGGATAATATAAATGAAAATCAAGTAAACGCCAAATATTCCTACAGATTTTCGAATTCTCAGACCTCCTCCATAATTGTAATCTATAGATACTTAGAGCATTTCGCTATAATTATGGAGGATAGGTTACGGAATATTGTGGTCAAGCTTTTTTGTAACATTTATGGCTAAAAATACAATGCATTGCTGCACGGATGATATCCGCAGTCTTCCTTGTATGTAAAGGATGCTCCGCACTGCCTCTGGCAACTTTGTCCTTGACATACACAGTTACCTTCGAGTTGAAAGGACGGTGTGAAATTTTTTCTGTAAATTCAGATCTTCAAATTTTTTTGTATCCCTTCCTGATCCGCAGCCAAAATCCAATACGCTGTTTCCATGCAATGCACACTGAAAACGTTCCTGTATATCACTGAAATTCACCGAAATCGTACCCTGTACAAAGGCATCTGCATTCTGGTCATAATATTTTAATGTTTCATCATTCATCAGTCATTTCTACCCTCATCTAATTTTCTGAGTCAAGAAACAAATATAAGGTTTTTCATTTGTCAGTCAACTCATTCCATATTTCTATTTTACCCCCACATACTCCCAGGTCACGGTATCCAGCAATAAAAACTCCTGTGTTCCGATCGGTCTGCCGTCCCGGTAGGTGGAAAATACATCTGTACTGATCAGATTTTTTTCTCTTGTTATTTCATTCATCGGCGTATGGCCTACTACCTGAAGCAGTTTCCGCGGTTTATACAAACGTATGCCTGGTCGCTGCGGACGCCGCCATGGGAAAACAGTACATTGTCGATCTTCTGAACAAATTGGACCGGATGATCTTCCGGAACGGTCCTGCGAAGTTCCAGCAGCTTTCTCTGTACTGTTGCGGATGCCATGGAACTGTAGCCACTCTCCAGACAATGCCAGAAGTAACTGAGGTCATGATTGCCATAACACCATGCTGTATCCGGAAATTCCAAAGCAAACCTTATCGCTTCGTCGTAGGTCTCTTCATAAAGTGCAATGTCATATTCTCTGTCCCAGTCATCCGGAATATCCATCAAACATACCGCACGATCTGCTTTCCCTGTATCCATCAAATCTGCTGCCTGCCGGAACATCTGTGGTTTCAGATGCACATCCGGAATTACTAAAACTTTCATTTATCTCACGCTCTCTTTCTCTTCTGTAATTTTTTTCAACTTTCCAATCGCTTCTTTTATCCAGATTTCTGTAACTTTATTTTCTTCTGTCTCCGGATCGTTTTCTGTTATTTTTCTTTACTGTACGGATTCTCTTTACAGATCTTTCAGTCTCACTCCGCCTGCTGTTTTCCAGTCCATATTTCCGTTTGAGGTATGTCCGAGGATCACTGCGGATGCGGCTGACGGAGCACTGAACTCGTAATTTCGGACAAATTTTCTCTCTGAAATCACACCGTCTGCTTCCAGCTTATTTCTCAGATTGTAGTATGTTTTTCCTCTTGTCTCCAACGATGGAACGATATGATCCGAAACGATCGAATCCTTCAGTACGGTAAATCCTCCGGCACTGACAAAGCCTTTTGCATTTGCACCGGATCCTTTGCAGTACAAATAAATGGTATCGTCTGTTGCCTGTGGTGCCGGAAGCAGCACTTTATAGCCAAGCGTGCTAATCAGGATTTTTACGTTTTCGATAAATTCTTCCATCACTGCGACCTGTGATTCTTTCATCACAGTATTCTTATAGGTATTTTTGGTAAGGACCACATAACTTTTACTGTCACGTGCGATTTCTACCAGGCGATTTTCCAGATAACGGATCAGTGCTTTGTTCAAATCTCTTCCGACAAAGATCACCGCTGTATTCCAGTAATATTTTTCTTTCCCTGTCTGATAATCTCTCAGATGCTGGTTCAGTCTTTCCAGTACATTTTCTGCCTCACCGATGTATACAGAGGCATCTCCGTCCTCTTCCTGGCAGAACAGAAAATAAACACCTGCCCCTTTCATATCTTCCCGGTCGCAGTTGTGCACTTCTGTTCTTGGGATCTTGATCGCTTTTCCATTCCAGTTTGACAGCTCAGCCGTTACAAGGCTGTCTGCCGTTCCGTTTACCAAAAATAATTCGATTGCTTTTCCGTATGCCATATTCTCTTTTCCTTCTTATTTTCTCTTAATCGCTTTATCTCAATATCCTCTCCATCTGTTCTATGATCTCCTGCACTTCATAATTGATCAGGCAGTTCATAAGATCAAAGGATATTTCTTTTCCTTCTCTGCCATACTGTTTTTCGTAAGCGGCTGCTTTTTCTTCGTCGTGGTCTTTGTATCTGGCTTTTCCGATCAGGTAGGCATCGGAGTTGGCATAATCCGGATAATCTTTGGCTTTCTGAATAAAAAAGCTTTCTCGTTTCTGCAAAAGATCGCGTTTCAGTCTGCTTACGTTTTCCAGAAAGGTGGCTGTGACTTCCGGATAATGCTCTTTGATGTAAACGAGATTATTGTGCAGGCAGGTTGCACTTTTTTCCATCAGCCTGCGTTCTTTTTCATTTGAGAAATCTTTGTACTCTTCCGGCCGGACAGGCTTTCCTTCGATGGATCTTTTCAGTTCATCCAACCAGTAGGTGTGTCTTTGTATATTGTCCGGAAACATAAAATAGGTAGAAAATTCGTGGTCGATCATCGGTGCAAGCCTCAGGATCTGGCCGGATGCGTCGCACACAAATGCAATATTTTCATAATGATAATTCTGATCGCCTTTCAGGACAGAGATCAGGATCTGCATCACCAGATCTTCTGCGTTCTCCCGGTTTTTCTGAAAATAATCTGCTTCCAGAATTTCGGTGTAATCATAAAACATCTGACAGTAATTTAAGTAATCATCGATCTGAACTTTGTCATCCGGATACGCCCGGAAAAATTCAAGCAGATTTAAAAGATACTCTCCTTCTTCGTAGATCATCGGAGATACGGTCCCGTAATCATAATATTTGCCGCACTCTGCCTCATATCCTCTGCAAAGGGCAAGCTGATACTGCGGTGCCGGAATAAAATAGGCATCGATTACCCAGGACCAGAATACTTCTGCATAGGCAAACAACGGCGTAGAGAGCGGCTTTGATTTTGTGAGCGGTTTGAAAACCATCCCTCCTTCAAACACCGGGAAATGTTTTTCTCCGCTGACCACACCGACGGCCTCCGCTTTCAGATTTCCTGTTCTTTCTGCATAATTATAAATCTGCGGATTCCAGTTTATTGTTTCCGGATTTGCCGGATCGACATTTCCCATCGTTCCGGTCACACCGATGCCGATATCTGCCTGATAGACAGCCGTGCATGCCTTCGCCATCGCTTCTGCGGTCTGTGTGGAATAAACGGTGTATTTGTCAATGATTTCTGCCGGAACGCCCTGCATGATCTTCGCTTCGTTGCAGTAAGTGACAAAGGCACCTTTGAGCACCGCCGATGAGCCTTCCGTATCCGTGATCAGGGATGCAATCTGCCCGGATGTTGCCGATTCCATCGTGGTGATCGTCATCTTTTTTCGATCAGCAGTTTTGTCAGTTTCCGGTAATCTTCTCTTATTTCTTTTTCATCATATTTTTCTGCCATGCTCAAACACTTCCTTTATTTACAATCTCTTTTTCGGGATAAAGCTGTCAAAAATGATTACATCAAATGTTTTTTCTGCTTCTTCCAGTTCCTTCTGGTTTTTTATGGTCCATGCAACATTCTCCGGTTTGAAAAGTTTTCTGCACAGAGTATAGGAAAAATCCTTTTTCCATAAATGGTTATACGCAATGAAATCCGGTCTGTGATCTTTGAACCATTTCACTGCAAACGGATGGAACGATTCCATACAGTAACATCCTTGATAAGAATCCATTCTTTCTGCCATAAGCTGCGTTGTTTTTTTCCAGTCTCCTTCTGATTTCACCTCAACGATCAGCGGAACTTTTCCATCTATCACTTTGAGAACCTCATCAAACAGCGGAATTTTTTCGTCTGATTTTGCAAGCCGGTAATGTTTCAACTCATCATAGGAACATTCCGTAAGCTTTTTGTCAAACCCGCACATTCTCTGCAGTGTTTCATCATGAAAAACAACCAGTCGGTTGTCGGTTGTCAGCTGTACATCCAGTTCAATGCCATAGCCCTGCTGTACCGCTCTTTGAAATGCCGGGATGGAATTCTCCGGTGCTTCCGATTCGTTATCAAAAAGACCGCGATGTGCGATATATTGCTTTTCAAATACCTTCATTTTTTCTTTTCTGCCACGATTCGGAACCATGCTGAATAAATAAAGTCCGCTCAGTATACCTGCTGCTATTTTTGTTTTTTATATGCCATTGTTATGCCTTCTTTCTTTTTTAAGTCTCACCTGAAATTGCAATCCTGTTTTTCTTATTCCTGCATCAGAATTGCTTCTTTCAGCAGTTCTACAAAATTCTTCTCCGGCTTCAAAATAGACCGCGGCGGTCTTTCTTTAAAATCACCGGAATTCAAAAAGATACACAGACCATTTCCGTATTCTCTGGAAAATACAAGTGGGATCCCCGACTCTGTTTCAAAATACACATCAACATCTTCTGCAACTTTTCCCCAGCATATTTCTGCGTCATGAAGCACAAAATCTTCCGGATGAGAGTGATTCTATATCATAAAATACTTTATACCCCAATGCTGACAGCTTTTCGTTTAAAAGATATGCCAGGGCTTCTCCTCCACTTCTTCTGTAACTGATAAAAATCTGATATGCCAAGTCTTTCATCCCCTTCTTCTGTCTTTTCTCCAAAAATCGTTGCAAATTTATCTTACTTTTCAGTATACAACATATTTTCTCAAAAGAAAATGATTGCCTGAGCAAAAATCTATGCTATAATTTAGAACAGTTCACAGGGCTCCCAAAGATGGAATCCTATGATGGATAACAGAAAATTTTTAACAGGAGATGTAAGAAAATGGAAAAAATCCGAATTGGTATTGTTGGCTATGGCAACATTGGACGCGGCGTTGAGCAGTCCATCAAACGCAATGATGATATGGAACTGAAAGCGGTTTTCACAAGAAGAGATCCTGCCAGTGTTTCTATTCAGACGGAGGGTGCTGTTGTAAAGCATTTCGATGATATGGAAGCTATGAAAGATGAGATCGACGTTATGATCCTCTGCGGCGGTTCTGCTACCGATCTTCCAGTCATCGGACCAAAGGTTGCTGCTTCTTTCAACACGATCGACAGTTTCGATACGCACGCAAGAATCCCGGAATATTTTGCAAGCGTAGATAAGGCTGCAAAAGAAGGCGGAAACATCGGCATTATCTCTGTCGGCTGGGATCCGGGCATGTTCTCTTTGAATCGTCTATATGCAGAATCTATCCTGGTTCAGGGAAGTACTTATACATTCTGGGGCAAGGGTGTAAGTCAGGGACATTCTGATGCGATCCGCCGTATCGAGGGTGTTAAGAATGCGATCCAGTACACTGTTCCAATCGAATCTGCCATGGAACTGGTAAGAAGTGGAAGCGAACCGACACTGACTACCAGAGAGAAACATTTAAGAGAATGTTATGTCGTTGCTGAAGAAGGTGCTGATAAGGCTGCCATCGAAAAAGCGATCAAGACGATGCCGAACTATTTCGATGAATACGATACAACCGTAAACTTCATTTCAGAAGAAGAATTAAAGGCTCATCACAGCAAGATGCCGCACGGCGGTTTTGTGATCCGTACCGGTGAAACCGGATGTGAGGGCAACAAGCATGTGATTGAATATTCTCTGAAACTGGATTCGAATCCGGAATTTACCGGAAGTGTTCTGGTTGCTTATGCACGTGCTGCATATCGTCTGTCCAAAAAGGGCGAATCCGGAGCGAGAAGCGTATTTGATATCGCACCGGCTATGCTCTCCCAGAAAACACCGGAAGAACTGAGAGCTTCTATGCTGTAATGATGCCAGTGTCAAAATCCTGAAACCATGATGTGCCTGTACAGGAGTTGCTTTATGGTCTGGTTTCCTGAGGCGTTTGTAAAGTCAAAAAGCAGAGCACAGGACGGATATGATTTCCGCTTCTGTGTCTCTGCTTTTTGGTTTTGTGCCTGCATTACAGCCACGAGGACAACCAGAAGTCCATTGACTTAACGCTTTAACCTGACTCGTGGATTTCAGCATATTTCTATGCCTGCTGGAAAGTTGCCATTTCACAAAAGACCGTTTCTGATTTAACCGTTGACGATTTCTGATTTACCGTTCACCAAAAACCATTGACCGTTTCTCTTCTGGAAGCCCTGCCTCCGACAATCTCCTATAATTTCAAATACGATCTGATTGTAACGTAACCCTGTTACCGGGAAGCCAAGTTCCTGGTTTTCGTAATGCAGACACGATCAGAGAACGCCCTCAGGCGATCTCGATCATGCTCGTTGCATTGGATACTTTGATCTGGGTATCCAGCTCTTTGAGCAGTTTGTTCTGCTTTTCTTCCAGAGCATCCAGTTTTTTTCGAACATCCAGCGGATCTACCAGTTCTCTGGTATTCTCTTTGATGTACGCTTCCACAACGCCCATCGACTTTTCGTCTTTGCTTTTTGCGTCGCTTCCGAGAATGCTCAGACGCATTCCTTCCGCACTGCCCTGCAGCACGCTGTTTTTGTCATCGCAGAAGCGGACACGTGCACGATACTCTCCGCTCATCTTGTCTGCAAGCGTTTTTTCAAAGTCTGCCTCTCCGCTGTAGGTGCCTTTTCCACGCAGTCTGTTTCGCAGTGCGATCGCACCGGCCACGGAGTAAGTTCCGTAGGAAGTGGTCACAAACGTAGATGCATTGGAAGCTACGATTGCTGCATCGATCTTCTGATAGCGATCGATCAGATCCATGATCTGCTGAAATGCAGCTTCTGCTTCTTTTGCATAGTCTTCTTTTTTCATGTTTCCGGCGAAGACTTTCTCTTCGTTTGGTTTGATCGTATCGACAAAACTTGCCTTTGCGATCTTGCTGTTAATCTTTTTCACCAGCAAGTCTCTTTCATCCAGTGCCTGTGTAACTAACATTTTTTCGCTCATCAGAAAACCTCCCTGTCCGTGCTTTCGTTTCGTTCTGACCCTATTATAAGGGAGTTTTTCCTTTTTGTCATTCAACTGACAGTTGAATTTTTCTTTATCTGTTCTTCTGTATCGATATCAGAAAATTCTTCTTCATTTTCTATCTCCACGTAACAGCACTCGTGTTTTTTCAGAACAGACCTTCCACCCTTATCGCCTTCCAGCTGCATCAGTTCCGGGATCAGATCTGCCCGGAACATACAGGGATTGCCAACTCTTTCCCCACAACGCAGAGAGAACGTCGGCGGCTGTGAAGTATATCCCTGCCTGAATCGCCGGCCTGCTGCCTGGATCAGCACTTCAATGCTCTGCTCGCTTAAGTTCGGCTGATCGGCAACTGCGAACATCAGATAATCCCACGTTCTTACATGCTCTGTCTTTCTTTCAAAAGAACGCTCATTCTTTACAAAGCAATGCTCTTTTCTCACAAAATCATGTGCTTCCTGCACCGGGCAAAGTTCCTTCTTTACAGAGTCATATATTTCCCCAACTGCACGGATCCCTGCCTTTATGGTATAGGACACGCCAAGTCTGCTCTCTTCGCAAAATACGGCATGTACACCGGAATACTCCTTCACTTCCTGATAAATTTCCGGATACTGCGTGACTACCGTTAAGGAAATCTTTTCCGGCTCTTTTTCTCTGATCCGAAGCAGTTTTTCAAATGTATGAAGATACAGTGGTTTTCCCTTCCAGTTCTGGAGCAGTTTGTTTTCATTTCCAAAACGGCGGCTGTTTCCAGCCGCCATATAAATAATGTGTATCATGATTCTTTGACGCGACGGTCGATTTCTTTCCACTGTGGATCGAGCATGCTCATCAGAATCTTTTCCGGAGTGAACGGTACAGTTCGGTGCCATACGCCGGTCGCACGGTAAATCGCATGGGCAAGTGCCGGTGCCGGGGTGTTGATCACGATCTCACCGATGGATTTGACACCAAACGGGCCGCTCGGCTCGTAGCTGGTTTCAAATTCTACGTTGATCCTGCCCATATCCAGACGGGTCGGGATCTTGTACTGCATAAAGCTGTTCTCTGCGATTTTTCCCTGTGCGTTGTAAGTCACATTTTCATAGAGTGCCATGCCGATTCCCTGGCCGATACCGCCTTCCGCCTGTACTCTTGCAAGGTTTGGATTGACCGGGATACCGCAGTCGATCACAGCCTGATAATCCAGGATCTCGATGCTTCCCGTCTCTTTATCCAGCTCGATTTCTACCATTCCGACCATGTAAGGCGGCGGAGATACCGGGGAAGAATACGTGGCTGTCACATCCACAGGAATCGTATTGTTGACCTGGGATTTTGTGGCAATATCCGCAAGACTGACGGACTTTTCGCCGTCGGTCAGGTAAACTTTCTCACCGTCAAAATCGACTTCTTCCGGTTCACACTCAAGCATGCCGGCACCGATCTTTTTGATATTTTCCCGCAGCTGCAGTGCCGCATTCTGCGTTGCCATTCCTGTCACATAAGTGGTGGAAGATGCATATGATCCGGAGTCGTACGGAGAGGCATCCGTATCTGCCCCGAAAACGGAAATCTGATCTGCATCACAGTCGAGCACTTCCGCTGCCATCTGTGCAAGGATTGTATCGCATCCCGTTCCCATGTCGGCCGCTCCGATCATCATGTTATACGTTCCGCCGTCACCAAGTTTTAAGGTACAGGAACCGACATCGACATTGGAAATACAGGAACCCTGCATTGCCAGTGCCATGCCTGCCGCACGCACTTTTCCATTGCCCATGTCACGCACCGGATATTTTTCTTTCCAGTGGAAGTTGTCGGCACAGTGTTCGATACAGCGGTCCAGTGCACAGGCATTTGCCGTCTCACCGAAGTAAGCCGGCATAAACATGCCTTCGCGGACAATATTTTTCATACGGATCTCCACTGGGTCCATATGCAGTTTCTCCGCCAGCTCATTTACTGCGGATTCCAGTGCAAAAATACCCTGCGTCGCACCGTAGCCTCGGTAGGCTCCGGCTGCCTGAACATTCGTATAGACTACGTCGCAGGAAAATCTGGTTGCCTCACAGCCTCCGGTATAAAGCGGAAGTGCTTTATGTCCGGAAAGTCCTACGGTCGTAGTTCCATGTTCTCCGTAGGCACCGGTATTGGATAAGGTATAAAGGTCGATAGCCCGGATATGTCCGTCCTTCATCGCACCTAAGCGAACCGTCACTTCCATTTCGTGCCTTGGTGAAGCGATCGTCTGACATTCTTTTCGGCTGTAGATCAGTTTACACGGTTTCTTTGTCATCCAAGTCACAAATGCCGGATAAACTTCGCAGACTGCTGTCTGTTTTGCTCCGAATCCTCCGCCGATACGCGGTTTTTCCGCACGCACCATCGATTTTGGGATTCCAAGTGCGTTAGCAATGATACGTCTTACATGAAAGACGATCTGTGTGGAACTGATGCAGTGGAGACGTCCGTAACGGTCGATCTCGCAGTAAGCACGGATGGTTTCCATATAGCCCTGCTGTGCCGCCTTGATCCGCCAGCTGTGCTCGATCACTTCATCGCATTCGCTTAAAATCTGCTCTACATCACCGTGGGTATCTTCCTCGTGATGCAGAAGGTTGCGTTTCACATCACCGGTATTTCCATAGGATTTCCAGTTCTCCTCCGGATGTACCAGAACTTCGTTATCAAGGGCTTTTCTGAAATCAAGGACCGGCTCCAAAACCTGATATTTCACCTTGATCAGACGCAGTGCTTTATCGACTGCTTTTTCATTTTCACCGGCAACGATCGCCACCGGATCACCCACACAGCGAACCCTCTGATCGAGGATCAGACGGTCATACGGAGATGGCTCCGGATAAGTCTGTCCGGCAATACAGAAGCGTTCTTCCGGCACATCTTTCCAGGTATAAATGGCCTCAATGCCCGGAACTTTAAGTGCTGCAGCAGTTTTGACCTCTTCTACCAGAGCATGGGCATGCGGACTTCGGAGCAGTTTTACGACCAGACAGTCCTGCGGCACAATATCATCCATAAAGACCGGTTTTCCAAGCAGAAGCTGGTTTGAATCTTTTTTCGGAACACATTTTCCGACCATATGATAATCTTTTCGATCTCGCTTAAATTCACTCATGCTTCCACTCCCTTCCGATATCCGCACCATAAACTTCTGCCTCCAGATCAAGCGGTGCCGCTTCTTTTTTGCTGTTCAGATAGTTGCGGAGCGAACGCAGCTGGCTCTGATATCCGGTACAGCGGCAGAGATTGCCTGATAAATATTCAAGGATCTCTTCGTCTGTCGGATCTGGATTTTCCCGGAGCAGTGCCACGATATTAACAATATAACCCGGATTGCAGAATCCGCACTGGTCGGCACCCTGCACTGCAAAAAAATCGCTAAATTTCTTTGCTTCTTCCTGGAGACCTTCTAAGGTATCTACTTTTCTTCCTGATGCACGTCCGATTGGAACGCTGCAGGAAAGCACTGGTTTTCCATCCAGTAAAACGCTGCAAAGCCCGCAGTTTCCGGTTTCACATCCTCTTTTGACGGAAAAACATTTATGTTTTCTGCAAAAATCAAGGAGTACCATATCGGCATCCACCGAATCTGTGATCTTTTTTCCATTTAATGTAATGGTCACTTCCATCAGCACTTTTCCTCCTCTCCATTGTTTTCTGCCACAATCGTATGCAGTGCACGTTTTACAAGCACCTGACAGACGATCCGACGATATGCAGCTCCGGCTCTCATATTACTGCCGAAACGGATCTGCTCTGCAACCTTGGCGGCAAATTTTTCGATGCTTTCCTCGTTTATTTCTGTTAAAATGCCTTCTTTATCCCAGACGTTTTCCGCAAGATGCGGTGTAGCTCCGACTGCTGCGACATATCCTTCTTCCCGTTTTGCCACCGCACAGGTCAGCACCGGAAAATCTGTGGACTGGTTTCTCTGACTTAAATACACGACTGCTTTTACCTTTTTCGGTACGATCACGGAAACAAGAATATCCCTTGTCTTTCTTGGCATTTTTACAAACTCATCCAGATCCAAGATGCCTGCATGATGCAGCTGCACCTTTGCACCCATGGCACGGAAGATCGTCATCACATCCGAAAATCCGTAACGTCCCCAGAGACTGCCGCCGACCGTAGCCACATTTCGAAACTGTACACCGACGATATGTTTCACCGACTCGGCAAACGCACCTTTCGTGTAAGTATTTAACGCCTCGTTTGTCTCCAGTTCCCGAAGCGAAACATACGCTCCGATGCGAAATTCTTTTTCATCTTCTTCGATCTGATCCAGACCAAGATCTGACAGATCGATCGCTGTTCCAAACGGCCGCTTCCGCATCTTCAGCCAGAGCATACCGCCGAGAACAAAATTATTTTTTTTCTGGTAAAGCCCATAGGCCTCTTCCAGACTTTCTGCCCTTACGTATTGATTAAAATATCCCATACTGTCCTTTCCCTATTCAAAAATTATCTCTGACATTCTTACTGTACACCGATGCAATCCGCCGGTGGCTGCATCAGGCTTTAAATCAAATTCCATCCCGAATATCAATTTATCTCATATCTAATACAACTCTAACTCATACATTGCTTCCCACTTCAGCTTTTCTTCTTCCAGAAACACAAGCATTTTTTCTTTTTCTTCCGGTTTCGTTTTCCAGGAAAGTCCGCACCCTGCTGAAATCTCGGATGGAAGCGGGATCAGCCGCCCGAAAATCCCCATTTCCTGTGCCCTCTTTTCCATCGCCATCGCCGCTGTCGTGGTGGAAAACGTGATCACCAGCTGCTTTGTTTTTTTTCTCATATCACGGACTTACGATCATGGAAGCTTGCGTCATCTTTTCCGCAATCTCATACATGTTCGTCACTTCTCCGACTGCAAGCCGGTCCGTCAGACCATAGTGATTTAAACAAGTCCCGCATGTTAAAATTTTCACGCCCTGTTCTTCCAGTGCTTTCAGATCCTCCAGCGACTGGGAACCTTCACAGGTGATAAATGCACCGCCATTATAAAAAAGCATGGTTTTCGGCAGATCTTTCTGCTGCGAAATCGCATAAATAAAGCCTTTTAACAGCACTTTTCCAAGCTCCGGATCACCCTCTCCCATCACGGAAGAGCGGATCACAACCACCTTATTGCTCTCTTTTTCCGGCGTACAGTCACAGAATTTTCCACCGTCTCCGTCTTTTTTTTCAACGTTATCCACCACGTTTTCCACGATGATGCACACACGATATTTTCCTTCTTCAAGCTTTTCACTTGTGGTCTTATAACCTTTCTGGTCTGCCATCTTTTTCAGATTTTCAACTGCGATTTCATTGTCAACCAGTGTCTCCACCACATCGGCACCTTTTAAAGATGCGATCGCATTTTTTGTCTTAACAACCGGGATCGGACATGCATCGCCCATTGCATTTACTGTAACCATGCTATTTTCTTCTCCTCCTGACTATCTGGCAAATTTCTTAATTCACATAGATATCTTTTTCTTTTTTCTCCGTAAATCTTCCGACGATCGCCGCCGGTATTTTGGCTTCTTTGAGTTCTCTTTCAAATGCCGCCGCTTCCTCTTTTTTTACTGCAAATAAAAGTCCGCCGGAGGTCTGTGGATCAAAAAGCAGTTCTTCCATCGCAAATGGAATATATCTTGAAAATGACACACGTTCTGCGACATGATTGCGGTTTCGCTGTGCTGCCGCTGTCAGCAGGAATTCTTCTGCACAATGCAAAGCTCCCCGGATAGCCGGAATGGAAATGCTGTCAATTTCTGCCGAAATGCTGCTGTTTATCATTTCACTTAAGTGCCCCAAAAATCCAAAACCGGTCACATCGGTGCAGGCATGTATCTCGTAACGATGGCTGATCTCTGCGGCTTTTTTATTGAGCATGGTCATTGAAGCAATCGCTTCTTCCATGGCTCCTTTTGGTGCCTGTCCGACACGGTTTGCATTGCACACCAGCCCGACTCCGAGCTTCTTGGTAAAGATCAGTACATCCGACGGTCTGCCTTTGTCATTTGCATAGATCTGTTTTGGATTTACAATACCCATCACAGACAGTCCGTATTTGACATCGGCATCGGCAATGGAATGACCTCCTGCCAGCGTTCCGCCCGCCTCGATCACTTTTTCTGCCCCGCCCTGCATAATCTTTCCGAGAATATTTAAATCCATTTTTTCCGGAAAACAGAGGATATTCAATGCTGTCTTTACCGTTCCGCCCATCGCATAAATGTCACTTAAAGCATTTGCCGCTGCAATCTGGCCAAACAGATACGGATCTTCAAGCATCGGCGGAAAAAAATCCAGCGTCTGGACAATGGCGGTATCTTCCGTGATCTGATAAACAGCCGCATCATCCCGACTGTCATATCCGATCAGAAGATCCGGATCTTTTTCTCCCCGTGGGATCTTGTCAAGTACATGACTTAAAAGATCCGGCCCTAATTTTGCCGTACATCCGCCCCCCTTACAAAATACAATCTCTTCTGTCATTTCACGCCTCCACTTCTTCTGCAATCTTCCGGATCGCTTCTGCGGCTGTAAGCACCTCTTTTTCTGTATTATAATACGAAAAGCTGAAACGCACCATGCCCTGCTTCTGTGTTCCGAAATACTGATGCATCAGCGGTGCACAGTGTGCTCCCGGACGCACTGCAATCTCATACTCTTCCAAGAGCCATTCACTGACCTGCGAAGAATCCACGCCTGCGATATTCAGAGAAACGATCGGGCATCTGTTTTTATCCGAAAAATCGCCATATATCTTCACATTGGGAATCTGCTTGATTTTCGCAACAAAACACTCCATCAGATTTCGCTCTTTTTTCCATATCTCTTCTGCTGTGATCTTCTGGATTTCCTGTACACCTGCAAGAAGTCCGGCAATCCCGTGGCCATTCAACGTTCCGGCTTCGAGATGCTCCGGGAGTTCTTCCGGCTGCGTTTTCAGGAAACTGTGCACGCCGGTCCCGCCGCTTTTTAAAGGCTTTATCTCTGCACCCTCACCTATGTAAAGTCCGCCGGTTCCCTGCGGTCCAAACAGGCTTTTGTGCCCGGTAAAACAGAGCACATCGATATGCATCTGTTTTACATCAATCGGAATCACACCTGCAGTCTGCGAAGCATCGACGATCAGAAACAGCCCATGCCGCCTTGCAAGCTCTCCCATCCTCTGCATGTCCGTCAGGTTTCCGGTCAGATTCGATGCATGGGTGCAGACGATCGCTTTCGTGTTTTCCCGGATGGCTGCTTCGATCGCATCAAAATCTGCCGTTCCGTTCTGTCCACTCGCCGCAATCGTAAGTTCAACACCCTTTTTCTGCATGGCATAGAGCGGACGCAGCACCGAATTATGCTCCAGCTGCGTCGTGATCACATGATCTCCCGGAAGAAACATCCCCTGGATTGCCATATTCAAAGCTTCCGTTGCATTGGACGTAAAAACCAGCCTCGATGGATCACTGCCTCCGAAAAAATCGCAGAGCGTCCGTCTCGCCTCATAGATCATTCTCGATGCTCCAAGTGCTGCACCGGAAAATCCCCGTCCGGAATTTCCCAAAGTTTTCATGGCATCAAGAACGGCATCACAAACTGCCTGCGGTTTTTGAAGCGTTGTCGCTGCGTTGTCCAGATAAATCATGCTGTCATCCTCACACTTTCTGTAAAACATATTGCATCATCTTTACTGCAGCAGATGGATTTTTCCGCCATCCACAAAGATTTCTGTAATTTTTTCCGGTACCGACGGCATTTTTTCTTTCGATAAAAGCATCATAAGTTCCGCATCGGTTCCATCTATCTGACAGCTTACCGCCCAGCTGTGCAATTCTTCTTCGGTGCTACAGGATTTTACTGAAATTTTGTTTCTGACTTGTTTTTCTTCCAGTATGGCATCTTCTGAATAAAGAGTGATATCTCCCGGATAAATGGCGATCGCACGATATTTTTTCTGCTCTTCCAGCTCAGTAAACGGGACTCTCAGCGAAAGATTCCAGTCTTTTGCGTACACCCGGTCTTCGCTGATCCAGTCAATCTCTGAAATATTATTGCAGCCCACCAGTTTTGCCTGCCCGACTGTCTGAGGCTCTGCAAAAAACGCCCTCTTTTCACGGATCGGACTGAATCTGCCGTTTTCCATGCTGCCAATCCGGTCTGCCAGGCGATAAACCTCCTCCTGATTATGCGAAACAAAAAGGATCGGTTTGTCAAAATCATGCAGCATCTCCATCACTTCCCGCTCCATTTTCCGCTTGATATGCTCATCCAGTGCGGAAAACGGCTCATCTAAAAGAATGCACTGCGGCTCGGCCGCCAGCATGCGGATCATGGCAAGACGCTGTTTCTGTCCGCCGGAAAGATGATCAGGATAACTGTCCGCATAATCTCCAAGACCGTATTCTTCCAGCCATTTCTGCACCTGGACCGGATTCTTTTGTTTCATCACAATGCTGATATTTTCAGCTGCCGTCATAGTCGGAAACAGGGCGTACTCCTGAAAAAGATAGCCGACGTTCCGTTTCTGCGGCGGAAGATTGATCTTTTTTGAAGAATCATACAGAACCCTGCCATTCAGCGAGATAAATCCGCTGTCCGGCGTCTCGATCCCGGCAATGCATTTGAGCGTCATGCTTTTTCCGGAACCTGAGCCTCCGATCACCGCCAGAATCCCGGCTTCCGTTTCTAGATCAACCGTCAGCTCATAAAGAGCCAGTTGTTTTTTTATTTTTACGATGAAAGGCATGCTTTTTCCCTTTACTTTTCTTCTCTCCAAACAGATTCAGTGCAACAAGACACACAAACGAAATCACAAAAATCACCAGACACCAGAAACCGGCAAGTGCAAAATCTCCGTTCTGGAGCACCATGGCGATCTGCTGCGAGATCGTTGATGTCCTGCCGGCGATATTTCCGGCGAGCATGGAAGTCGCCCCATACTCACCGATCGCCCTTGCAAATGCCAGGACTGTACCGGATAAAATGCCCGGTTTTGCCATCGGTATGCGGATCTTCCAGAAAATCGTCCGCTCGCTCAATCCAAGCGTCTGTGCCGCATAGATCACATTCTCATCGACCTGTTCAAAGGCCGCTCTCGCATTGCGGTACATCAGCGGAAAAGCGATGACCGTTGCCGCCAGCACACAGCCAAGCCAGGTATGTACTGCCTGAATGCCAAGACTGTTCGCCAGAAAACGGCCAAACGGTCTTCTTGTACTGAATGTACGAAGCAGAATGTATCCTGCCACAGTCGGCGGAAGTACCAGCGGCATCGTCAGAAAACCATCCCAGAATGCTCTTGCTTTTCCCTTCCGGCCCATCACAAATCTGGCCGCAAAAATCCCAAGGAAAAAGGAAACAAACGTTGCAGCCACTCCGGTTTTCATTGTAATCCAAAGCGGTGTAAAATCCAGATTCTGCAAATTCATAGATATCTCCTACTGTACAGTAAAATGATATTTTTCAAACAATTTCACTGCTTCTTCACTTTGCAGGTAAGTAAGGAAATCCTCGGAAGCTTCCAGTTCTTCATCGGAAGTATGATCACTTTCTACTGCTGCTACCGGATAGATCACATCACCAGTCAGGGAATTCGGCAGCTGCTCGATAATATCCAGCTGATCTTCATATCCGAACGTATCAGAATAATAAACCGTTCCGACTTCATTTGCTCCTTCTGCAACTGCGGATGCAACGGCTCCTACGTTTGCACAGTTATTGATTTCCAGGCCGCCCAGTGCCTTTGATATCACATCATCTGTCAGCTGATCGACTTCTGTGTACTCTGAGCCTGCCATGCCCGCATTGATCAGTGCTTTTCTGGTATACTGTCCAACCGGAACGGTCTGATCTGCCAGTGCCATGTTCTTTGCAAGAGAAAGATTGGAAAAATCTGTTACTTTGGTATCGCTGCCTTTCCATGTAACAAGGCATACCTGATTGTTCAGAAGATCCCGCCGGCTTCCCTCCACGATATCACCACCGTCAAAACCTGCCTGCAGCTCATCCATCTGAGAAACACTGGCAGAAAAGAAAATGTTGCATTTTGCACCTTCCTTGATCTGTGTCATCAACGTTCCGGAACTGTCATAGTTTGTCTGGAAAGTTACATTCGGATGCTCACTGTTGTACTTTTCGCACAGCTCATCCATAACACCGTTCAGACTCTTTGCTGCAAAAACGGTAACTTCTGTTTTCTTTTCCTTGCTTCCACATCCTGCAAGAAGAACTCCTGCGGTTGCCAGTGATACGATTGCGAAAGTTACTGCGATCGTTTTCTTCATTTGCTTTTTCCTTTCATGATGCAATTTTTAAATGCTCTTTATTTTTATAATCCATTTCCACTATAAGTTTATACAAAGATTCTGTACATTTACGATCAGTTCCTGCATACCATAGTGCTGCATGTCCTGTCATGTCTCCTCCAGCAGCACTTCAATCCTGCCGCCGCACACCATGCCTTCTTCTTCGACGTTATCGGTGCTCATCTGGATTTTGACAATCTCGCAGATCCCATGTATGCCTTTTCGCATTTCCGCAAAATATCCGCGACATCTGGTGATCACTTCAGCTTCTGCACAGCCTCCGCCGATGGTTCCGATAATACGATTGTCCGATGTGACCAGCATCTGGGTTCCGATGCTTCTGGGTGCACTGCCCCTTTTTTCAATGATCGTACAAAGCATGCGGTATTCCATCTCATTTTCATCATTTACTGCAAATTTTGAAAGTCTCTGCGGCTCTGCCAGTTCTTCCAGAATTGCCTCGTCTGTTTCTGCCGCTTTTGCACGTTCATTTTTGCACTGCACGATCTCGCTGATCACAGAAAGTGCGATCTCTGCCGGAGTCTGTGCTCCGATTGCCAGACCGATCGGGGAATGCAGCTTTTGTACCTGTTCTTTTGTATAGCCTGCCTCTTCCAGATCTTTTCGCACCAGCACACTTCGCTTTCTGGATCCCATCATGCCTGCATAGGCAAACGTTCTTTTATAAATCTCTTTTAAGCATTCCAGATCAAAACGATGTCCTCTCGTCATGCAGACATAATAATTATCCACATCTTTCGGGATTTTTGCAAGACTTTCCACATAATCTCCACAAAGAATGTGATCTGCTCCCTCCTGTTTTGCATGTTCTGCAAAAAACGGGCGGTCTTCCAGAACCCAGATTTCAAAATCCAGCAGTTTTGCCATCCTCACCAGGGCAGTTGATACGTGTCCGCCGCCGCAGATCACAAGTCTTGCCCTGTTTCCGATGGAATGAAGGAAAATCTCCTGCTCTTCAATCGTGATCCGGTGTTTGTCTGCAAGATGTGCCTTCCAGATTTCTTCGGCATGTTTTTCATTAAAAAAATCTGATCCGGATATTGATTCTTTTGCCTCTTCATTCATATTGTGTTTGTGCAGGCCATGATACATTCCGGCACCGGAACTTCGTACCGCACGGATTTTTCCATCCATCATACAGAGCTTTTCGCCCCTGTTTTTTCCGGTAATGACGGTCGCTGTCAATGTATCCGCTGCCTTATTCCGATCCCGGACGGTCGCATAAAAATTTGCCGGTATCATCGTCACCTCATCACCTTTTTTGATCGTGCCGCCTTTTAAGACAACGGCAAACACGCCTTCTTTCGGCATGATGCACTCGCCCATCCGCTGATAAATGGCACAGTGAGAATGGCACTGTTTTCCGATCTGCGTCATCTCAAGCAGTGCATCTCCAATCTGAAACCTCGTTCCGAGCGGCAGCGTTTTAAAGTCAAATCCGGAGACAATCAGATTCTCCCCAAAGGCTCCGTTTTCGATTCTGGCTCCTCTGGCCTTGAAATCTTCGATTTTTTCAAAAGATAAAAGACTGACCTGCCTGTGCCATTTACCTGCATGGGCATCTCCGGCAATCCCGAAATCTGTAACCAGCTGTGCTTCCTGTATTTCTTTTTTTTCTGTCCCGCGTTTTTCACTGATATTGATCGCGATCAGTTTTCCCATCTATTTCTCCTTTAATCTTATCCGCCAATCTGATTCATGGTTTCTGAACTTTTTTCCGGATTCTGCTCCTCAAAATGATGCGATTTCGGCTTCCGGAAAATCGCCTGCCGCATCAGCTCTGCCAGCTTGTCTGGATTTTCTGTATCTTCCAGTGCCGGACGCAGATCGATCACTTTTGCAGAAGCCAGACAAGGCTTTAATTTTGCCTCGGAAGTGATGCGGACGCGGTTGCATCGGTCGCAGAATTTTCCATGGATCGCCTGAATCAGACCGATGGGGATATTCAGATCCGAAAAGCGATAGTATACCGCCGGACCATATCCATATTTTTCCTGAGAATCTGCTTTTCTTTTTCTTTGCATGATCCTCTCATACCTGCCATATCGCTCCTGCAAAGTTTCCAGTACTTTGCTTTTTGGATCGACCGGCAGAATCTTTCCAAAACCAATCGGCATCATCTCGATAAACCGGAGTGTGACGTGGTTTTGTTCTGCAAACGCTGCCAGTGCACAGACATCCGTCTGTTCTCGCAGCACAGCATTGATCTTTACCGGAATTTCAAGTTCTGCTGCCTTTCTGATCCCATCAAGCACATTTGAGAGCTTTCCGCCCCCGGTCAGAACCCGGTATTCTTTTTCATCCGGCGTATCCAGGCTGACATTGATGCTGTCGATGCCTGCCTGTTTCAGCTGTGCCGCCTTTTCTTTTAAAAGCACGCCGTTCGTGGTCAGATGCACCGAATCTACTCCTTTGATCTGTTTGATTTTACAGAGCAGTTCTTCGATTTTCGGATAACATAAGGGTTCTCCACCGGTCAGCCGAAAATGCGTGATGCCAAGAGAAACGGCACTTTCCACGCATCTTAGAACCTGATTCATCGGAAAGAAATGTACATCGGAAATCCGCTTCTCCGGCATACAGTAGCTGCACCGAAGATTGCAGTTGTTTGTGAGAGAAATCCGCATATATTCTATCTTTCTCCCGAACTGATCCAGCATCTTCTACCAGCCCTTTCCAAAACCGCAGTTCGGAAATGTACACACTTTGCAGTTCAGGCAAAGTCCGCCTTCGCCAAGCGAAGCCAGCTCATCTGCCGTGACCGGATCTGCTGCCATCAGCCGCGGCAGAACCAGATCAAAAATGGTCCGCCTGTTGTACATGGCACAGCCCGGAAGTCCGCAGATCGGGATCACTTTGTCACCTTTCCGGTAATAGGACAATAAAAACATCGCTCCCGGCAGAACCGGGGAGCCGTAAGAGATCATTTCCGCCCCGGTATTTTTGATGGCAAGCGGCGTTTTATCGTCCGGATCCACACTCATGCCTCCGGTGCAGAATACAATATCCGCCCCTGCTTCTATGGCACGCAGACAGCCGTCTGTGATTTTTCTGTCATTGTCATCAAAAATCTCATGGAACATCATTTCTGCCCCAAATTCTGCGATTTTCTGCTCAATGACCGGCGTAAAAGCATCTTTGATCCTGCCGTGATAAACTTCATTTCCCGTTGTGATAATCGCTGCTTTTTTTACGGTAAACGGCAGGATTTTCAGGATTGGTGTTCCGTCACAGATCTTTTCTGCTTCCTGCATTTTATCCTTTTTAATCACCAGCGGAATGATACGTGTTCCGGCAAGTTTATCTCCCTTTTTCACTACGGTATTGCCGTGTCTGGTTGCGATCATCATCTCTCCGAATGCATTTACTTTCTTCAGTTTCTCACGATCTACCTTCAGCAGACCTTCCGTATCAGCGATCGCTTCGATCTTGCCTTCTTTCACATCCGAAGGATGCATATGCTCATTTGCCGTCATACGATAAAGCACTTCTGCCGCATCATTTTCATGCATCATCGTCTCATCGTTTTCCCAGATATAGACAGAGTCCTTTCCAACGCTGAGCAGCACCGGTATATCTTCTTCCCGGATGATATGCCCCTTACGGAAAACGGCATCCTTTGTCACACCCGGTATGATCTGCGTAATGTCATGGCAAAGTACCTGTCCGACCGCCTCCGTTGTTTTCATCCGTTTCATTTCTTTCACTCCTTCTGCCCTGTCTTTCAGGCTCTTCCACATTCACTGTCCGTCTGCATCAGAATATCCAGTCCATGCTCAATATTTCCGATCAGAAACTCCATACTTTCCGTTACTGCCTTGACACTTCCCGGAAGATTGATGATCAGCGTTCCTTTTCGTATCACAGAAACACCTCTTCCGAGCATTGCTCTTTTTGTAAACTGCATGCTGCAGGCACGCAGTCCTTCTGCGATCCCAGGTGCATTACGCTCTGCCACATCCATCGTAGCTTCCGGCGTAATATCGTGCGGTGAAAATCCGGTTCCGCCTGTTGTCAGAATCAGATCACATTTCACCTCATCAGAGAGGCGGATCAGCTCCCTGCGGATCTTTTCCCGGTCATCCGGAAGCATCGTATATGAAATTACTTCATACTTATCTTTTGGCAGTAATTCCTGAATCTTCGGACCGCTCAAATCCTGCCGTTCACCTTTTGCTCCTTTGTCACTCAATGTGACGATTCCCACTTGATACATATGGATTCCCCCTTATTTTAGCATATTGGACACTCTGTTTTCGTCCGTTTGCTCCCAATCTCAACATTTAACGGCATGATCTCTTATAATGTCCGCTCTTTCCGCCAGCCTTTTCCAGCAGATGAATATCCGTGATCTCCATGGCCCGATCCAGTGCTTTGCACATATCGTAGATGGTCAGCAGTGCAATGCTCACTCCGCTCAGTGCTTCCATCTCCACACCGGTCTTTCCGAAGCAGGCCGTTGTGCAGACAGCTTTTATGCTCTTTTTTTCTTCATTTAATTCAAAATCCACATCACATTTTGTCATTGCGATCGGATGACACAGTGGAATCAAGGATGCATTGTTTTTTGCCCCCATGATCCCGGCGATGCGGGCAATTCCAAGTACATCTCCCTTTTTTGCCGTTCCCTGCGAAATTGCCGCAAAAGCATCCTCATTTACAAAAATGGTGCCCTCCGCTTTCGCCACACGGTATGTATCTGCCTTTTCATGGACATCCACCATATGTGCCTCGCCGCTTTCGTTGAAATGTGTCAGTTTCTTTTCATTCATACTGTTTCTATCCGTCCTGTTAATCTGTTTCGACTATTTTATCCGCATGATCCTCATTTTAAACCATCTGTCAGATTGTTTCACCTGTGTCTGACTCGATTTTAGCTGCACATATTTACATGATGACAAACCGCTTCCAGCACGCTGCCGCCGATACTTCTGGCTTTATCTGAAATCGTAAAACAGTTTTTCAATTCACCTTCTCTTGGATCAATATCTGCGATCTTAAATCCTTTCGGGAAATGATAGCCTTCTCGGATCAGACCTCGGATAATGCCGGTGATTGTTGCCGGAACTGCTACCGATGCACCGCTAAAATTTCCGGATTCATCCATGTTTTCATAAATTCTGGCAATCTCTGTGCCCGCTTCCACTACATCACCGATCTGGTGGATATTTTTGATAAATCCTTCTGTCGGTGCATGGATCACGCGTTCTTTTGTAAATCCACCGATATTGCCCGGAATCCCGGTATTCGGAAGTGCCGATCCTTCTTCTAAAATTCTTGCCAGATTATGTCCACGCATCGATTCGATCACAAGATCCACATCGACCCCGGCCGTAAATCCAGGCCCGACTCCGATCACAAGCGGAGCCATCTCTTTTGTTGTTCCAAGGTTTTTCTTGGCAATGATCGCATCCACCACGACATCCGGATGCAGCTCTGCGATCGACGCTCCTTTGGAATCAACGAAAAGCGGTACACATCCTCCGGCAAAAACTTCTTCCATTTCAGATACAGAATCAATCCTCTGTGCCGTCACGCCTTCCACGGTCGCTTTTCCTTCGTAGACCGCCTCACAGAACGAAACCTGACGGCGGATCGCCGCCGGATGATCCGTTTCCAGCACCAGCACACGAAATCCCGCCCGGTGCAGACGGTGTGCGATCCCTGTCGCCAGATCCCCTCCGCCGCGGCAGATGATCAAACTATTCCGTTTCATTTTAATCCGTTACTGAAAACTTATAAAAAGTTATAAACTTTTATGTTTCATTCCTACTTCAACGAGTATGCTTTTGATGATATAAATATCTATCTA